>VTLG01000170.1_pt1 | contig 20643 bp, 18 predicted proteins | sample 4694571 | NCBI WGS metagenome assembly VTLG01 (sample SAMN12604809, study PRJNA352737) | marine metagenome | biome: ENVO:00000447; feature: ENVO:00000209|ENVO:00000569|ENVO:01000036; material: ENVO:00002151; isolation source: viral sequences binned using virsorter ... | reverse complement strand
AAGATGTAGCTGGTGTTGTTGAAGCAATTGGCCCTCAAGTCCAAGTGACTTCAGGGGATGTATCGGTTTTATACCAGGGAGATGTCATTCTAGGACGCCTCGCAATGGGAGCCGGAACACTTAACCCTGCAGCTGCAATCGAATTCCTTAACACTTGAGGTATCTTATGTCAGTTGTACCTGGAACATGCAAGAAGCAGACTCAAACCACAGGTATGGGTACTGCTAGATCCATTACTAAGAATATGCCAACACCTTTAGAGTACGGTCGTACCGTAGATTCTAATGGATTGGCTGCACTTAAGTATGGTGCTTGCTAAACTTTATCAATAAAATATCATGGCTGCAAATCCCGCAACGGCTGCTGGAAACAATGGTGTTTCTGGAGCTACAACCGCTACTCAAGCATGGCGGAAGTCTGTAGCTGGAACTCAAGGTGGAACGTACTCACGTTCTGCTGTTAAATCGATTACTAATAATCTTCGGTTTGCTTATGTAGTCCCAGACTGCGACACGCCTGGTGATCAGCGTTAATTATTCTATAAGGGGGGTCTCCGTACCTCCCTTTTTTTTATTCACATAAATTCATATGTCCTATCCTACTTATGCTGTGTCCACAGAACTGGATGCTGTTAATCAAATACTAAGCTCAGTGGGACAGGCTCCTGTCACCACCTTAGACCTTCAGAACCCTGAAGTAGCCATCGCCCTCAACACATTAAGAGAAGTCAATAAGACTGTCCAAGCAGAAGGATGGACGTTCAACATTGAGCGTCACTATAAGCTAACAGCAGACTCTGTTACATTTAAAATAGAATACCCTTTCGATGCTTTATCTATAGATACATATAAGTACCAACACTTTGATGACTACAATCCTGTAAGACGTGGTGGTTTTTTGTATGATAGGAACGAACATACATTTGAGTGGAAAGATGAGAACGGTGACCCACGTGAATTAACTTGTGATATTGTATGGTACTGGGAATTCTCAGACGTACCACCTGCTGTACAAGCATATATAACTGCTAAAGCAGCTAGATTATGTGCTATTAAAATGGTAGGTGATAAAGAACTACACGCTTTATTACAACAGAATGAAATAGAAACCAAAGCTGCTGCCCTAGAGTATGAAACACAACAAGGTGATTACTCAATCTTTGGTTGGAGAGATACAGAAGATTACCATAACACTTATCAACCGTACCAAGCATTGCAAAGATGAGTACAGTAACACAAAATATACCTCACTTTTTAAGTGGTATATCACAGCAGCATGATAAGAAAAAGTTCCCACACCAACTAAAAGATGCTATCAATACATACCCTGACTATGCTTTGGGTATGTTAAAGAGGCCAGGAGGTAAGTTCCTTGATAACTTGTATGGTGCTACACCTACTGGTAAATGGTTCTCTATTTTAAGAGATGCAAATGAGAAATACATAGGTCAGTATGATAACAACGTATTCCGAATATGGAGCCTACTTGATGGCAGCCCTAGGAAGGTTGACATGGGTTCTAATTCTGGAGTACCTGGTAGTTGTAATTATACTAATCTGCAGACAGACTTACTAGCATATAACGCAGCTGTAGCTGATACTAAAGCTAAAGAAACTGCATTAAATGCTGCACAAGCTACCTATGCTGAGACTAATGAAGGTCAGTCTGCAACTGAAGTTAGTTTATTTGAAACAGAATTTAATTATAATCTATCAACAGGTACTACAGAGGAGACTCTTAAGTCTGGTATACTACAGCAGAAGACTGGTAATGCATATACAACAAAGAAGAATGGTGCTGTCATAGGTACACCTGGTGCTTCGTTACCTGCTAATTATAGGCTAGGTAATGATAGAACAAGTGAACATCCAATGCTAGCCTCCGAAGGTTATAAATTATTTGAGGCGATAGAAACGGTAGCTGCTACACACACGTCTAGTCAGTTGACATCTGCTACTACAGCAATGGCTACAGCACAGACTAATTATAATAATGCTGTAACAGCCGAAGCTACTGCTAAATCAAACTATGATGCTGAAGTATCTGCTTGTGCTATATCTAGTGTACCGAGTAGTGCTTACCTGTCAGCTGCTGTCCCTGAAAACCTTGAATTTCTAACACTTAACGATTATACATTCATTTTAAATAGAGCTAAAACGACAGGTTATACAGCTGGTACAGTAGCTACTTTACCTAATCAATGTTTTATTGTTATCAATATAGCTGCTTATAACTCTAAGTATGAAATTAAGTTAGGTGGAGATACATTTCAATATACAACCGCTGAAGATGCAGCGACTGGTGATGCTGACGCTACTACCATAACTACACAGCTAGCAACACTTATTAATGCAGACTCTGACTTCACAGCATACGCTGTTGGTCCTGGTATTTATGTATCCAGTTCATCTGCTTTTTCAGTTAACGTACTTGGTGGTTCTCAAGAGAATGCTATCTACGCATTCCAAGATAAGATTACTACAGTAGCTCAACTACCACTACAGTGTAAAAATGGTTACAAAGTAAAGGTAGTTAACAGCGCTAACATTGCTGAAGATGATATGTGGGTTGAGTTCCAAACTTCAGGAGGAGCTGCTAATGGTACCGGTACATGGCATGAAAGTAATGCGCCTGGTATTAGGTATATTTTTGATGAACATTCAATGCCTCACCAATTGGTAAGACAAGCTGATGGTTCATTTACTTATGGCCCTGTTGCATGGGAGCAAAGAGATGTAGGTGATGATTTAACTAACCCTTCTCCTACATTTGTAGGTAGTGAGATTAGGAACATGTTCTTCTTTAGAAACCGTTTCGGTTTTCTAAGTGGAGATACTGTTGTAATGAGTCGAGCTAATTCATTCTTTGATTTCTTTGTAGGATCCGCACAAATTGCAGCCGCTGATGACCCAATCGATATTTCTGCTTCATCTACTAGACCTGTATTCCTTAACTACGTTAAGACTACGAGTGCCGGTTTGGTTATGTTTAGTGATACTGAACAATTCTTACTATCTACTGACTCTGACATTCTAAGTCCTGAGACAGCTAAGATAAATACACTGTCTGCTTTTGAAGCTGATACAAACGTTGAACCTATTAACCTTGGTACATCCTTAGCCTTCGTATCTAAGACACCATTGTGGTCTAGGTTGTTTGAGATCTCTAATATTAGTTTGACTGACCCTCCACAGATGTTCAATACATCTAGTATTGTACCTGAATTAATACCATCTGCTGTTAATAATATAGCAGGTTCATCTGGTATGAGTATTGTTTCCCTGGGGAAAACAGGAACAAGTACTTTGTATCAGTTTAGATTCTATCAAGTACCAGAAGGTAGAAAAGCTTCTACTTGGTATAAGTGGGATCTCACAGGTAATCTTGTAGATCAGTTCTTTGATGGTAGTACTTTCTATGCTGTAGTGGATAATAGTGGTGCAGTATCTACTATATCTATTGACCTTAGACAAGCTAGTGATGAAGGATTCTTAACCTTACCTACAGGAGAGAAGACTGACGTATGTATGGATTACTATAATACTAATCCTTATAGAACGTATGATGCTGCTACTGATAAGACAAGAGTATTCCTACCATTCACACATGTGTCAGGTAAGACTTTAGCTGTAGTTGCTTTGGGTGGTTATATAGGATCTGCTTCACCAGGTGGTGTAGGTGCTATACTATACCCTACTATAGCTGGTTCAGCTCCTAATCAGTATGTAGATATTGATGGAGATTATAGAGGTAAAAATATTATTATAGGGTACATCTATACAATGACTATAGATCTACCTAAGTTCTACTATAGCCAACAGAAAGGAGATACTCCTACTTCTGATTATGCTGCTGATTTAATTATACATAGACTGAAGGTATCTACGGGTATCAGTGGTCCTGTTAAGTATAATGTTAATCTCACTGGTATACCAAATAGAACACACACGGTTAGTATTGTACAGCCTAGTGTGTACACTTTGAACAACGTAGCTATGGCTGCTGAAGCTGTACATGATGTCCCAGTATATCAACGTAACGAGAACATATCACTTAGTATTGTAGGTGATACTCCGTTGCCAGTCAGCCTTTTAGGTATGAACTGGGAAGGAAAATACAACAAAAAATTCTACAACCGTGTTTAATAGGGAGGAATAAATTATGCCAGCAATGACATATGCCTTAGTTTCTGGAGGCATGTCTATGGTGAGTGGCTTCTTCGGAGCTAAATCTGCAAAGGACTCAGCTAGAAGACAAGCCGCTCAGCGAAAAGCAGAGCAAGATAGAGCATTTGCGAACCAAGCTGCACAGACTGCTTACGCAGCTGAGTTTACAAATCAGATGATCAGTCAGTATAATAAACAGACTACTGAAGAATATGATATAAGATTAGGGCAATATAAACAACAATTAGAATTAAACAATAGTGCTGCTATAGGAGCCTTTGCTGCAGAACAGACTAGATTAAACGAACAGTTTGCAAAAGCTGCATTTACTAGGCAAGGTATGCTGAGAGAATTGTACCGAGCACAAGGAGAGGCAGCAGCTAGAGGTAGTGGAAGAGCAAGTAAATCAGCTAGAAGAGCAAACCTAATTAACTCGCTTGGTGAATTTGGTCGAGCCAATGCGATGGTAAGTAGGAATTTAATGTCTGCAAGACGTGGTAGTAAATCTAGAATGGATGCATTAGCTGGTAAGCATTACCAAGGTGATCTTTCAGCATGGTCTAAGGTTGCTATTGCACCTCGTATGATGACACCTAAGACAGGTGCCGGTCCTAGCCTACAATCACCAGTAGCTGCTATGAGTGTACCAGGTATTGGATTTGGTGATATGGCGGGTATAGTCGCAGGAGGAGTAGCTTCAGGGTTTAGTACTTATGGTCAAGCAAAAGCAGGCAATTGGAAGCTATGAACAATCCTAAAAAATTCAATACAAACATAGGTTTTGAATCATACGACGAAGCTGGTACCTTTGATCCAATTAAAGTTCCCTCCTTTCGAGAAGAATTAGAGAAGTTCAGAGCTGACACCCAGAAAGATCTGGCGACACACAGGGATTTAGGTCTTAAAGATCTAAAGTTAGAGCAAGACCGTACAGCAGGTGTTGAGGCTTACAACGCTGTAGTACAGGAGTATATAGCTAAGAGTGGTTTAGCTAATGCTAAACATTTATCTAAATCACTTGAAGGTATAGTAAATGCTGGTATACAAATCTACGATCAACAGGCTCGTCAGAATGCTATAATAGATTTTGATAAAGCATTAAGAGATGGTGAAGTTGCACCAGTCAATGCTATCTTAGAATGGAATTTATTATCTGACGAGCAGAAGAAAAAATCTGAGGTAATACGAGGTATAGCTGGTAAGTATCATCAACTCCAAGGAATGGATGATGATAATATTCAAAGAATTTTGAATCTAGATGCATGGAGAGCTGGTCCTTATAGGATGAAGCTGATGATGCAGCACTATGGGAATCAAGTAGGAGACTTCCTTAGTGGCGGTAGTAATGTACCAATAACACTACCAGAATTCCCTGGTCAACAGTTTACATTAGATAATCCTGATGCTTGGCCTGAAGGGCATTCGTTTAAAATCAGAGCTGCCTTAGAAGAGGCTAATATATCTCAGCTTGTAAAACAGTTTGAAGGTTACCCAGAAGAGTTAGTAGGTCAATATATAACACCTGAGATCATTAAATGGCAAGAAGGTAATGATGTTAATTTTGCTGATAATGTAAAGACTAGAAGAGAAGGAAATATTCAACAAGAGATGGGCTTTGCTCTCTCAGTAGCTTATGGATCATCAGATACAAGAGCTTTATATAATACAGTACAAGAGCAGTTTAAAGATCTTGCTAATTTTTATGGACCACAACAAGCTAAGTTAGCTCTATTTCAAAAGCTAACGAGTGATGCAAAAGCAGGCTTACTATCACGAGAGAAAGCTGCAGAAATGTTGGATACAGTAATGGATCCTAAATCTAAGAAGAAACAAACATATCGTCAATTCTTAGGTGAACGTTTTCTTGCTGAATATGATCTTGAATACGAAGCTGATAAAGCATTAACTGATAAAGTCGGTACTAGAGAAAGAGCTATTGGTGCTCATAAGACTCAACTTAAACATGATATATTAGATTATGTAACACAATATAAAAAAGATAATCATGGTGCATTTCCTCCAGCAAAGGATCTGCAAGATATGGTGGTGAAATGGGAGAAAACTTATAATAGATCTGGTTGGGATGTTTTAACTGGTATATTAAATGCAGAGAATGTTGATGATAATCAAGTTAAAGCGAATTTAGAATACCTTAGAAAAAGACAGGGTGGTAAATTAACAGAAGATCAAATTAAATATGCTTCACCAGATGTTCAAACTTATTTCAGAGATCAAGGCCAAGTAACAGCTAGTGAATTAAAAGTTAATTGGGACACTGTAAAAGCTGATAAAGGTATTATTGAAGGTTATGTTAATGATCATATTACTTCAACATCTCCTTGGGCTCCAGGTGCTTTAAAGAAACAAACTATTGAGTCTGCACAAACTGACTATGTATTTCTATATCAAAAAAACTTAGACGGTGGGATGCCTCATCATCAAGCTAGTGAGGATGCCAAAGCTCGCGTTCAAAAGTTAATTACAGATAATAAGTATAGACTTGCAGAACGTCAGTTTGGTTCGAGTGTAGCTAAGAGTAATGCTGTAAGAGAAGAGTTCCAACAGAATGGTTATGATTATGCTATACCTATAAGGTCTTTAGAGACTGATGTAGCGCAAATGGTAAAGCTTTATGAAGCTACAGGTGGAGAAAAAAATGGTAAATTAGATATACCTCTCTCAATAGTGAGGTTTGCTAACATGGCTGGAATCACACCACAAGAAGCTGCTGTTTATCAGAGTCGTGGTAAGATAAAGCTGCCTGGTATTGAACATAATCTTAATCAACAGATAGGTAAGAATAACCTTATAACTATAAAAGGTACTAATCAAAGAGTAGTTAGAACTAATGTTGATAACCCTGGTATTTTAGTAGATCTCCAAAAACCAGAGTACAAAGGTGGTGAGTATGATGCTAAAGATAACAAGGGTACTGTAGTTAAAATAGATGTAGAAAATTTAACCATAGCTGAAGTAATGGATCAGCTAGAGCGTGGTAAAATTAAAACAGCTACTGGATATGAATTTACATATCTACAATTATTAAATGCTTGGGCTGATACCAACTTAAATCCTGATTCTCTCATGACTCCTCAAATTCAAGAAATATTATATCAGCACATACTAACCCCAGGTGACCATCCACACGTCGAACCCACTGAAGAAGTGTCTTACTGGAATTCTAACTTTCTTTGGAGGCCAGCATAATGCCAGTAAGTCCACATTTTAATGAAGATGAATTTACAGCGGCTACAGAAGCTGCAGCTCAATTCGCAGATGAATTAGATCAAGAGGAGAAGCGACATAATGAAGCTCAACTTCTTGAACAACAACAAACTGAACAGCGTTCTGCTGAACTAAAGGACTCACATTCAGCTAAAGATGCTTCTGAGTTTGGCCTTAAAGAAAATATAAAAGAAGTACAGAATGCCTTAGTAGGTGGTGCTAGAGATACTGTTAGTTCTATCCTTACTGCACCAGAACGTATCATTGATATGGCTACTGGTGAGATGGCTAGAGAAGCTAAAGAGGAAGGTGGCTATACACCAGATTGGAATCCATTAGGTAATGACCTAAACCCAATCACCAAAACTTGGTGGGGTGGTATGTTACGTGGTGGTGTACACTTCGGTACGATGGCTATACCTGTCCTAGGATGGGCTGGAAGAGCTGGTAAAGCTACCGGTATGGTAGGAGCTGCAACACGTGCTACAGTACTAAGCAGCAATACTCTAGTTAAGGGTGCCTCAGTTGGTGTAGTATCAGATATGTTCTCTGAATACTCTCAAGATGCTAATGGATTACAAGTACTAAGAGATAGATTTGGTTTTGTTGACACACCTTTTACCACTAACGATGCTGATCACCCAGCACTGAAGACAGTTAAAAACGTAGCAGAAGGAGCTGGCATTGGTCTTGTAGCTGACTTTGGTTGGCAAGCAATAGCTCGTAGAAGGGGTAAATTAAAGGTAGTTGGTAAGACAGATAGGCATACTATGCAGAAGGTTGATAAGCTGGATGCTAATGTAAGAGCTAAAGCTGAAGAAACTGCTAGAGCTTTGGTAGATCAAAATTTAAGAATAGCAACTTCTCAAAAACTATTTAATAAAGGCATTGATTTTGAGAAACTATCGCCTGAACAACAATTAGTTCAGATGACTCTGGTTAAGAACAGAGACCGTAGTGGTAGGTATAGGACCTGGTCACCTCCAGGTGAAGATAATTTAGCTAGAGCTAATCGTAAAGTAGGTGAACGTAATCAGAGTATTAATGATCAAATAGGTGAGAAAGCAGAAGTAGAGATGGCTGATGAAGGTTTTAGAGGCCATAAGAATATCTCTGATCCTTGGCAAGGTGCTCCTAATTCAACTGGTAGTGCTTGGGATGTAAGTAAATCTTTAAGAAGAATTGATAAAGAACTAGGTTCAGAGCTAGGCTCTACCGATAGTCTCATCACACCTGCGACTGCAGAAGCAATAGCTGAAAATGGTTTAGGTGAGAAAGGTATCGCACCTGCATTAGCTAAGAGAATGGCAGATGACCCACGCTTTCAAGCTCTGCTTGCTGACTTAAATGCTAAAGGTAGAGGATTAGAAGACGCTTTCGAAGATGCATTTTCAAGAATGCAGGAAGTACTAGGTGGTCGTGATGCTGGTGAGTTGACCCCTGAAGAGTTCTGGGGACCAATTCAAGCGGATGTTGTGAATAGATTCGGTGGTGTAGAGACATGGGCTGTAGAAGATATTATAGCTGGTGACTTAATACAAGAATCACTATTCAAACAATTACGTGATAGAGCTATAGCATCTAGAGAATTAATAGATGTAGCTGATATTAATGATATAGATGGACCTCTTAAATACATAAGAGATAATCTTATTGTAGGACTGGAGCAAACAAAGCGAGCTAGGTTTATGCTTAGTGAAGCTGGTAAACAAATGTCTGCTTCAAGAGGCGGTCAAAAGTTAATAAATCAAGCGTTAGCTGATATACACGCTACTACCAAAGGTCAAGTTGATATGATGCTTGACTTAGCTAATCAAGCTCCTACTGATGACTTCCTAAGAGCTGTACTAGAAGCCTTCTCAATGTCTAATAAGATTAGCAATTGGCAAGACTTCGATAATTATATGCGTGCTAAATTGATGGGCACTACAACACCTCAAGGCGTCAAACAAACTGGTCAAATGATCAGAGAGCTACAAGGTGTAATGATACACAGCATTCTGAGTGGACCTAAAACTCCTCTTAGAGCTATCATGGGTACAGGTAGTGCAGTATTCACACGTCCTATGGCGCAGACTTTAGGAGGTGTTATGAAATACGCTGGCTCTGGGTTTACTGACACATCTATGTTAAAACAGTCTTTAGCTACCGCTAATGCTATGGTTGAAGCTATACCAGAAGCTTATGAATACTTCTTTAGTAGGTTGAATAGTTACTGGGCTGGTGATATATCCACAATTAAGACTAGATATGCTGAGTATACAATGGGAGATAAGCACTGGGATCTAGTTAGATTCTGGGCTGAAGACCCTGCCAGAACTGCAGGTGAGAAAGCTGCTTTTAATATAACTAATACAGCTAGAGCTGCTAATCAGAATGGCTTCTTGACTTATTCAACTAAGTTAATGGCTGCTACTGACGATGCCTTTACTATGATTTTAGCTAGAATGAGAGCTAAAGAGAAGGCTATGATAGCAGCATTTGATGGACAGAAGTCAGGTGTAATACCTGATGTAAACCCTGCTCTAATTAAAGAGTATGAAGCTAGATTATATAATGAAATATTTGATCCTCAAACTGGTGCTATAAGTGATAGCATGTTGAAATATGCTAGAGGAGAAGCTACTCTTAGTAAAGATTTAGGTCCATTAGGTCAAGCTATGGATGATCTCTTTAGTAAACAACCTATGTTGAAACCTTTCTATCTATTTGCTAGGACAGGTATCAATGGTCTAGAGTTATCCTTTAAGCATATACCAGGCTTCAACTTCTTAGTTAAAGAGTTTAATGATATTGCTAGAGCTACACCAGATGACTTAACCAATGTAGCTAAGTATGGTATTGAAACTGCAGAAGATTTAGTTAATGCTAAAGCTCTACAGAACGGACGCTTAGCAATGGGTACAGGTGTTATCTTTATGGCAGGTCAACAGTATTTAACTGGTGGTTTGACAGGTAACGGTCCATCTGATCCTGCTACTAAACGTGTTTGGGAAGCTGCAGGTTGGGTACCACGTTCTATTAAGTTAGGTGGTGTCTGGGTTGGATATGATTCCTTTGAACCATTCTCTAATGTACTAGCTGCTGTAGCAGATATAGGAGATAATCAAAGATTGATGGGCGATGAATGGGCTGAACAAGGTCTTCTTGCTCACGCTATGATTATCAGTAAAGGTATGGTAACTAAAACTTACCTACAAGGTGTGCAGCAATTATTTGGTTTATTCAGTAAAGATCCTAAGAAGCTTGAAAAATTAGCTGCTGCTTTAATGAATAATACTATGCCTCTCGCTGGTCTTAGAAATGAAATAGGTAAGGTAATCAATCCTCATATGAAAGAACTGAATTCTGGTTTTGCTGATCAGATAAGGAACAGAAACTTATTCATGGAAGGATTTGCTGGTGAACAGCTACCTACTAAATATGATATATTGACAGGACAACCTGTACGAGATTGGGATCCTCTTACTAGAATGTATAATGCTATAAGTCCTATATCTTTAAACTTTGATGGATCTAAAGGCAGACAGTTGTTGATGAATAGTAATTATGATTTACGTGTGACTACATTAACAGCACCTGATGGTACTTCCCTAGCTGAGCATTCTAAACTTAGATCAGAATTTCAACGATTGATTGGTTTACAAAACTTAGAGGCTCATTTATCTAAATTAGCAGATGATCCTAGAGTACAACAATCTCTAATTGAAATGGAATATGATTTAATGAAAGGTTTCAAAGAAAGAAACCCTATGAATTATGCTCATAATAAATTAATTAATGGTTTATTCCAAAGAGCAAGGGCATTAGCTTGGGCTCAAATGAGATCTGATCCTAATGTAATGATGTTAATAAGAGCACGTAAGAAAGAAGAAGCATCTAGATATAATACTAGTAGAAATCCTGAATTGGGCCGCCAACAGTTACAGGAAGCAAGAACTTTACTTGAAATGAAAAACAGGTAACACATGGCCTATACAACTGAAAATAACTATACAGGAAATGGTTCCACCGTCCTGTATTCATTCACATTCCAATATTTAGAAACAACCGATATCAAAGTATCAATTGATCAGGTTGCTACAACTGCATACACAATAGCCAGTGCTACACAAATACAATTTAATACAGCTCCAGCTTCTGGTGCTGCTATTAGAATCTATCGTGATACAGATGTTACTGATTTAAGAGCTGAATTCTTCTCTGGTTCAGCTATTAGAGCACAGGATTTAAACGAAGACTTCCAACAAGTTCTATTTAATACACAGGAAACATCATCTCTTGTAGGTGGTAAATGGGATAAAACTGTTGATACTATATCTAGTACAGAAGCCTGGAGTGCTTCAGATGATACTAAACTTGCTACAACTAAAGCAACAGAAGCTAGGATTGATGCTAAACTAAGTACAAAAGTTAACGATGATGTCGTTGCTGGATCTAAGGTTAATGTACAAGATAATACACCTAGTGCAGGTAAAATTACTATTTCTTTAGATCCTCAGCTAGAAACATTAGCTGATATGGGTAGCTCTGAAGCAACCGCTTTGGCAGCACTCAGTGCAGCAGAGATTCAGACACTAGATGGAGTAACTGCTACTACTACAGAGTTAAACATATTAGACGGTGTAACAGCCTCTACTGCTGAGATTAATAAATTAGACGGTGTTACAGCTACTACTGAGCAACTTAATACATTTGCAGATGTTACTGCTAGTTCTACTGAATTAAATACGTTAGACGGTATAGCATCGTCAACAACTGAACTTAATGTATTAGACGGGATAACTGCTACTACTGCAGAGCTTAACTATGTAGATGGAGTTACATCTAATGTACAGACTCAATTAAACAATAAGCAACCATTAGATGCTGATCTAACTACTCTAGCTGGTATGCAGACAGGAGCAGCTGCAAAGCTTGCACTTCTTACTACTGATGAACTAGATAAGATAGACGATCTTACTGCATCTACGACTGAATTAAACATACTTGATGGTGTTACTGCAGCAACTGCAGATATAAACCAACTACAAGGCTTAGCTAAACAAACAACTATTACTGATGATGATAGTAAATTCCCTACATCAGGAGCTGTTGTTGATTATGTAGGTACGCAAGTATCGGGTATCAACGGTGTTGAGCTGATAGCAGATGACGAATCCTTCCCTAATACAATCCCAGCTGCAGGTACTGTAGTTAGTATCTCTGATGCTGGAGGCCTTACAGTTAACTCTAGTGGTGTCTCTACTAATGGTGATACACTTGATAATACAACTGTAACCATTAATGGATTCCCTACTGAATTAAGAGGTGGAGAAGGTAGTAATGCTGATCCATATGTTATAGCAGCTGGTACCGGTTTACTTCTTAAATCTACTGGATCTAGTCATACTTATAATTACCACCAGGTAATGATAAGAGAGGCAGACTTTGTACAGTTAAGTGATGATATAAATGACTTTAACAGTAGATATCGTATAGCCAATGGTTCAGGAAACCTAAGCGGTACTGATGATGAAGGTGACCTTTACTTTGATACTGGCTCCAATAAGATGTACGTCTATGACGGCTCAGCATGGGGTGAAGTAACATCTACAGGTGACTTTAAGTATCTAGTACTAACAGAGGCTGGGACAACTAATGCTGCCTCATATGATGGTAGTAAAGTTAGCTTTGATCTAAAAGAGGATAGTACAAGTGGAAGTGCAGCTAGTGTAACTAATGCAGCACAGTTGATGGTTAGCATTAACGGTGTTATACAGAAACCTAATGATGGTACTAATACATCAGGTCTAGACGGTTTCGTCATGACAGACGCTGATACCATTAAGTTTACAGCTGGCGTACCTACGGGTGCTAGCGTCTTTGTTATACAATCTGGTTCAGCTCTAGCTATAAATGTCCCAGGTGATAATACAGTTACAGAAGGTAAACTGAATGTATCTAATAGCCCTACTAATGGTTATTATCTACAGGCTCAATCTGGTGCTACAGGTGGTTTAACCTGGTCAGTTCCTTAAGATAGGTGCTAATGACCCTGAATGGGCTGATGTTATCGGTGCTGTAGCTAATGGATGTATATATGAAAACGATCAGACAATATCTGCTGATCATACTATAGCTTCTGGAAAAGGAGCACACAGTGTTGGACCTATAACGGTCAATGCTACTGTAACTGTAAACGGAAACTGGGTGGTTAGCTAATGGGAATTACAATTAATGGTACCAATGCTGCAGGTAATATAGACCTGGGGACTAATGGTACAATAACTGATTTAGCCGTTGGTGGACTACCTGACGGTACAGTAGATACAGATACTTTAGCAAATAATGCTGTAACAGATGCTAAATCAACTATAACTGAATATGACGACTCAAATATACGAAGAGACTTAAATACACTAGCTCTTCAAACAGCTGTAGATACCAATAGAAAAGCTTATAACTTAACTAATAGTTTTATAGATCAATTCGAAGATGATTCTGGAATCGGTACTGAAACTGATGTAGATAGAATTACATCTGGTGAATACGTCAGTTCTGTTCAAACCACTTCAACAGCATTTACCTTTAATGGTTCTGGTACGCATGATAAACCTCGTATGTTTGGAGCTCATCCAGATACAGGAGCAAGATCACAAAGTGGTGGTTGGACTAATGACTCAGTAGAAGGTGGTGGTACAGATATAAAAGCTACTATGTATCCTGACTTTGCTTTTGACTTAGCGCATGATTTTGCATCTCGTATATATTATGTTGCTAATAATAGCAATACTCATCAACAGATGGACTATACATCTGGTGGTATATTAATTATCAGAAATACGTCTGCTACTACAGGTAAAACTCCTACATATAGTGGTTCTACTATATTTAGAGGTATGCAAGTTTCTGGAGCAACTGAGGCTCCTTATGGAATGTCGGTAAATGGTTCAACTAAACTTGGTGATTATGTACTCTCATCCTCTTACGCTTCACATATAAACCTTACAAGTTTTACTGAAACAAAAACTACAGGTGGAGATAGGGACGAGACAGTTGATATGGCAAGTCATAACGCAAATGGTTCTTACTTTGTACAACGTTGGACTACTGATAACTCAGATCAATGTGCAGGAACTAGAGTTCAATATGATGAATCTGAAAGTAAAATTGAATTAGATTTCTTTAATACTAATGGAGCACGTCATACAAACTCACCTACTTTAACAGTAAACAACGTTCCTAATACAGGAAGAGTTATTATATTACAAGGTTCTAATGGTGTTAATACTCACTACCATACTCTATACTCAAGTTCATTGACAATGAGTAGCGGTACTGTTGGTACAACCACAGCTAGTGCAACAGGAACTTTAATTGGATCTGCTAATACAGCATCTTCTTCTAGAACTAAAGTATCTGGAACATTTCTATATAAAAACGAAGCAGGTACAGCAACTGTTGGTACTGATATAAAGATTTATTTCACCTGTAATGGTGGGACTAATTGGACTGAGGCTGCATCTTATACAGCTGGATCAGACTTTAGTACTGGTATTAAAACTATTTACTTAGGACAAACAACCTGTACTGCAGGTACTGATGTTAGATACAAGGCTGTATGGGCAAACCAAGCAGCTGGATCTAAAGTCACTCAACTACATGGAGTCGGAGTAAACTACTAATGGCAGAACTAAAATTAAAAGCGGACTCAGGCGGTGGAACATCTTCACTGAAGGGTCCAGCCAACACAGGAAATACTACTAGTTGGCGTTTACCTTCAGCTGATGGTAGCTCAGGCCAATATTTAAAAACAGATGGTTCTGGAACGCTTAGTTTTGCTACTGTTTCTGCAGCAGAGCAAGATGCAAGTACTGGTGATTATACCTTAACTTCTGGTAATTTAGTAATAGCAACATCTGGTAAAGGTATCGACTTTACTGCTAATACTGATGATGAAAATACAGGAACTTCTGCCGTTACTGCAGAAACTCTTAATGACTACGAACGTGGAACTTGGACTCCTGCAATTAAAGAACAAGGTGGTGCAAGCTATACTTACCACACAGCTACAGGTAACTATATAAAAATAGGTGATGCAGTATATGTAAATGCTTACATACGTTTGAGTGCTTCTAGTGGTACTACTTCAGCAGGTGTACAAATACTAGGTTTCCCATTCAGTAGTGATGATGCAAATAACTCTATGCATACAGGTTATTTATTTTATATAACTGATTCTGAAGCGCCAAAAATAATGAGAGTTAATGGCACTGAAATGGAAGTCCAGAAAGAACATGCTTATACAGCAGCCCAAGACAATGAAATGTTCAACGGCGGAAATGAACGTTGGGTTTTCGCAGGTTGGTATACCACAGCCTAAATATATAATTAATTGGAGATTAATCTTAAATGGCTTTAACAAAAACAACTGCAGACGATAAAATTGAAATTGTTTCTTCTTTTAAACACCTACAGATTAGAACTGCTACAACAATTAAAGAAGATGGAAATGTTATAAGTAAAACTTTTCATCGTAGAGCAATTCAATGCGGCAGTTTAGATGCAAGTGATAACCTTGTAGATACAGATATTAGTGGAGAATCAGCAGAAGTACGATCTATAGCCAATACTGTTTGGACTCAAGCAGTTAAGGATGCGTGGAAGGCAGAATTAATTGCACGTAAACCTGGAGGTTAGTAGATGGCAAAAGTAATAACAACTGAGTTACAACACTCAGGAGCTTCTGGAGCCAATATTACTCTGGATAGTTCTAAGAATGTGACCGTTGAAAACAATCTCACGGTAGATGGTACTACTACACTTACAGGCGCAGTAGAGCTCCCTGATGATACTGTTGATATAGCAGATTTATCAGCGACAGGCACAGCAAGTTCTTCTACATTTCTACGTGGAGATAATGCTTGGGCCACACCAAGTGATAATGGTAAACTTCTTCAAGCTACTACTACTGCAGATTCTACTAGAACAGATGTCCAAACAGTTTCAATTAGTACTGCTTGGACTGATACAAATATAGCAGCATCTATTACACCTGCAGCGAATACAAGTAAAATACTAATTAGTGGTCAACTATTCGGTGAAGGTAATGCTGCTGATCATTTATTTTTCTGGAGAATAAAGAAAGCTATTAGTGGTGGAAGTACTACTTATTTAGAAGGTGCTACATCCTCCAATAGAAAAGAAGTATTTGGAGTCTTCCTTGAAGGAGGTGCTAGTGATAATAACTCAACTCCTACAATGGCTAGTTTTGCTAATTACTTAGATTCCCCTTCTACAACTTCAGCAGTTACTTATACTTTCCAAGTATTTTATAATGGAGCTGCTACTTTCTATGTCAACCAATGTGTAGGAGATTCTGGTGATAATATAGCTTATGAAAGAGGCTTGAGTTACATAACTCTGATGGAGGTAGGTGCATAATGGCAATTAATACAGTAAATTCAAAAGGCATCACAGATGCTACTATTGCTGAAGAAGACATTAACATTAGTAATGCACCGTCTGATGGGTATTATCTTCAATATAAAGATAGTACAGATAAACTAACCTGGGCTGCAGTATCTCAATACACTACTCCACTAACTACACGTGGGGATATACTATTCAGAGATGCTTCAGGTGATCAAAGGTTAGCAAAAGGAACTGATGGACAGTTTCTAAAGATTGGTGCAAACGATCCTGTCTGGGCAGATGTACCAGCAGGTACACCAACAGGTGGTAACTCAGGAGCTAATAAAATCTTCTGGGAAAATGAGCAGACAGTAACTCATGATTATACGATTACTGACGCTCGCAATGCCGGAACATGGGGTCCGGTAACGATCAACTCTGGAGTCACTGTAACGGTTGGCGATGGAGAGTACTGGACAATTATGTAATTATGCCAATAACAATTAATGGGTCCGGTACTATTACAGGACTCTCAGTCGGAGGTCTACCCGACGGAATAGTAGACACAGATATGCTTGCTAATAATGCAGTTACATCTGCTAAATCGACTATTGCTGAAGGTAAGGTACTCCAATTCAAACCTTTTAATACTTTCACTGCAGATAGTTTTAGCAGTGGAACTAATAATACAGGACTAGGTGGATCTATAACACCAACTAGTGCAAGTAATAAAATATTTATTCTAGCTAATCAATGGGCTTGGTCTGATACAGGACCGAGTGAAAATCAGTTTGGTGGAGCATTCTTTTTACAAAGGTCTGTAAATGCAACCAGTATAACTACTGGAGATTGGGTTAACTTATCTGACTCTAATGATGAGTATTGGGGATTTAATTTTAACAACTCAAACAACAGTGGGCAAGGAGAAATGTTCACACCATTCATGCACTACGACAATCCCAATACAACTAGCCTTGTTTGGTACAGAATGAGAGCACAGAGATTCACTGCTAATACAAGCTATGTGAAATCACAAGAAGATGATAGAGGAAGCTTTATGTATTTAATGGAGATAGCAGCATGACATTAAAATTAAACGGAAGCTCCTCTGGTTATACAGCAATCGATGCACCAGCAGCGGCTGGAAGTAATACTTTAGTTCTTCCTACAACCAATGGAAGTGCAGGACAAGTCTTACAAACTGATGGAAATGGAAATTTAAGTTGGGTTAATAAACCTACAAGTGAATTTGACATCTGGATATTATCTAATGGTGCAGCCGACGATCAAAATCCTATTACTGGATGGGCAAGATCTACAAGTTCAACCGCAACTTATGTAGGAACAGGAATGTCCCATTCTAGTGGAGTATTTACTTTCCCTAGTACAGGTAAATGGCACATTAAATACCACGCTGGTGTAAAAGGTGACAATATTGCTGAAGTTCGTTCTAAAAGTTACATTGATGTAAGTACAGATAGTGGAAGTAATTGGACTACAATTACTAGATCATATGCCACTTTCCATGCTTCTGGAATGGCAACTTACGAAGGAGCAGATACTGATGATGTAATGGATGTGACAAATGCCTCTACATTTAGAGTTAGATTCGGTATTGAATTCAGCAATAGTTCAGCAGAAGTAATGGGTGCTAGTAATACAACATATACATATGTTATTTTCCATAAATTAGCGGAGACATAATATGAGTACACTAAAAACAGGAGCCCTTAGAGGGACATCAGGTACTGCAGATAGCGTACAACTTCATGCTTCCGATCAGTCGGTAACTTTCCCAGGTAATGTAACGTGCTCAGGTACAGCTACAGGATTTGGTGGAGGTAAAGTACTTCAAATGAAGTATGTAAACGTTCCGGCAACTAACGATAATGAACAAGATGTAACTTCTACTTCTTATACTGCACTTACAAAACCTGAACTAACTATTACTCCAGCTGCAAGTGGTAACTTAATTCTTGTTATGTTGGATATTTTCTTTAGTGTAGGTAATGATGATGGGGATGTCGAAAACAGTTTAGATTTCCAAGTATTAAGAACTCAAAGTGGTTTAACAGATGTTGCTGTAGGATCTTATGCACATAACCTTACTACAAACGCCTCATCACGCGCCAGTAGTTGGTTGAATTATGCAGGCAAGATTAATATTAAGGCAGTTGATACAACAGTAAATGCCAACGCTATTACTTATAAATGTCATGCACGTTTAGATCACCAGTCTGATACCTGTAGATTCCATATGGGAAATACCTACTCTGGATCTACTGGTTCAAGCATAATTGCAATGGAATTTGAACCCTAATGTCTATCAACCTCCCACGCCCTAACCTACCCAAGGCTCTGGACATCCCTCAGATGTACCTGAGACAGCCTACAGCGGACGTTCCAGCTTATAAACCTATGTTTATACCTCCAGCTGATTTAGAACGTCCTAAAGAGACTGAAGCTACGGAGGAAGAAAAAACAGAACAACCCGAACCACCCAAACTTAAGATACCTGTAATAGATATACAGATGCCACTACCTGAAACAGCAGTAGTGGTAACTGCAGTAACAACAGCTGTAATTGCAGTAGCAACAACAACCGTTACTCAATCTTTATTTGAACCAATTAAGAAGAAGGTTCAAAAACAACTACAAGCTAAAGTTAACAAATGGAAGGAAAACCAGAAGAAGAAAAAAAAGGAAACCTCCTCGACCGAATCAAAGGAAAACGAGGAGAGTTCGAAGAAGAACAAATAGCCCTCCTTTCTACTATGGTCAGACTTGGCGTAGTTGTCTGGGCTGGTTTTATAATAACCCTCAATTATGTTGAGCTACCTGGGAATATTATTAAAAAATCTGGTAGTTCGGATATCACGTTCGTTGCTTCGATATTTACTGGTGCACTTGCGTCTTTTGGTCTTAATACGTCCAATTCTAAAGGTAAAGGTACTCCAATTAACTGCCCTATGGTAAAGAAAAAAGAATGAAGAAATGGCTTTTACTCTTACTTCTAGCATTTCCTGCTGGAGTAAGAGCAGAGTTAGTCACGCCTCAGTTCACCCAAGGCAGTATGAACTCAACTACAACGACCCAACAGGAAGTGACGGAGGAAATAACCATCACGACTTATGGGTCTGCATTAAACAAATGGTCAGGAGACAACATAACCCACACCTCAACGTCTTCAGGCGGAATAGCGGATTCAGATTCGGTATTCAACATGACAACAGCTGGCAGCGACTTCACGTTAGAAATAATAACAAGAGCAGCCAGTCAGGTACTCGAAGTAACAGAGATAGAAAGAGAAATCGAAACTACCTCTACTACGGTATCATTATCAGTATTCTCGCAATAGGAAATCCAAGTTATGCTGAAGAGGGAGAAACCAAAAATGTATCAAATCCTGTGGCAGCAGCTACTGGAAATGTTACAAACCAAGCAGTCCAATTCCAAAATAATGGCGCTCCAAGTCGTCAAGTACTCGGGCCGAACATAAGTTGTAACGGACCAACAATGACATTTAGCCCATTCTATATGGGCAATCATACCACTCCATTTGATGATGAAATGAACCAATCCAGCTATACTGTAGCTGAGAACTGGGGAGCCCAATTAAACTTCATGGTTCCCCTAGATGGTTCTATTATAGAGACTTGTAAAGCTATAGGAGAAAGACAGAAAGCAAAGATGGAGCTTGACTACGAGTTAGTCCGTGCTTTGAAATGTGCTGAGCTCCAACAAAAAGGATTTATGATACGTCCTGCTACACGTGTATATCACATGTGCTCGGATATTATACCTATAGCTGCATTTAAAAAACAAGTTGCAGCAGCACAAGCTAAGCAACTACCCC
>VTLG01013227.1_pt1 | contig 20645 bp, 25 predicted proteins | sample 4694571 | NCBI WGS metagenome assembly VTLG01 (sample SAMN12604809, study PRJNA352737) | marine metagenome | biome: ENVO:00000447; feature: ENVO:00000209|ENVO:00000569|ENVO:01000036; material: ENVO:00002151; isolation source: viral sequences binned using virsorter ... | reverse complement strand
ATATACAGGTGGCAAAGTGATGGCATTAATTACTAGTATTGGTGCTACTGAGTTGACCACTACCACAGGACTTATTGATGCATCAGAGTTGAATAATGCAGCAACAGATCCTAGATTGTCTATTGAAAAAATTTCATGGAATCTTAGAAGTGCTGCAGGTTATTTTAGTATTATATTCGACGCAACTAGTAACGTCACTGCACTGAGCTTGGGTGGTAATGGTCATTGGGGTAAATCTCATACTGCAGGGTTAGATGCGGCTATTACTAATAATGCTGGATCGGGCATTACGGGTGATGTTATTGTTACTACTACAGGATTTGAAGCAGCTGAAACCATTTCAGTTGCATTAATTCTTAAAAAAGAATCAGGCTATGGCACTAGATCAGATTACAGTGTAAGGGGGGGTAATACATGAAATTAATAACAGAAGTAGTTGAAGATGTTGATATTTTTGAACTAGAAGAAGAAGATGGTAAGAAAACTCTACACCTAGAAGGAGTTTTTTTACAATCTCAAGTCAAAAATAGAAATGGTAGAGTATATCCAAAAGAGATATTACAACGAGAAGTAGCCAGATATAAGAAAGATTACATTAAAGAGAATCGTGCTTTTGGTGAGCTTGGACACCCAGATGGCCCTGTAATCAATTTGGAAAGAGTATCTCATTTAGTTACTGAGTTGACACCTAATGGTAATAACTGGCTGGGTAAAGCTAAAATCACTACTCATACTCCCTATGGAAAAATTGTTGAAGGATTGCTCAAGGATGGAGCCAGGCTTGGTGTATCTTCCAGAGGTATGGGTTCATTAGAAGAGCATAAAGATGGTACAAAAATAGTCAAAGATGATTTCCATTTAGCCACAGCTGCAGATATTGTAGCAGATCCCAGTGCACCTAATGCATTTGTACAAGGAGTAATGGAAGGTCGAGAATGGATATGGGAAAATGGAGCCCTCAGAGAAACTGATTTGGTTAGATATAAGAAAGAATTAGATACCCCTAAGCATATTCGTGAAGAACGTATGCTAAAGGAATTTAAACAATTTTTATCAAAATTATAAAAAGTATAAATATTAAGATTATATAGAAGGAGATATTCAAATGGAAGCATTAGAAAGAATGTTTGAAGATTCTGAAGATGAAGTAACTACAGATGAGGTAGATACTGAGGATGAAGAATTGGAAGATTTAAATGAATTTGACGTAGAGCTTATCGAATTTATTGGTGATCAATTAGATGAAATTACTGATGAAGAGCTTGATGAAGAGCTTGATGAAGCTATTGATCTACTAGAAAAGAAAATCAAACGAAGTAAAAAGCCTTGGGAAGCCAAAGGCATGTCGAAAAGTGAATACAAGAAAATGTTGAAGCAAAAGGCCAAAGATTGGAAAAAGGATAAGAAGGCCCAAAAACGTGCTGCAAAACTTGCTAAGAAACGTAAAGGTAAAAAGCCCAAATTCACATTTTCCCATTATGATCCTAGTGATGATGATGGTATTGTCAAACTGGCTCAACGTATTCTTCAACAACATACAGAGGTTGAAGGCGACGAAGAATTGTCAGAAGAAGATGTATTGTCAGATGAAGAAGAAGGTTATTTAGCTGAACTTTTAGAAGCAGATTTTACTGAAGAAGATATTGAGCAGTTCGGTGAATTGTCAGAAGAAGATTTTGATAATTTTGATTTCGATCAACTGGATGAGCTTAAAGCAATTAAAGCTATTTCTGCTGTAAAACGATATGGTGCAAGTAAAGCTAAAAATATGCTAAGAAAAATGCAAGGAAAATTGCAGCTAGAGCTAAAAAGTATCGTAAAAAAGTTGCAAGTGGAGCCATTAAAGTTAGGAAGATGATTCTCAAGAAAAATTACGATCCTACTGATGATGTAAGTGCACTAATTGGTGACACTGAATTATCAGAAGAATTTAAGACTAAAGCTTCTACTATTTTTGAATCCGCAGTCAACCGTGAAGTGGAAAAACAAGTTGGAGATCATGATCTCGTTCTTGAAGAACTTTTGATTGAATGTGGTGGTGAGCTCAAAGAAGAAATGGCTCAAGAAGTAGACAAGTATCTAAATTACGTAGTTGAAGAATGGATGGAAGAAAACAAGCTTGCTGTCGAATCTGGTATTCAGAACGAATTGTCTGAAAACTTTATGACAGGTTTGAAACAACTATTTACTGAAAACTATGTTGATATTCCTGAAACTAAGGTTGATGTTGTAAGCGAATTGGCTAACAGAGTTCAAACACTAGAAGCTGATTTAGAAACTAAACTCACAGAAAATATTGAATTGAAAGAAAGTCTAGGAGATCTCAAGCGAGATGACTTGATTCGATCAATTTCTGGTGATTTGGTAGAAACAGAAATCGAAAAAGTCAAAGAACTTTCAGCTGGAGTAGAATACACTGGCGATGATGAAGAATTTATAGCCAATGTTCAAACTTTGAAAGAAAGTTATTTCCCTAAAGGAAAAGTCAATTCACCTGTTAGTAAGGATGATACATTCCAAGCAGAAGAATATGAGGATTTATCAGAATCAATGACAGCTTATACAAACGCTTTAAGCAGAGTTTTAAAATAATATAAATATAGAATAAAGGAGATTAGAAAATGGAATTTTCAAATCAATTAGTTGAAAAGTGGAAGCCTGTACTAGAACACAGTGCTCTACCTGAGATTACGGACAATTACCGTAAACAAGTGACAGCAATCCTCTTGGAAAATCAAGAACAAGCTGCAAAAGAAGAAATCGCTGTAGGGATGGGTTCTGGCCTATTGACTGAAGCGGCCCCAACTTCAAATACTGGTGGTACAGCTGCTGGTGTTGATGGTTTTGGTGGCAGTACAGCTGCTGGTATTGGTAAAGCTGGTTATGATCCAATCATGATTAGTCTAATTCGCCGTTCAGCCCCTAACCTAATCGCTTATGATTTGGTTGGTGTTCAACCAATGACTGGCCCAACTGGCCTTATTTTCTACATGAAATCTAATTATGTAGAAGATGATGGTACTACTGTTGGGAACGAAGCGCTGTTTAATGAACCTGCTACTGGTCAATCTTCAAACCCACAAGCAACAGCTGTTGGTGGAGTTGATGGGTCTAATCCCGCAGAAACAGATCCATTTGCCGCTGACTATTATGCTGATCCTGCTATTGCTAATGGTGTTTCTACAGCTGGTGATACTCAACAGGGTATGACTACAAATGAAGTAGAAGCATTGGGTGACAGTGCTACTAATGCATTTCGACAAATGTCATTCTCAATCGAGAAAACTAGTGTAACAGCTAGAAGTCGAGCATTGAAAGCTGAATACACTACTGAATTGGCTCAAGATCTAAGGGCTGTTCACGGTTTGGACGCTGAAGCTGAGTTGGCTAATATTCTGTCAACTGAAATTTTAGCTGAAATCAATCGTGAAGTAGTGAGAACGGTTAATGGTATAGCAGTTGATGGTGCTCAAGTTGGTACAGCTACTGCTGGTACTTTTGACTTGGATACAGATTCCAATGGTCGTTGGTCAGTGGAAAAATTCAAAGGGTTACATTTCGCTATTGAACGTGATGCTAACGCTATTGCTGTTGCTACTCGACGTGGCCGTGGAAATATCATTCTAGCTTCTGCTGATGTAGTAGCTGCTCTATCAATGACGGGTAGTTTGGATACTGGTGCTGGAACTGGTGCTGGTGGTCAATTAGCTGCTGATGGTATTACTGGAAACACTTTTGTTGGTACATTGAATGGCCGATACAAAGTATATGTCGATCCTTATTTCTCAGCTACTCATGAGTATGTTACTATTGGCTATAAAGGTTCTTCACCGTATGACGCTGGAATCTTCTATTGTCCATATGTACCATTATCAATGGTCAAAGCTGTTGGCGAGAATACCTTCCAACCGAAAATTGGATTTAAAACTCGATATGGCATGGTAGCCAATCCGTTCGCTAACTCAACAGCTGCTAATGGTCTAAATGAAGCTGGTAACAGTTTCTATCGTACAATCAAAGTTACAAACATAATGTAGTACAAGCGCATTAAGCGCATTTCATCGCTACCGCAAGAAAGGGCTCGAATAAAGAGCCCTTTTTTGTTGCCTAAATACAATATATAGAGGTGATCATGAAGCATAAGATAGAAAAGAGAGGATTCAAGCAAGTTAAAAAAACTGCTGGTTCTCATCATGTTTATATAAACCAATACGGAAATATTACGTTTAGTAGCAGTTTGATCCGAGAAATTACTCTTAGACGCACTCATAATGCAATTCTGTATTACAATGAAGATGAAAATCTTTTAGGTATTCATGTTGGTACATGGGATTTGAAGAAAGATCGCGATATGGATATCACCATTATTCAAGATGAAGTAATAATGGCTAAAGATTTGATAGAACATATAGAGGACGATCAAGAGATAAAATTATTTCCTGTGAATGAAGAAAAAAGAAGGTTGGAAGTGATTGAAGTAGAAAATATGGAACGCAATTCAAAAATGATATTAGTAGAATTACCTAAAAGAATTCAAAAAAGATCATTCCGCAGGTAAGAGAATATAGAGGTTATTTATGGCTATTATCGCTAACTTACCAGAAAATTATAATACATTATCTTCTGTTTCTTTCAGACTACAGATTGAAAAACTTCCACATGTTACTTATTTTTTACAGACTGCAAATCTGCCAGGGATTACAGTGGCAGAGTCCACAGTGGCCACACCTACTAGAGCTTATCCAGTAACAGGTACTATAATCGAATTTGAAACATTGGATATAACTTTTATTATAGATGAAGATATGAAAAATTTTATGGAGATTTTTCAATGGTTGAGAGCTATGAGTTCAACGGAAGATTTAGCCCAAGAAAGAGCAAAATTACAATCTATTTTTGGCAATTCAAGCCTTTATTCTGATGCAACATTAACTATATTGACAAATAATATGAATGTTAGCAAATCAGTAACCTTCAGGGATATATTCCCGACCTCATTGAGTAGTATTGCTTTTGAAAGTTCAGTAGATGCAATAGATGTGATTACTTCTGATGTATCTTTCCAAATTAGAGATTATGTTATAGGAGATGTGATTTAGTGCAAGAATTGTTCGATGAAGTAGATAAAGATATAAAAATAATAGACAAAGAAAGATTAGAAGAAGAAAGTTTAAGAACCCCACTACTACACCACAAGTATTTGAAAATGATGACTACTTTTAGCTTAGAATACGCAAAGTTAGAAGCTCGATATGACGTGATGATTAAAGATAAAACACATTTCTATCTCGGTAAATCTGATCCTGAAGTTTACAGTGAAACCCCATTCGATTTAAAGGTATTGAAGGGGGATCTAAAATTGTATATAGATTCAGATGAAGATTTATCTAAATTAAAACAACGAATTACTTATACTAAAGAGAGAGTTGAATATCTGCGCAGTGTATGTAAAATTGTAAGTGATAGAAATTGGGCGATAAAGAATTCTATGGATTGGTTGAAATTTAAGGAAGGCATTGTCTGATATACTAAAGCTTCGTAAATTGAACGAAGTTTTCCTACAGGTTGGTTCTGATAGAGGCATTTTAAAAGAGCTATCAGATTATTTTACTTTTGAAGTGCCAGGTCACAAGTTTATGCCATCCTACAGAAATAAAAGCTGGGATGGGAAAATCCGCTTATTTTCTTATCAAGATCAAACCATTTATAGCGGTTTATTGCCTAGGATGGTCGCATGGGCAGTAAAAAGAAATTACAATCTTGAAAATTTAAATGCTTTCAAGCCTTCATTTCCTAATTCTGATGATATAAAATCTTTTTTATCCTCTCTTGATGTATGTTCTAATAATAAGAAAATAGAATTTAGGGATTACCAATCAAATGCAGTATTGCATACCTTGAATAACAAAAGATGCATCCTGCTTTCACCTACAGCTTCTGGTAAATCTTTGATCATATATGCTTTGTCCAGATATCTAAAAGATAAGAAGATATTGATTATTGTTCCTACCACATCTCTAGTAGAGCAAATGTATAAAGATTTTGTAGAATATTCTACCTATAACGGATGGGATGCTAAAAAGAATTGTCATATTTTATATTCTGGCAAAGAAAAGGATACAGATAAGCCAATATTGATATCAACATGGCAATCTCTGTTTAGAATGGATAAATCCTTTTTCAAAGATTTTGATATGGTAATAGGTGATGAAGCTCATTTGCATAAAGCTAGCAGCTTAAAGAAAATATTAGAAAATTGTACGAATTGTGAATACAGGATAGGAACTACTGGTACACTGGATGGATCTAAAGTGCATCAATTTGTATTGGAAGGATTGTTTGGTTCTGTCTATAAGGTTACTACCACTAAGAAATTAATAGACAACAAAACATTGTCTGATTTAAAAATCCATTGTATAGTTCTAAAATATTCTGATGAAGAAAAGGAATTGGTGAGCCATTTAGAATATAGAGATGAATTAAATTTTTTAATATTATCAGAAAAAAGAAATCAATTCATTGTAGACATGGTGAAGGATTTAAAAGGAAACACATTATTGCTATTTCAAATGGTCGAGAAACACGGTGAAGCACTATTCGAAATGCTTAAGCAACAAACCAAAAAGGATGTGAGTTTTATTCATGGAAAAATTTCTGCAGATGATAGAGAAGATATTCGATTGGCTACCGAGAAAAAGAATAACTCAATTATTGTGGCTAGCTATGGAACTTATTCTACCGGCTTTAATATTAGGAATCTGCATAATGTTGTATTTGCTAGTCCGTCGAAATCTAGGATTAGAAATCTACAGTCTATTGGAAGAGCATTAAGAAGAACTGATAATAAAATATCAGCAAATCTATTTGACATATCTGATGATTTAACTCTTGGAAAGAAAATGAATTATACGTATCGTCATTTCCTAGAAAGGCTAAGGATCTATGACAGCGAAAAGTTTACGTATAGCATCTTTGACTTTGATATCTAATCTTTTGTTCAAGACAATACATATTATACCATATTCAGCTAGCGTTTGTCAAGGCTAATTTCGCCTTGACAATGGGTGGGCAATTATGGTATAATATAGGGAAAAGGAAAAAAGTATGATAAGTAAGCTATTAAATTATCACAGAAAATTTTCACCTGTCGTGACTAAGGTGGTATTAGCAGAGGTTGTACAGATTATAATCTTTGCTGTTGTTTCTACTTTAGTCATGCTGACGGTTAGTCATTTACTTATAACAGGTGAAATTGGAATTTGTTATTGGAGCTTAAAAGGGGGTTGGATATGGAATTGAATTCAAACTCATTGAAAGTAAGATTGGTTTTTGAATTGAAAGTTGAGGCAGATGTCGGAATGGATTCTAAAAATATAGTCAATATCATCGCCGATGAAATAAGAATCAGGAAAACTTATGACGGATTTTCTGTTACTGGTTTTGAAATGGATTATGAAGTATACAAAAGTACAAACATGATGGAAGTCTGAGAGGAAATTTTATGGGAAAAAATGATTATGTTGACAACAAAAAATTTTACAAAGAAATAATGGAGTATAAAGAACTGGTAGCTGAAAGTGAAGGAGTGCCACCAGTTCCAGAATATATCGCATCATGTTTTTTAGAAATAGCTAATGGTCTATCATTCAGACCAAATTTTATTAATTATACTTATAAAGAAGAAATGGTTTTAGATGGTGTAGAAAATTGTTTACGTTATTGTCTAAATTTTGATGGAGAGAAATCTAAAAATCCATTTTCTTATTTCACGCAGATTATCTATTATGCATTTTTGAGGAGAATTGAGAAGGAAAAGAAGCAGTCTTATATTAAAAATAAACTCACATCTCATTATGAAGGTAGAGTCGATTCAGGTACTAAAGTTTATTATGATGAAGATTTGATTAATGATTTTGAACGAAAGATAGAAGAACGTAAACAACTAAGAAACACTGAAACTGGCTTGGAGAAATTTATAAAATGAAGATAGCGTTATTAACTGATACACATTTTGGTATCAAGAATGATAATCAAACCTTTCAGAAATATCTAAATAAATTTTTTTCTGATATATTTTTCCCTTATATAGATGAACATGAGATAAAAACTATCATACATTTAGGAGATTTAGTCGATAGACGAAAAACCATCAATTTCCTAACCTTGAATAATTTACGCAAGAATTTTATTCAACCTACCTTTGATAGAAATATTTCCACACATATAATAGTTGGCAATCATGATGTTTATTATAAAAATACAAATCAAATCAATGCTATAAATGAATTGTATGGAGAAGCCCCTTTTATCTGGTCATATGAAAATGTAGCAACTGTTAAATTTGATGATTTGAAAATATGCCTTACGCCTTGGATTTGTTCAGAGAATTATGAAGAATCAATGGATGGTATAGAAGAATCTGATGCTCAAGTACTAATGGGTCATTTGGAGATTAGAGGATATCTGTTACAGAAAGGGGTTCATTCTGTAGTGGGATTGAAACGGGATATATTCAGTAAATTCGATACAGTCTATAGTGGACATTTTCATTATAAAAGTTCAGCTGACAATATAAAATATTTGGGTACACCCTATCAGCTAACGTGGAGTGATTATGAGTGCGAGAAAGGTTTTCACATTTTTGATACAGATACCCGTGATACAGAATTTATCGAGAATCCGCATCAGTTGTTTCATAAGATTGTATACGATGAAGATGTCTGGTATGATATTGATAAATTCGATTTCGAGAAGTATAAAGATAGCTATGTAAAAGTAGTAGTCAAAGAAAAACCAGATAGTTATTTGTTTGATAATTTCTTAGACAAATTGTATTCTGTCAATCCAAGCAGTGCTAATATTTTAGATGAAACTGAGATATTTTTATCTGAAGAAGAAGAAATTACTGAAGCAGAAGATACATTGACTATATTATCCAAATATGTTTCCAATCTAAATGTGGATTTGGATAAGACTGTGCTGGATGGGTTAATGAGGGAGTTGTATTCAGAAGCAGTTGAAATTTTATGATAGAATTTAAAAAAATAAGATGGAAGAATTTTCTTAGTACAGGGAATAATTTCACTGAATTGGATCTTGATAGTCATAATACTACTTTGATCATAGGAGAAAATGGATCTGGTAAATCTACATTTTTAGATGCATTAACTTATGGCTTATTTTCTAAGCCTTTTAGGAAAATCAATAAGAATCAGATAATAAACTCTGTCAACAATAAAGCTTGTTTGGTAGAAGTTGAATTCAGAATTGGAAGTAGGAATTATCTGGTTAGACGTGGTATGAAACCTGTTGTTTTTGAAATCTATGTAGATAATGAATTGATTAATCAGGATTCAAAGGCTAAGGATTATCAGGAAAGATTAGAGAAGCATATTCTCAAATTAACATTCAAGAGTTTTACTCAAATAATATTGCTTGGTTCAAGTTCCTTTTTACCTTTCATGAAATTGCCTGCTGCACATAGGCGTGAAGTGATAGAGGATCTGTTAGACATTCAAATCTTTTCTATTATGAATCAGATATTGAAAGAGAGATATTCTGAGAATAAAGTCAACATATCTGATAACAATCAAACTCTTAATTTGAATTTAGAGAAGATTGATGTTCAGCGAAAGTATATACAAGAAGTCAAGGAGATAAATTCAGATAAGATAGTAGACATCAGAAAATTGATCGAAACTACAAATCAAGAAATGTCTGATATTGATTCACAGGTAATGTCATTGCGAGATGAAGTTATATCCTTGTCTAAAAATATCGCTGATAAAGATAGACTCTCTACGGAATTAGATAAGTTGCGCCAAATAAAAGCTAGCATAGAATCAATGATAGGGAAAATTGGTTCGGATATAGATTTTTTTGAGAATAATACTAATTGCCCTGTGTGTAAGCAAGATATCGAAGAAGATCATAGAGTAGATATATTACATAATAGAGAATCAGTCAAGGATTCAAAGGAAAATGGACTAAGGGAATTAGATGAGCATCTGAATAATTTATCTGGTAAGCTAATGGAAATAAATTCTATCCAAGATATCATTTCTGCCAAGGAAAAGGATATAACTTCATTAGGATATAAGCATAGTTCATCAGAAGATTATGTCAAAAAATTAGTTGACGAAATTGAATATCTATATAAGGTCAAGAAGAAATCTTATGGTGATGATGAGAAACTAAAAAGTCTCAAAGAAGAAAGAGAACAGTTATATTCTAGTAGAAAGCGCTTATTGAAGGATAGGGATTATTTGAGCCTGGCCAGTAATCTGTTGAAGGATACAGGTATCAAGACTAGAATTATTAAGCAATATTTACCTGTTATGAATAAGCTAATTAATGGCTACTTAAATGCCATGGATTCTTATTTCAAGTTTACATTGGATGAAAATTTCAATGAGCTGATACAGAGTAGGTTCAGAGATGAATTTTCATACGAAAATTTCAGTGAAGGCGAGAAGATGAGGATAGATCTGTCCTTATTGTTTACGTGGAGATCTATAGCTAAAATGAAAAATAGCGCTAATACTAATTTGTTAGTGCTGGATGAAGTGTTTGATAGTTCTTTGGATTCAACAGGCACAGAGGAATTCCTGAAGTTGATCCAGACAGTAGGTCAGGATACTAATGTATTTGTAATTTCGCATAAGGGTGATGCACTGTATGAAAAATTTGAAAATAATATAACTTTTGCCAAGGTAGGCAATTTTAGTAAGGTGGTGTAATATGGATGAAAGAGAAAGAAAGATTTTTGATGAAGCAAAATTAATTTCTGAAAAAGGTCAAAGGGGGATAAAGGAGGAATTTCTTTTGGGGGGTCTTTGGACAGAGAAGTCAAGATACATTGAACTCAAAAATAATCCAAATCTTGTGGGTTCGTATGGTGAATTGTTATTTAAAGACGAATATGATTATGATATTTCTGCGAAGGCAAGAGGGATAGATGTACCAGATTTAAATCTTGATGTTAAAACAGCAACTAGGGCAAATCGAAGTGTTACTTTTACTTTTAATTTTCATCGTAATACTGCTAGGTATTATTTTTGTTATTTATTCTTTCCAGATATGATTAAAAAAGTTTGTATACCACATAGTGCATTGCCGTATTTGAAACCTAGATCCCCTTTCACTGGGGATTATGAGAAAGATCAAGAAATTGTACGGGGTCTCGGAACTCATGGATTTTCGATAAGTGGTACTTGCAGAAATAATACGACATATAAAAAAACTATTGAACTTTTTACTTTTGATGGAGATTTTGATAACTTGAATGGGATAGAATCTAATATACCATCACTTGAAACTTTTTTTGAATAAAAGTGAGATTTGAGAAAGTACAGAATTTTAGTAAGGTGGTATGAAAATTAGCCTTGACAAACGCTAGCTGGATATGTTATAATTATACTATGACAAAAATTAAACACTGGAATGAAAAAGTTGATCACCTTTTTGAAATTCGTAATTTACACCCTAAAACCAATACTAAAAAGTATGATATCTTAGAAGAATTTTATGAGAGGTTTTTAGAATCAGGTTGGTATTATCATTCTCTATATGGTGATGGATCAGAAATGTTAGATGTTTTTGCTGATAGAGATTCATTGCCAACTACACCTACTAAAAATCAGAGAATTGATTTTTCTACAATATTTCCAAGTTTGGTAAACAATAAGACATATCAGAAATTATACCCAAAGCTGATAAATGTTAGGACAAAGGGTATTGGTATAGGTGAATTATTTTTGACATTTATACTGAAAGATGGCCAGTTTGATTCTTCTGTAGATTTACAGTTGGGCAGTGGTACTTGGGAAGTAAAAAATTCAAAGACAGGTGGATGCATCAAAGGAAATAAAAATACACAGCTTCGTGTAGTTGATGATCTAGTGAAAAAATATTTTGACGGAATGAATCCGTTTCAAATTAGTGGAACTGATAGTAGGTTGATTTGGGATTCTGATACAGTTTGGAATTTTACAAGAAAACTCTGGCCGGAATTGAGTGAAGATCAGGTATATACCAGAACAGATATCTTTTTAAACAGTGGGAAAAATCCTCATTTACGTAATCAGAGAGTTGGGCATGACATATTGAAATCATATCAAGAAATTGATAAATGGACAGGTTTGGTTTTGATTGATGATGAAGATGCTATATTCTTAGTTGATGTGGAAGATACGGAATTTGTTGATCAGAATTTGAAACTGACTGTACAAGGCAAACGTGGTGGTGATACTAATGCGGTTGGTGATGGTTATGGTAAGATTTTTAAAACACCTAAAACTGGCTCTTGGCAAAGGAAATTAAGCGCTTGAAAATAAAACCTCTGTTCATATGGTCTGGTGGTAAGACTAAAATGTTTAAACATTATGAACCTTTGTTGCCTGAAAATGATATAAAGTCATATTCTGAGCCTTTTTTCGGGGGTGGTGCAATGTTCCTTCATATTTTAGAAAAATATGATCTTAGTAATATATACATTAATGATGTGAATAGTGGTATTATTGAAATATATAGATCTATTAGGGATAATGTAGATGATTTTTGTTTTATGTTAGATATGTATCAGTCAGAGTATTTACCATTGACCAAGCCGGATAGAAAAATATATTTTTATGAATTAAGAAATAAAAATGCCTATGATTACCAATCATGGGGCGAACTCAAAGAAAGTGTTGTCCTTTATTTTTTAATGAAAACTGCATTTAATGGCATTTGGCAGATTAATAAAAATACTAATGGTAGATTCGGAACTCCTTCTGGTCTATTGAACCAAAAAGATAAGGTTTATGATCGAGATAATGTTGTACTATGGAATGAGGCATTGAATGAGTATGAAGTTGAAATATTGAATGGTGATTGGAAAGACTGTCCGATGGGTGATTTTACTTTTTATGATCCGCCATATAGAGATAGTTTTGCTAATTATAATACATCATTTCCTGATACAGAAACAGAACTTTTGATAGAGAGAGTAGAGTCTAATAAAAATGTATGGTTGTCTAATCGAGATAGTGATGATGGATTTTTTGAGAATAGAAATGCGATGTTGTATAAATTTCCTATCACGTATACTGCTGGTAGACGTAAAAAAGTAGAAAGGATTGATGATGATGGGAATATTGTTATAGGATATGAAGCAAAAAAGGCAACAGAAATACTGTTGACATCTAAGACAGATCGAGGATTGGAAAGATTTATAGATGATTAGTTATATTGGTGGAAAGGCTAGAATGGCCAATTGGATCATGGAGTACATTCCAAGAGATATTGAAACATATGTAGAGGTATTTGGTGGGGCTTATTGGGTTTATGTCAAATCTGATGTATACACTATACCAAAAACTATTGTATACAATGATTTTAACAGATATATGGTAAATCTTTTTGAGTGTTGTAGAAATCCACAGAGATTTTATGATTCTATGCGAGAGATAGAAGCTCAGAATGAAGAATTATTTTATCAGTTCAAAAAAGAGGTGTTTGAAGATAATGACGTGAATGATGTAGTACTTGGTGATATGGAATTTGCTATGAAATATGCATATATTGTTACACAAGTATTTTCAGGCTTGAATCCTGAGAAGGGTAAATTCATAGATCTAAAAGGTAAGTATAGCTCAAAATTTGATGCTTTTAGAAATAGATTGCTGAAATCTTCGGTTCAAGAGAAGCTAAGAAGGATTAGCGCTTGTGAAAACCTTGATTATTCAGAAGTAATCGAGAAATACGATAGTCCGTCTACATATTTTTATACAGATCCGCCTTATTGGAAAACGGAGAATTATTATTCTCTGCATGATTTTGATAGGGATGATCATGAAAAATTATGTAATCAGTTGAAAAATATTGAAGGTAGGTTTGGCCTGTCATATTATGATTTTGATTTATTGGGCCAGTGGTTGCCTGAAGATGAGTATGTTTGGGAGCGTAAAGAATTTGCAAAAGCAGCATCAGCGCGAAAGAAAGTCAAGCAGAACAGAGGAGAGGAACTGCTAATTATGAATTACGAGATTGAGGATTGCAACTTGGAGAGGTTTTTTAAAGATGGCTAATATACAGAAGCATGGTCATTCTTTTAGGACAACGGATCGTTGTTGCTTTAACTGCGATCATTTGTTATGGATGATAGGAATAGGACAGGGCTTGAGATGCGGAGTGGACAAGTCAGTGATACCTGGCATTTATCATGTCTGTGATAATTTCAGTGGATTGGGTGGCACAGAGTGGTCATGCAAATGTGATAAATGTAAAGGGAAATATGAAAATAGCCTTGACAATGGATAGGCAGATATGGTATAATATAGGTTATACGATAAAAAAGGATGGTTTAGTATCATGAAATATAGTAAGAGATTTGGTTTTCAGTATGTTGACAGTGAGGATTATAACAAAAAGAAAAACGCCTATAATCGGGATAAGGGATATACAGAGATTCATGATAAAAGATATTCTAAAACTTTAGGTTTCTATTATACTAGTAGGTCGGAATATGAAGAAAAGAAAAGGGAATTTAATCGGAAGAAGGGAAAGGAACAGCCAATCGCGATTGAAAAACTTGATAGTGTATTATTTGAGCACTCAGATAATAATGAATTCCATATGAGTAAATGGGATAGGGTATTAGAGGATTTGGGAAATTACGTTAAGACCAAAGAAAAGGGTAATTACTATGGTGATGATAAAGTTCAAGTATTGGATTTGTTGAAATCATCAGGTGATTTAGGCAGTTTTTGTCGTGGCAATGCGATAAAATATATTACTAGAGCAGGCAGAAAAGCTCAATCGAGCGAGTTAGATTTATTTAAAGCCATTCATTACATTTTAATTATGATATTGGAGAATGAAGATGCAGATAAGCAGACAAACAGTTGACATACTAAAGAACTTTTCAACAATTAATCCATCAATTCTAGTCAAGCCAGGTAGTGAAATTCAAACGATTTCGACTATGAAGAATATTTTGGCTAAATCAGCAGTAACAGAGAACTTTGTCAATGAGTTTGCTATTTATGATTTACCAGAATTTCTAAACTTGGTTACTAGTGAAACCTTTTTGGGTGGAGAGTATACATTCAATGAAGATTATGTATCTTTGGAAAAAGAACGTGCACAGTCTACATATTATTATGCTGATCCAACTACAATTGTGGCACCACCAGAAAAACCTATTTCGATGCCTGACATTGAGATCGAGTTTGATTTAGAAGAACCAGATTTGGCTACTATTCGTAATATGAGTTCAATCCTGGCTAATCCAGATTTAGTTGTTAAGAGTGAGGCAGGAAAGGATATTGTAGTTTCTGTCTTGGACAAAAAAGATCCAACATCGAAAGTATTCAATCTTAGAGTAGGCGATGGTAATGGTGATACCTTTACTATGTATTTTAAGAATGAAAATCTAAAGCTTTTGAAAGGGAACTATAAGGTATCTATTTCAAGCCAGGCTATCAGTAAGTTCAGTCATGAAGATATTGATTTGACATATTGGATAGCTCTTGAACCAGATTCCATATACAACGGAGAAGAATAGAGAATTTAATGCGTGATGAATTTCTTTGGGTCGAAAAATATCGACCTAAAACTATAGATGAATGTGTTCTCTCTGAAGGCTTGAAAAAAACTTTTGGAGAGTTTGTTGAAAATAAAGAAATTCCAAATTTATTATTAACTGGCAGTGCAGGAGTAGGGAAAACTACTGTGGCCAGAGCGTTATGTGAGCAACTTAATACAGATTATATTCTTATCAATGGTTCGGAAGAATCTGGAATAGATGTATTGAGAAATAAAATTAAGAATTTTGCCAGTACCGTTTCTTTGAGTGGTGGCAATAAAGTGGTGATTCTGGATGAAGCAGATTATCTGAATCCGCAATCGACACAGCCAGCACTCAGAGGGTTCATCGAGGAATTTAGCAACAACTGTCGATTCATATTGACATGCAATTTTCTCAATAGGATAATTACACCTTTACATTCAAGAACAAGTGTAGTTGATTTCAAAATACCAAAGAAAATATTACCATCATTAGCTGATCAATTTTTGACTAGGGTTCAGTGGATACTGGAAACTGAAAACATCAAATTTGAAATCAGAATTGTAGCTGAGCTTATCATGAAGCACGTGCCAGATTGGAGGCGCGTGCTGAATGAGTTGCAAAGATATGGTGCTAGTGGTACAATTGATATTGGTATACTCACTGATTTTTCTCAAGCTAACATAGAAGAATTAGCTGGATTTTTAAAGAGTAAAAATTTTGGTGCTATTAGAAAATGGGTAGCTGAAAATTTAGACAATGATCCACATATTCTATACAGGAAAATATATGATGTTTTGTTGACAAAAATTGAACCAACATCTGTACCAGATATGGTATTGGTGATTGCTGATTATGTCTATAAGTCATCATTCGTTGTCGATCAGGAAATCAATTTATTGGCTTGTTTGACTGAACTCTTTGGCAGGTGTCAATTTTTATAATGGAAATATTTGATTATTTGAATGATATAGGATATAAAAAAGAGAATATCCTAAAGGATGGTGATGAGATTATCGAGGCTGGGTATCAGCCTTATCGTATAAATAAGTTTCTCTCGCAGCATATTGACTGCCTTTTCCTTGCTAATGATATGAATTTTCACAATCATATTGATAACAAGTTGCAGTTCGACTATTTTATAAATACTATTAGGAAGAAATTCCGACAGTCAAGTAAATGGCTTAAAGCTGAACAAGTTGATGAAATAGATTTGATCAAGGAATATTATAATTATAATAATTCTAAGGCCAAAGAAGTTTTGAATTTACTCAGTGAAAAAGATATTGAATTTATAAAAAGAAAATTAAGAAAAGGTGGTTTGAAATGATAGAACAATTAATTGAAGTTGTATTAGATCAGCCCGATGATTTTCTAAAAATTCGTGAAACCCTTACCAGAATAGGCATATCATCCCGAAAAGAACAAGTACTGTACCAATCTTGTCATATTTTGCATAAAAGAGGCAAGTACTATATTGTACACTTTAAAGAATTGTTTGCTTTAGATGGCAAACCAACAAACTTTTCAACCAGTGATGAAGGCAGAAGGAATACAATAGCGAATTTATTAGAAGAATGGGAATTGGTAAAAATTGTTCATGGGGATACTAAAACTAATGTAGTTCCATTGAATCAAGTAAAAATTTTAACTTATACAGAAAAGGACGATTGGGAATTGATTCCTAAATATAATATAGGCAAAAAGGTTAGTTATATAGAATGAATGGTTTTTATACCAGTGTTGAAGTTTTAGGCGATAATGTACTTGTTAGATATGTAGATGGTGATAAGCATGATTCCTATGAGGAAGAATTCTATCCAACTTTATTTTTCCCTACCAAAAAGCAAACAAAATTTAAAACTCTAAATGGCGATCCAGTTGATAAAATCAAGCCAGGTAATATCACAGAATGTCGCAAAGAACGTGGCAAATGGAAGAAAAAGTATAATATAGAATTGCATGGTCTGACTGATTGGAATATTCAATACATTGGCAAGGAGTTTGATGATTGCCAATATGATTTTTCAAAAATCAAAGTCATGAATATTGATATTGAAACTGGTTCTGAAAACGGGTTTCCAAATGTCAATGAAGTCAGAGAAGAAGTAATATCAATCACATTGAAAGATAATATTACTAAAAAATTTGTAGTTCTTGGCTGTGAACCATATTCAAATAGCAGAGAAGATGTTTATTATATTCATTGTATTGATGAACGTGCATTGTTGTCTAAATTTTTAGATGTTTACAAGGCTATTGATCCAGATGTTATAACAGGATGGAATGTCAGATTTTTTGATATACCATATTTGGTGCGTCGAATTGATAAAATTCTAGGAGAAAAAACTTCTAAAAAACTTTCACACTGGAATTTTATTAGAGAGAAAAATGTGGTGATGAACAATCGTGATAACATTACTTACAAAATACTAGGTGTGTCCATATTAGACTATATGGAGCTGTATAAAAAGTATACTTATTCAAATCAAGAAAGTTATAGACTGCAACACATAGCAGATGTGGAATTAGGTGAAGGCAAATTGTCATATGAAGAATATGGTAATTTGCATAATTTATACAAAGAAAATTACCAAAAATTCATTGATTATAACATTAAGGATGTTGAACTAGTTGATAAACTGGATTCAAAACTGAATCTATTGGAACTTATCATGACACTAGCTTATACAGCTGGTTGTAATTATGAAGATGTTTATGGACAAACTAGATTTTGGGATTATTTGATATATAATCATTTACGTAAACAAAACATAGTCGTACCTTCAAAGGATGAAAGGGAAAGAAAGAAGGATAAAGAATTTGAAGGCGCCTATGTCAAGATACCGATAACAGGTATGCATGATTGGATAGTTTCTTTCGATTTAGCTTCACTATATCCACATTTGATTATGCAATATAATATTTCACCCGAAACATTTTTAGCTAAAAAAGATAATGTAGACATAGATGAATTAGTTCAGGGCAATTTTAATATTACTAAAAAGAAAGATTCATGTATGGCTGCTAATGGGTACTATTTTTCTACAGGCAAAAAGGGATTTTTACCACAAGTAATGGAGAATATGTACAATGAACGTGATTTAGCCAAAAGAAAGATGTTAGATTTACAGAGAACAGGTGGTGACAGTGAAGAAATTTCACGGCTTGATACTCTGCAGATGGCAATGAAAATTGCATTAAATAGTGCATATGGTGCAATGGGTAATCAGTATTTTAGATATTTTGATATTAGGTTATCAGAGGCCATTACTAAATCTGGTCAATTATCTATCAGATGGATTGAGAGAAAATTGAATGAATATCTGAATGGGATATTGGGTACAGACAATGAAGATTATATAGTTGCATCTGATACCGATAGTGTGTACCTCACAATGGGTTCATTTGTTGAAAATTGTCTAGGGGAATCAAGCGATAAGGATCGTATTATTAATTTTTTAGATAGAGTTTCTGCTAACGAGATACAGCAATATATCAATGAAAGTTTTCAGGAATTGTATCAATATATGGGATCATATCAACAAAAAATGTCAATGAAGCGAGAGGTTATCGCTGAAAAGGGTATTTGGACAGCAAAGAAAAGGTATGTATTAAATGTATGGGATAATGAAGGTGTGAGATATGAAAATCCAAAGATAAAGATTATGGGCATTGAGGCCGTTAGGAGTTCTACACCACAGGCGTGTAGGGCGAAAATCTTAGAATTGATGGAACTTATAATGGAAGGTACAGAAGGTGATGTTATAGATTATATTGCAGATTTTAGGGATGAATGGAGTGATTTGCCAGTTGAAAATATTTCATTCCCAAGGAGTGTTAATCATTTAGACAAGTATCACCATTCAGTATATGGGTATATCAAAGGAACGCCTATACAGGTTAGGGGTTCTTTGTTGTACAATAAACTTTTAGATGAAAATAATTTATCCAGTAGGTATGAAAGAATTCAGAATGGTGAAAAAATAAAATTCACTTACCTGAAAGAACCAAATTCATTACATGACAATGTGATTGCTTATGTTAATACATTACCAAAAGAATTTGGACTGGATAAATATATAGACTATGATTTACAATTTGAAAAATCGTATATAGATCCGATTAAAACAGTTTTAGATGTTATCGGATGGAAACATGAAAAAACATCAAGCCTGGAAGGCTTCTTTGGATAGGTGATAAACATGAGAGTGCACGAATTAGCGAAAGAGTATAATATTAAGTCAACAGACTTTGTTGACATAGTACAAAGTTTTGGTATTGGTATCAAGAGTCATTTGAATTCTTTGGATGATGCTCAAGTTTCAGACATTAGATTTAAAATGGGTATGAAAGATCATACCAAGGAAGCCGAATTATTGTCTAAAGAAGAAATCGAGGAACTCAATCCTTTGGGCAATCTTACAGAGGCAAGTGGATTGAAACCAACTGCTCATGAGAATAGAGAAAGATTGGAACCAGCTGATGAAGAAACAGTGGTTACTGATTTTGAAGTTGTTAGGGATGAGCTCAATAAAGCTCAAGTAAAAACAGAAAATTTAGAAGCTGGGATAAAGGAGAGTCTAGTGGAAATAGAAAAATCAAATTCCCCTGATCCTTTGATAGATGAAGGCGATCCCGCCCCTGCTTCTTCTGTTGTCGATAAGGAATCAACAGAAGAATGGAATGAGAGAAGGGCTAAAGAAATAGCTGAGGAAAAGGAACGGGTAATCAATAGGGAAAACGAAGCAGAAAAAATTAGAAGGCATGCTGACCTATATAAACGAGAACAGATTGTGAAAATGGAACGTTCTGGTTTTTGGGGCTGGCTGAAAGGATTTTTTGGATAATTCTAAAGGTGTATGGATAGAGGTTTACAGGATACCAGACAATAGCGCTGCAGATAAAGGTATGTATAGTATGTGGGGTGTCTACGCTGGAAATGGTAAACTTTTACGATACAAATGTAAGAATTTAGCATGCCAAGTTACTTTAGAAGTTAATTTTCCTAGATATGAAAAGGTATTAGACAAGATGCATGAAGGGGCAAAAGAAGGATGGAAATGCCCCTTGTGCCTTGCTAAAATAGAGGCTT
>VTLG01007963.1_pt1 | contig 20650 bp, 25 predicted proteins | sample 4694571 | NCBI WGS metagenome assembly VTLG01 (sample SAMN12604809, study PRJNA352737) | marine metagenome | biome: ENVO:00000447; feature: ENVO:00000209|ENVO:00000569|ENVO:01000036; material: ENVO:00002151; isolation source: viral sequences binned using virsorter ... | reverse complement strand
GGCACCTTGTCGGCTGTGATCTGCGCAATCGTCTGCTGCCAGTTGTCCGATGGTATACGCTTGCCAGTGCTCCACGCGCTCACAACGGGCTGAGTGACCCCCAGCCTCTCCGCTATGTCATTCTGCGTCTCGCCTGACTCCGCGCACCATGCGCGAAACATGACGGACCAAGGGTGTCGATACATGTGTCACCTCCAGCCCTGCCTTATAGCGTTTAAAAAAATATTACGCAAGGCGCAAAAAAGTCGCTGGGAAGTGTTGACACCTATTGCGGGAGGCGGTATATCTGGGACATCAAGAACGGCAATTACGCCGCAACGGAGCAAGACAATGCGAATCAGCAAACGACAAGTGCAGCGAACCATGTATCAGCAGGTGTGTGCTTATGGCCACGTCGCTGTGATTGGATGCGACGAAGAAACCCAGTTCAACATCTTCCATGACGCGCTTGAGATGGAATACCCGCAAGCCGCTGAGGCCCTACGTTACGAATGGGATAACGACCACGCGCACAAGCCGATCTTCGACATGTGCCTCAGTTACTACAGCCAGGGTTGCGATCGCATCGTGCGCTTGCTTCTCAAATAATCACGCCGCAACGGAGCCAAGGACATGAACCGCATGACCAACAGAGAGATCGCCCGCCTCATTGCTAGCCGTCACGGATATGACGACCCAGCCGCCATTGAGTTCAGGCGCCGCGCCCGCTGGGATGAGCGCAAGGAGCTCGCAGGCGAGGTCTTCACCATCGCGCTCTGGCTGGGTGGTGGGTACCTGTGGATGCTGCTGACGTGGCCGTCACTATGAGTGGCGCTTTTCGTTGTGTGGCGCATTGGGTGGCAGAAGTGCCACACGAGAAAGCCGCGCAATCTCAGCGCATTACGGCCAATGTGTGGCGCTGTGGCGGTTTGTGCGCCTATCTGCTGCGCCCTGTGCGTGTGCGTGCGCGCCTGCGCGCGTGTATGTATGGAATAGGAAATAAAGCGCCACAGCGCCACACTCTAACAAAACCCCTAACAATCACAGCACGTTGGCCGGTGGCGCTATTTGACCACATGTGCCACATGTGCCACAGGTAGACTATGCATCGCCTACACTTCGCCAAGTATCTGCTTGGCCTATTCATCAAGCCAGGCTCCCTTCTGACCTGGCAGACGTTTGCTGAGCGGCCTGACGTCGCTGGCTCACGGCATCTGACACGCACATGGACTGAGCCAGCCCGTGCCGCACTGCCAAGGCTGAGACAGCTCAACGCCGCGGGCGCTGGCGTCTTCATGACGATACAAGAGACGGACGGCAAGGGCAGGAAGGCCAGCAACGTGACGCGCGTGCGGGCGCTCTTCGTTGACATCGAAGACAAGGAGCCGCGCGATTGGCACCTTGAGCCGTCGATGGTCATTGAGACGGGCAAGGGGCGCCACGCCTACTGGTGCGTGGCTGATGATATGCCGCTTGATGCGTTTGCAGACGCCCAGAAGCGACTCATCAAGCGCTATGATGCCGATCCTGCCGTGCATGACCTGGCGCGCGTGATGCGTGTGCCTGGGGCTCTACACCAGAAGGGTGACCCTGTGCCGGTGACGATCGAATATCTGAGCCCGTGGGGGATGTACCCATGGCGTGAGATTGTGCGTGAGCTGCCACAGCTGCCCAAGCCCAAGCCGCTACCCAAGCCGCCTAAGGCTGAGACGCTGGCTCTGGTCAAGGCAGCTGGGGGCGCTTGGAATCGCACGCAGGTCGACGTGACCACGCTGCGGCTGACAGCGCTGTTCACCGACCTGGGCATGGCACGGGGCGAGATGCGTGACGGCTTGCCGGTGCACTGTCCGTGGGCTGACTCACACAGCAGCGACACAGCACCAACGGCCACGATGGTCTGGGATGGTGACGGCACACGCCCAGCGGGCTTCAAGTGCCTGCACGCGCACTGCGTGAGTAGGTCACTGTCTGACGTATTGATTTTATATAGGCAACACCTGCCAGCCTATGGGACAACCATGCGCGCGCCCAGCAAGAACGCGCTGACAGCTGCCAGTTACTTGGAGGATTGAGATGGACCTGACTGATATGGGCCTTGCCCTTGAGTTTCGTGACGCCGCGCGTCAGACCATGCGGCACTGTGACACGCTGGACAGTTGGTTTGTCTGGACCAGCAACCGCTGGCGACGTGATGAAGACCAGACGCGCTATCGGCTGGTCAAGTCGATGGTGCAGAGCATCAAAGACCGCATCGATGAGATTGACGATGACGACGCCCGCAAGGCCACGCTCAAGCAGTGGCGTGGCCGTCGCAGTCACGCCAAGCTCACGGCATTGCTTCAGACGCTCGCCAGTGAACCAGGCATCAGCACCCACACCAGCGATTGGGACCGCGACCCATACGAGATGCAGACGCCAGACGGCATCATCAACCTGCGTGATGGCTCGCTGCGACCTGCCACGCCTGATGACCTGCTGCGCCGCTGCACAGCTGTCGCGCCTGACGAGACCGTGACGCCCACACGCTGGCTGCAGTTCCTCGATGAGATTACCTGTGGCCGCAAAGACCTCGTGGCATACCTGCGCGCGGCCATCGGCATGACGCTGATAGGCGTGCAGCGGGACCAAGTGATCCTCTTGTGCAGCGGCATCGGCTCGAACGGTAAGAGCAAGTTGATTGAGACGCTGGTTGAGATGCTCGGTGACTATGCAGGGGTAGCCATGCCCAACCTGCTGAGCGCACGCAGCCAGGAGGCTCACCCCACTGAGTTGATGCAGCTGGAGGGCAAGCGGTTGGTGTACTGCGATGAGGTCAAAGACAACCGTTTGGATGAGTCCAAGGTCAAGCGCATGACAGGTGGCCGCCAGCTCACTGCGCGTGGCATCAGCCAAGACCCCCGCACGTTTGATGTGCAGTTCACCGTCTGGGCTGACTGCAACGAGAAGCCAACGATCACGGGCACCGACGACGGCATCTGGCGTCGCATCAGGCTGGTGCCGTTTGAGGCGCAGTTCAGAGACGGCAACCGTGACCCTGACCTTGGCGCTAAGCTGCGTGCTGAGCTGCCTGGCATCCTCGCTTGGTCCGTGCGCGCCGCGGTGGATTACCTCAGCAGCGGTCTGCCTGCCTGCTTGAAGGTAGAGGCATCGACTCAGACTTATCGCCATGAGCAAGACGTGATGCTTGAGTTCCTCGACACCTGCTGCCACATCGACCCTGACAAGACCGTCAACTCCTCGGATATGTACGCCGCGGTTAGTGCGTACCTTGAGACGATCGGCTTTCGTCCGTGGAGCAAGCGCCGCGTCACCTCGCAGCTCACTAAGCGTGGCACGATTGAGACGCTCAAGGGCACGCGCGGCGTCAGGATGCTGCGCGGTGTCGGTCTGCGTCACGATTGGCGAACGGTGCTGGGGCTCAGCGAGCCCAAGGACTATGACAGACGCAATTGGATGGACTGAACGCGAGCCGTTGCGCGTTAGTGACTGAGCCGACAACGGTGCGCTAGCCGGTGGTGCCCGTCCATGCTGAGCGCGTGGGGGCATCATCGGCGCTTTTGTGTATAATGTGCGCAAGTTGGAGGGGCAACATGCGCGATCTCAGTGCGATGGTCGATCAGCCAGGCAAGCGCTCTGATGCGCCGCTCTGGCGCCGCTGGCGTAACGAAGGCTGGAACCGTAACAGGTGCAAGCATGACCTCGCTGGCCTGACTGACGATGAGCTCAAGGAGCTGCGCCGTCTGTGCATGGACCGTGCCAAGGCCGCAGGCATTATGCGCACCAAGGCCCAGCCACCAACAGACCACCAGCGGATTGACAGCAGCGTCAAAGATGGCGTCTGGACGATCGACGGGCGCGGGCGCATCAGCTCGCTGGGCCAGCTGCTTGACCGCGCTGAGGTAGACACAGACCGCTGGTATGTGGAGAGCTGGCGCGCCAACGCCTATGAAGCACAACGCGCAGGTGGTGGCGTGGTGCAGCTCTGGCAGGTCAAAGCGTCACTGCGTGAGCATCCCGCCTGGGTCTGGTCACCTGTGAAGCCGCGCCAGACGTTCGAGCGGGTGCAGGTTGCTGACCCTGACGTGACGCTGGTGATACCTGACAGTCAAAACGGGTATCGATGGGTTGACCGTCACTCAAGGCTTGAGCCGCTGCACGATCGACGTGCGTGGGATATCGCTGTCCAGGTGGCCGCGCTGCTGAAGCCTGCCCGGATCGTGCTGCTGGGTGACATGGTTGATTATGCCGAAGGATCGAAGCGCTGGCCGGTGACGCCCGATCTGCGCGCAACGACTCAGCCGACGATTGAAGAACTGCACTGGTGGCTGGCGCAGCTGCGCGAGACGTGCCCGCTGGCAGAGATCGTCTATCTCGAAGGCAACCACGAAGACAGGATTGACCGTGCGCTGCTCAGCGGTATGCCTGAGCTGGTGAACGTCACACCAGCTGGTGAAGATAGACCGCTGGTGACCTGGCGCCGGTTGCTGGCCCTCGAAGCGCTTGGGATCGACTATGTTGGCCCATACGGTGAGCGCGTGACGCTGCACGATGACTGTGAGGCACACCATGGGTCTACGGTGGCCAGCGGTGGAGCTGCGACCGTGGCGCGTATGCTCAAAGGTGCGCACGTGTCGCAGATTGTGGGGCATATCCATCGCCGTGAGTACGGCTGCCGCACGATCTGGGGGCCACGTGGCCCGCGCACGATCTTCGCCGCGTCACCTGGCACGCTGTGCCGTGTTGACGGTGTAGTGCCCGCGGTCCACAAGCGCGTCGATTGGCAACAAGGGTTGGCCGTGCTGACCTGGGACGGCAAGCGCACCAGCTGTCAGGTCATCCCGATCGATGACGGTGCGGCGTATGTCTACGGTGAGCGGGTGGAGGGTGCCGACCGTGGCGCAGAGATATCGCGTGCCGTTGACTGGCCACAGATAGCGTGAGACGCTATTGACCATGAAGCTCAGACCCTATCAGACCGAAGCAATGACCGAGGCCCGCGCTGCGTATGCCGCTGGGGCGCGTGGCGTGCTGGTGGTCGCACCAACGGGCTCTGGTAAGACCGTGCTGGCCGCTGCGTGTGCCAAGTCAGCGCTCGACCGTGGTGGGTGCGTGCTGTTCATCGTGCCACGTCGCGAGATCGTCAAGCAGACGGTGGGCAAGCTCGAAGCGCTGGGGCTCGATCCGTCGATCGTGGCCGCTGGCCTGGACCGTCAGCGTGATGAGCGCGTGACGGTCTGCATGGCTCAGACGATGGTGAGACGGCCAGCAGACTGCGTGAAGCCGCCCACGCTGGTGATTGTCGATGAAGCGCACCTTGCTGTGGCTGACACCTACCGCAGAATCTTTGAGCGCTGGCCATCGGCGCGCAGCCTACTGCTGACAGCCACGCCATGCCGCACAGACGGGCGCGGCCTGGGTGAGATCGCTGACCAGATGATTGAGACCACGGGCACGCGCCAGCTTATCGCAGACGGTCACCTGGTGCCACCTGTGGTGTGGTCAGCGAAGACGCCAGACATGAAGGGAATCCGCAAGACGGTCAGCGGCGAGCTGTCACCGAAGCACGCGGGGGCGAAGTATGCGGCTAGCGTCATCCTGGGTGACACGCTCGACCAGATACGCCAGCGCTGCCAGGGGCGCACGGTGCTGGTGTTCGCGTCATCGGTGGAGCACAGCAAAGCGCTGCGTGACGCGCTGAAGGCTGAAGGCTACAAGGCCGCGCATATTGACGGGGGCACCAACGCCGCGATTCGTGCGCGTGTGCTCACGTGCCTTGAGGCCGGTGAGCTCGACGTAGTGACCAACTATGGCTGTCTGACGGAAGGATTGGACGTGCCTAGCCTGGGTGCGGTGGTGGTGGCTCGATGCACGCAGAGCCGTGCGCTGTGGTTTCAGATGGTGGGCCGCGGGCTGCGACCGTCACAAGACAAGACTGACTGTGTGGTCATCGACCAGGGTGGCAACGCTCACCGTCATGGTCACCCAGCTGCGTCGCCAGCCTGGACGCTGGAAGGCAAAGAGAAGCAAGAACGCGGCGACGTGCCCACCTGCACCACGTGTGAGCAGTGCTTTGCCATCTATGAGCGCAGACCTGACGCGCCTGGCTGCCCTCGATGCGGAGCGGTGCCAGTGCCGAAGCCACGCCGCGAGATTCAGCAGCTCAAGCGCAAGGAGCTCGCGCTGGTGGTGCCTGATCCTGACGGCAACCCCAAGCCAGTGAGGCCAATGCCTGACGGCTGGTATGACCGCGGCAAGTGGGAACAGATCGAGCGTCAACGCATCGCCGCAGGTTATCATTGGCGCTGGAGTCTCCATCAGTTACAAAACCAAGGATGGATACTGAGGCAAAAGTTCAAGCGTCTGTCCTCTTGGCGATCGGCTCGCTAGATGGAGTCTATGTTGAACGACGGAACGCGGGCGCATTCATGGGGCGCGGAGGCTTGGTCCGTGCTGGCGTGGCTGGCGTGGCTGATATTCTGTGTGTTGTCGATGGCCGTGCGGTGGCTCTCGAATGCAAGACGCAGACGGGACGATTGAGCACAGTTCAAAAGCGATGGCGGGACGCCTGGCGCAAGGCTGGGGGCTTTTATGCCGTCGTCAGGTCACCTCACCAGGCACTCAAGGCCATCAGGCAAGTGCGCAATGAGTCACAACGTGTCCGATCGGGGTGAGATACCCACAACATGTGAACGGGAGAGCACATGAACATCACTGATAAAGACAAGCAGAGCCTCACTCTGGGCCTGCTCTGGATACAGCGCAACATCACCATTCAGCGAGACGCGAGCGGTGGCATTGGCCGGTATGCGTCGATGGACGGCATCTTGAGAGCGGTTGACGCCGCGCTCATGGAGCTGGGGATTGTGCGCCGCTGGACCACGCGAACCGTGGACACGTCACAAGGCGTGATGCTTGAAGTGAGCTGCACGCTTACGCACGCTGAGACAGGTGAGAGCATTGAGGGGGCCTTCAGCGCGCCCATCACCATCCCAGAGTCCAAGGGTGGCCGTCAGATTCTCAGCGGTGAGCAAGCCGCGGGCAAGGTGGAGACCTATGGGCGCCGCCGGTCACTGATGGCCGCGCTGGGTCTCGTCGAAGAAACCACAGACCGCACGCCAGCTGCTGCCAAGCTCAGCGCAGCGCCATCGATTGAGGGACGGATGCAGCGCCTAGTGAAGTTGGCTGAAGAAGTCGGCGGGATCGATGAAGTGCGACAAGAGTTGACGGTGAAGCTGGGCAGCTATGACGCCTGGCGCACGCTATCGGATGAAGAGTTTGACAGCCTCATGGTTGAGGTCACTGAGGCACTTGACGTGCCGTTATAGGGGGAGAGCTATGCCAGGAATGATCACAATTGTCGGAAATTTAGGGGCAGATGCAGAACTGCGCGATATCAATGGGCAATCAGTTTGCAATTTGCGCGTTGGGTGCCGTGTTGGGTACGGAGATCGCGCCGTCAGCACGTGGTGGGACGTCGCGGTCTGGGGCAAGCCAGCCCAGTGGTGTGCGGAACTTCGCAAGGGTGATGCGGTGACGGTGATGGGTGAGCTCTCAGCGCGTGAGCACAACGGGACGACCTACATGGGAATCAGAGCCCAGAACGTCAGCCAGCATGAGCGCCGCGATCGAGCGCCGCAGCCGCAGCGTCAGAGCCGTGGCGGGATGCCCTTCTGATGGGTGTGCTCAACGTCGATGACGCAACATATAGGGCCTTGAATCGGTGGAGTTGGAGCACGGCCAAGCATGTGCTCGAATGCCCCGCTGAGGCATACGATCAACGCACGCGCCCGATCGAGACCACTGACGCCATGGAGATGGGTACGCTCATGCACGCCCTCATCCTAGAGCCTGAAGAGGTAGAGAAGTTCTATGCAGTGGCGCCGAAGATTGTGAAGGGCTTGGGTGGCTGGACGTGGCCCGGCCATGAGATGACGTGGCGACTCAAGAAGGAGGCTGAGGCCACGCTGGCCGGTATCATGGGTGAGCGTTTCTTGGTCACTCAAGAGCTCATGGATGACCTGACAGCGCGCTGCGAGCAAGCGCGCCTCTGGGTGCTGGCTCATCAGCCGCACGTTGAGATGGCGATGGTTGGCCAGATTGAGGGTGCGTCCGTGAAGGGCAAGGCTGACATGGTGTGTGGCAACGCCATCATTGACGTCAAGACCACCAACGACATCAAGCCCGCCTCTGTGCAGCGGACAGCTGTACAACGTCACTGGCTCGGTCAGGTGTGGACCTATGGCGAGCTTGCGCGTCAGTCAGGTCACTCGATCGAGCGCTATGGCATCATGCTCGTGCAGGCGCCCAAGGTGAGCAACTCGCCGCTGAACCTCAGCAAGAGCCGCCAGCCGCGTCAGAGTTGGCGCATCATCTGGCTCGATGCTGAGGCCATCGCATACGGTGAGAGCGAGGCCCGCCGCGTCTGGCGTGCAGTCCGCGATTGCGAAGCGTGCGGGGAGTGGCCAGACTATGCGGGTGACAAACTGGAGCTGCCACGCTGGGCACGCGCTGAGACGGTCACAGAGGAAGCATTCTGATGAGTTGGTTGGGTTATGTCATCGGCGGTCTGTTTGGCACGTGCGTTGCGCTGTCTGCGCTGCTCTGGGTGTACATGGAGAAGCTAGCCACGGCCAAACACAATGAGCGGGTTTCGCAGCGCGCTGCTGGGCACGCGATCAATGAGTTGGCCGTCATGGCTGCGAAGGCTCGCAATGAGCGCACGGCTGCTGACGCCTACGTCTCACGGATGCGCGAGACCGCTGCCGCAGCTGCTCAGGTGGAGGCCCGTCTCCAGAGCGATGACCCTGACAAGATCGCTGAAGCAATCAACAAGGCACTAGACCTATGATGCGCGTGTCCGCCTGGGTAGTTATCCTCACGCTGCTCATGCCGCTGGATGCGTGGTCAAGTGCCTGCCGCCGTGCGTGGGGCGCGAGGAAGGGAGAGCCCGCGCCCTGCCACGGTGTGATTCTGCCGATCGAAGGAGCGAAGCGCTGCGCACGTGCGTCGATTGATTTGCGTGCGTGCAAAGACTCACTCGCTGAATGGAAGCGCCGCGCCGCGATACCGCTGGCGATGCCATGCACGCCCATAACGCTGACCGTCATCAAGCCCGTTGAGAAACCGCGCCCGGTGTGGCACGTCGCCGTGGCTGCCGTGGTAGGATTCGCCGCAGGTGCATGGGCCACCTGGAGGATGACGCGATGAAGTTGAGCAAGCTGGCGCTGGCGATGATGGAAGAAGACGCCTGGGAAGATGAGCACGAGCTTGGGCAGCGCGAACTCGTAAAGCGTTGGCAAGATGAGTTCATGGGAGCTAGCAAAGCCGACGGCATCTATGGCCCGAAGACGGCAGCTGCGCTATGGAACCTCCACAAGCCTGGCCGTGATGACATCGTGGAGCGTGCGCTTGATGCCTGCCGCCCAGCCACGGGCACGTGGCCGGTAGTCAAGTACAGCATGAGAGCCAATACGGGCATGGGTGAGACGTACTTTGGTGAGGGGCCGTTTGCCACTGGTGACTGCTCTGATTTTGCAGCTCACTGCATGGGCCTGAGCAAGCACCACAAGCGCAAATGGTACGGCACTGATGGAATCGTCAGCGATGCTCGTGGATACAATCAGTTGTATGAAGAGGTTGAGCGCAAGGCCGCGGCGCCTGGTGACCTGGTGGTCTACCCTGGCCGATATGAGCGGGGCGAGCGCGTGAGCATTGGTCACGTTGGCGTCATCGTTGAGGTTGACGGCGAGCGCATCACCACGGTTGATTGTGCGTCAAGCAATCGGCGCCGGTTTGGCTCAGCGATTGCGATGGTAGACAAGACAGAAGTCTGGGACCGCAAGCGGGCGCTCATTGCGCGCCCGTCCTGGCTTCAATAGAACGTCACACAGTGTGACACGCGGCACGTCGCCGCAGCGCCTGCCCTCATCAGTCGGCTTGATCGGGCAGGCGTTATTTATTCGCCGTCATATTCACGGATGATGCGATTGGCCCAGCGCTCAGCAGCGGTGCCACCCCACAACAAGTGGGCGATGTAGCCCGCTGATGGGTTAGTGCGCGAGCCCCAGCCAACTGCTTGACGGTTGCGCTTGTGACGGGCGAAGAACCCACGCATACGCCTGATGGTCTCAATCGGAATCTTGCGACCGCTGGCGATCGACGCAGCGCGGGCAACGCCGCTGCCAATGCCCTGCTCGCCAGCCTCTTGAGTGCTCAGCCCGCCGCGGCCAAACTTGCGCCGCAACTCCAAGCCAAGACGCGCATTGGCGCGCATGTCTGCTGTGGTGGCGAAGCTAGGCACGGGGCTTGCTCATCGCAGCAACGGTGAGCTCACGGACACTGGGCCAAACCTGTGGAGCGATGACGCCGCCACATGCCGCCCAGACGCCACCAACGTGGCCATGAATGCTGTAGCCCGCGCCATATGAAGCGGCGAGGCCCACAACCGTCGAGCCAAGGATAGCGGCGACGTTGGACCAACGTGGCAGGCTGACACCCGCATCACGCTCCAGGCGCTTATGGGTGGCGACGACTAACGCGCTTACCTGCCCGGCCAGTACGCCAAGGGCAACCATCTCGTATTCCATCACGCCCCCAGCTTGGCCAGTTGACGGCCATGCTCTTCGATCTTGGCCCGCATGTCATCGTGTTGCTTGTTGTTAATCTCAAGCGCACGCTGGTGGTCATCAAGCCGCCTGACGGAACTGGCGTGCCGCTCCTCAGCGCGTGCGATGTGCGCAGCCAACTGCTGGCCAATGTCTCTGATCATATTCTCAAGCCGCGCAGTGTCAGCTTGCCGATCAAGCTCAGCCTGCTTGAGCTTCTCACCTAGCTTGTAAAGCGTGCCGCCCGCGCTACCCAGCACGATGACGGCTTGCAAGACTAGCTCTGGAGTCACGTTCATAGCGTCGTCAGATCGTTGGTTCGGGCGCCGGTCCAGATGGTCACGGCTTGCGACAAGTTTACAGCAATCGGCTCGACCTGTGGAGCCTTTTGGGCTGTGATTTCAAGCTGCCGGTCTAGGTCAGCCGCGGGCGATGGGACAATCGCATCAGTGGTGGTGTGCTGAGCAATCTGCCCATCTGCCTCGGTGGGCCATGACTGCAATCGAATCTCTGGGCTCAGCGCGCCGATCTTGGGTAGCTTGACGGTCACGCCGTCTGTGGTGCCGTCGATCTCAGTGGGTGCCGGTGGGTCTGTAATCGGGCCAGCAACGGGGCTGATGAGATGGGCCGTGACGTCAGTGCGTGCGTAGGTGGTTGAGCCAGCCACGCGCACCAACACCTTGCGCGCTGTGCTGCGCGTCCAGCCCACCATGGCCGTGCCTGCGTAGGGTTGCAGAGCGACCGCGAGCGGGTAAGCGTCAGCCATCACCAGCAGCTGGCCGCTGCAAGGTTGCGTCCAGATTTGGGGATAGGTCGGCGGTTGGACCAGTGGCTCAGCGCTGTCTTGCTGGTGGAGGTCAATGAGTGTCGGTGTGCGCTTCATGGTCAGACCTCTGGCCAGATGATGACGCTGTGGCAGTACACGTCACCAACGCCATCGCCGGTGATTTGCAGGTCAACATCAACGAAAGCCCCAAGCCCGTCAGACTGTGGCTGCACTGTCAGAGCTGCGCTGTTGACCGTGGCGTCAGCGTCCATCTGCACGCTCGCTGTAGTCTTGCCGGTGAGCGTCACGGTGATCGCCCGCGTGACTGAGCCACCAGCGCCATACTCAGCCAGCGCCTCAACGCGGAAGGTGGTGTCTTGAGTGTAGCCTGGGAGCCTCATGCGCCCACGCGGCCAAGCCTGGTTCATCGAGCTCGTTGCGTGGCCAAGGTGATTGGCTCGCGCAGTCGCCTCAGTGACGAAGGCATAGGCACACTGGCGCCGATCCTTGTAGACGATGAGCGCGCTGCGCTTGCAACGGTCTAGGAACTCTTGATGTATCGGTGAGTCAGACTGACCAAGGATGCCGTCATCATAGGAACGGAAGCCGCAGGGGGCTGAGCCGGTGGGCACAGCCTGGGTGTCTGGGTAAATGCAGAGCGATTGCGGCCAGACGGTTCCTGAACCAACGGAGATCTCAACCTTGAGAATGCGGTCAGCTGCGTCCAACGTGAAGGGGCCATCAGTGACCACGCCGCTGGCGCCTGTGCTGCCCGTGGTGCTGCCGATGCTTGAGAACGTGGCTGTGCTCAAGTCGGTGTCTGACGTGGTGCTATACGTCCGCGTCACGGTGATCGAGGAATCAAGCGCAGCGGCGAAAATGTAATCAAGCCCGTCTGAGCTTGGCCGGATTGGGATGTAATACACGAACGGTCCAGCGGCGCCGGTGTATTCAGCCGGTGTGCATTGAATGTGCGCGGGGCTGTGAAACCTATAGACCGCGTTGACGTTGGTCAGCGCCGTCTGGAGGGGCTCAGGTAGCAGCTCAGGCAGAACCAAAGCAGACGGGCTCAGAACAGTAACCGCGCTGGGGCTTGGAATCGTCATAGCCAGAAGCCTCCCTGGTCGGTAAATGCAAAGCTCTGCTGGTAGGTGGTCGCGTTGCTGTGGTCCCTGAGTGTCAGCCGTGACGGATTGACGCCGCCCACGGTGACCGTGGGGGTGCCCACGTTGGCCTGGATGGTAAGTTGACACGCGCTGCCAGTGTCAGTGACTGCACGGATTGTGAAGCCGTCAGCGGTGCCCTCGTTGTCACCTGGCAGGTAGACAGCCACGTCAAACGCGCCGTCCTTCTCAAGCGTGGTGGCAAAGTGCTGATACCAGCCACGGGCTACGGTGATGCTCACGCCTGCGCTATACGCGGTGACCTGGGCCGATGGCGCTAGCGCCCTGCCTGACAGCTGCGCAGACGCAGCCACGATTAGCTCAACGGCCTTGGTGCGGAGATCGAGAGACCTGCCAAGCACTACCGCTGCGCCGGTGTATCCCGCTGTGCCTGACGCCCAATCATAGATGGCTGGGTGGCTGAGATCGAGCTGCACGGCATCGCCAACGTGAACGTCGATGAGTTGCGAGACGCGGAGCTTGAGCGTCTGGATCGTGGGCTGTGTTGCGAAGTAGGCCGCCACCAGCGGTGTCGCTACGCTGTAGACGGTATCTCTGTCGTTGTGCGGAATCGCCCAAGTCTGCTCATTGCTGCCGAAGGTATCCACGGCTGGCTGGGCGGTGTAGGTGATTGACTGCCCGTTCTCTAGCTCCAGCTTGATCAGGTTGGCCGGGACGGCGCGATCAAGTACCTCAACGGGCGAGCTGTTGAGACTCAAGAGATCGGCATCAGTAATCTCAACGACGCCGCCGCTGTTACCCAGCGAAGTGCTTACGATTGCCAGCTTTAGTTGACGATAATCATCTGAAGTGTCTGGCCGTGCGACGATGGCTAGACGGCCCAGCGCAAGCAGCCCGCTGAACAGGTCAACGAGCGACCTGGCGCCGGTGGTGGTGTCCAGTGCCAGCGCGCTGACAGGTCCGGTGGCCAGCTGCGCAGTTGACGCCTGGTCAACGCGGGACGTCTGGAGACCGTAGCCTTGAGCGCGTGGCAATACGTCATAGGTGGGGTCACGCAGCGCCGCGGTGCCTGAGCTGTGTAGGTGCTTGAGCAGCACCTCTTGCGGTGTGCCCTGAGCCACGAACTGGACGCTTGCCGTCTTGCCCACCAGGTCAACCGCTGCCTGTGCTGCTGCGTCAGCCGCGGTGAAGGTGCCGACGTAGAGCAAGCCGCCAGAACTGCTGACGTGTGCCGCGGTGATGAATCCCTTTGAGCCCTTGGCTAGCTCTAGCGCAATGGTCACGGGCGCGGTCACCACGCCAGGCGTGCCGTCATCGAGCTCAATGGTCAGGCCCTTGATGCCTGACTGCGTGGCCGTCAGTGATTCCGTAGGGCTGTCATACGTGCCCCAAGCGAGATGGCAGATGACCTGAGCGGAGCCGATCTGTTGCGATAGGTCGGTGACCGTGGAGCCGCTGAGCGTGTGCTGGCTCTGCTGGCCTACGTGGTAAACGCGGAACTGGTCACCTGACGTCTGCGCTGGTAGCTCCAGCTTGGCGAAGTATTGCGTCTGGTTGCCTTTCGTCACTGGCGACCAGATGAGACCATCAATGCGCGTCGTTGCAGGCGCGCCAAGGGCTGCTAGAGCCGTTGCAAAGCCTGAGACGACCAGACCCCGCAGTTGCGCGCCTGCGTAGCGTGTAGAGGCACTCAGCGCGCTGTAGGGCTGCCACTGTATGGTGTGCGACCATTGCAGCGTGCCGCTCGCATAGCGGTCAACCTGGATCGCATAGGTGACGTTCGGGTCAACCTCGAAGCGTGCCGCCGTGCTCACGATCTTGCCCGTGGCTTCAGCCTGTAGGGCGCGAGCCATGCGCCGATCTAGCGCAGACGCCTCGAAGCGGAAGCCCTGAGCGATGCGCTGTGGACCTGCCTCGATGTATCCGCGCCAGAGACAGATGACGTTGCCCACGTCACCGAAGGTGGAGCCCGCCACCTGGCCAGCCGGATCGACCGCCACGGCCCAGAGCGTCACTTCACGGCCAACCCACCAGCGTGGCGAGCTCGTCAAGATTGAGGAACTCGATCCCTGAGTATGCGCGAATGCCTTGCCCAGCGTGCCGCGGGTGCAGCCGGTAAAGGTGGTGGCCGTGGTGCCTGTGTATGTTATGCGCTCGATGCCCGCCCAGAGCTCACCAGACGCGGGCCAGCCGCTAGCATCATCAACGGTGATGGTGGTGTCACTAGGCGTGACGTCAGCGGCCAGCCGTGACGTGTACGTTGGCGCGAGCAGGTTCGCTCTCACCTTGGCTGTATCAAGCAGCGCGAAGCCCAGAGACAGTCCAGCGCCAACGCCGTTGGCGCGGTCAATCTGGCTGCCAATGGGGCCGCTGGTGTCGATGACCAGGCTGGCGTCTTCTTGGTTGTGCGTGAACGGACCTGAGCCAGGCAGCGTCAAGCCGGTCTCACGCTCGGTGAAGATGCAGTCAATACCCTCGACCGTGAGCGCATAGACCACGCCCCAGCCATATGATTGAGCGGTGATTAGTTCAGGTGTGCTCATCGCGGGACCGCCACAAGGATAGAGACGCGAGCGAAGCGCTCAGCCTGACCATACGTCTCAAGCTCAGGTGTCGCCACAACGAAGCCGTCAACGTAGCCGTCTGGATTGCTCGGGCTGTATGGCGTGCCGTCGTCACCCTGGACGCGCACACGTCCCGTCAGCGTATAGCCCACGTCAAAGGCCGCATTGAAGGCAGTGCGGTTGAGGTAGAGCGAAGACCGCCACAAGTCCACGTTGCCGAAGCCCAGACCCAGCGCCCGCCCGTGCCGATACTGTGAGAGCTCAGAGCGGTCAGCGTTGGTGACCAGCTGGCATTCATAACCCACCAGCTCAAGGTGGCCGCCGCATGGCTTGTCACTGGTGTGGCTGGTGGCGCTGGCGTAGCTGCCTGAACCGAAGCCCAGCAGCAACCCAGCGGAGCCGTACAGGTGAAGCACAAAGCTGCCCGTGGCTGAGATCGTGACGGCGTTGCCTGACCTGCTCACAGTGTAAATGTGAGCTAGGCCAGCGCCGTTTAGGTTGGTTTGCCACGTGGTGAGCGCGTCATCAAAGCGCCCGCTGGCATTCATGCGCACGCGGGTGATGCCGCCGCCCTCATCAATGCCAATCGTATGATAGGTGTCCATGGCCGCGACTGTGCCCGTGGCCGCGCCGCTGCCATAGAGATAGCACTGCACGTGACTCATAGCGCCTCACCTGCCGCGGTGACGGTCATGCTGAAAATCTTTGGCCCAAGGGCCTCAACGCTAAACTCTGCGAAGGCCAGCTCATGCCAGCGCGTGCGCTCGACGTTATAGACCGCCAGGCGCCGCGGGTTGCTCAGCGAAGTGAGCACAGCCTGAATGCGCGCCGCGTCCAACGTGTCACCAACGGCACCAACCGCAGGCGCCAGTCCGAAGAGGCCAGGCACGCCGGGGCGTGTGGCCGTGGTGGCGCTGGCGTCGCCGCTGTCACCGCTGAAGCGGTAAGCACGGCGCACGGTCCAGTGACCAGAACCCTGACCGCCGCTGACAGTGAGCCCGCGGAAGGGGCACGCTGTGCCCGTGGCGCCGTCTGTCGCGCTCCAGGTGGCCGCTGTGGCGCCGGTCATGCTGGTCAAGGTTGTCCAGGTGGCATTGGGCGCAAACGTCGCAGAGGCCACGCCTGAGACGCTGAAGCTCAGAGCGGCTCCTGTGTTGTCAGCTTTGCTCCACGTCCACGTGAACAGAGCCGCGCCATGCCAAGCCCGCCCGCCCGCGTTGGCCCAATCGGTGAAGTCATCAGCGAGATGATACGCGGAAGGGTGCCCAGCGTGCGTGTATGTCTCAGTGGCCGCGCCAACCGTGACGTCAACGCTGGCGCTGGTCCACAGGTCTGTGGTCTCAACGCTGAGCATTAGACGCCTCCAGCGGTGACCAGCCCGGTGGTCTTGAGCGAGTTGAGCGAACCAGCGATGGCTTGCCCTACCTGCTGCTGCGTGCCGATGACGAAGCCCGCGCCGAAGTTGACCACAACGTTGCCTTGCGTGCTGGGTGCCGCGTCTGCCGTGGCCGTGGTGGTGGTCGCGCCTGCGCCGGTGGTCGCGCCTGCGCCAGTTGACGTGGCTGCGCCTCCACCCACGCGCTGAACTGCGCCGCCTGCGATGGCTGCGAAGCCAGCAGCTGCGACGCCTGCGCTGATGGCCTGGGGGATCTGGCCCTGGCTGAACAGTAGCGCCGCCTGAGCTGCGCTCACTAGCGCCAGGATGCCAGCCTTGCGCCGCTCAGAATCCTCGACGTTCTTGGCTCGCTTCTCTTCGTACTCTGCCTGGATGCGCGTGCGCTCCTCTTGCGTGGTCGCTGTCGCTAGCGCCGCGGCCTCCTCGGTCTTGATTTGCTCATCGACTCGGGCCTTCTCCGCGTCAACGAAGCCGCCCAGAGCTTGACCAGCGATCTCAGCCGCTGCCACCTGATTCTCAACGCCTTCCTTGGTGGCTTGCGCCGCCGCCGCGCCTAGCGCAGGCAACGCAGCCAGAGCATTGGCAACGCTTGAATCAAACGCACCAAGCTCAGCCTGAAGCCCGCGTAGCTGCATGATGGCTGCGTTGAACTGTGCCAGTCGCTCATCAGCCGCCCGCTTTGCAGCGTCTGCGTTGGCCTTCTCTTGCTTCTCAATATCAGCGAGCGCCTCATTGAGAATCTCAGTCTCAAAGATCGCCTGCTCACGCGCAGCACGGGCCTCCTCCGCTGCCTTGCGCGCCGCCTCACGATCGGCTTTCTCTTTCCTGCGCTGCCTATCTCGCGCAGCTGCTCTCGCCTTGCGGGCTCGGTCTCGCGCCTTGTTGCGCTTAACCTCAGCCGCCGCAACGTTGGCCGCTGCAATCTCAGCCTCAGCCTCAGCCTTCCTCTCTTCTTGACGAATCCGCGCCGCTTCTTTGCTCGATTCAATCGCTGCATTCCGCGTTTCGTTGAACTTCTTGATTGCCGCTTCTGTCTGCTGGATCTGATACCGCTGATCTGCAACCGATTGCGCGTCACGATCAATAGCAGCGCTCAGCGCACGCTGGCGCCGCTCGTTGCCTGTCAGAACATCAGCCAAAGCCTGAAAGACATTCTTCTGCTCTGAGACCCGCTTAAACTCACCGGTTCTGCCAGCCTGCAAGTCACGCAGCGCTTTCTTTTGCTCGTTCAGCTTCTTGGTCAGATTGTCCAATGTCGCCGCGGCTTGCTTGTCAGCCTCTTCACCCTCTTTGACTGTCGCGGTGTACTCAGCGAATGAGCGCTTACTGGCCTCAAGGTTCAGCCTGCGTAGCTTGGCCGTTAGTCGATCAACGGGCTTGCCAGCAGCGATAAGCGTCTTGGCAAAGTCACTGACCGCCTGGCTGCCGTCTTCACCGATCTCTTCAGCGTTCTCGACGACGCGGCGCAGCTTGGGCGCAAGCTCCTCAGCCGGGATGCCTGATTGCTCGATGGCCCTGCCCAGGTCAACCGCGGCCTCAGCGCTGAAGCCGAACTCACGCCGCAGCGCGCTGACCTCTTGCGCCAACTCTGGGCCAAACGCCTGACGGATGCGAGCTGCACTGCGAGCCGCCTCTTGCCGGTTGAGCACCAGCACAGTCGTCAAGCCTGCGATCGCACCAGCAGCAATGCCGATCGGACCAGGCAAGACGGTCATGATGTCATCGAGCAACCCAGCTGCTTCAGACGCTGACCGGAAGGCACCCTCTGACGTGCCAGCAAAGTCACCCAGGCTGCTTAGCGCAGTGGATGCCTTGCCGCTGGTGTCGCTGATGCGATCGCCTGATTCCTCAAACGCCTTGCCGAAGGTGCGGGCATCCTTGGTCGCATCCTTGGCTGATTTGCCAAACCGACGCACGCCAGCTGTGGCGCGGGCGCTGGTCTTCGATACGTTGTCGATGCCCTTATAGGTGACTTTGACCTGTACGTTGCTGCTAGCGGTTGCCACGCTGCGCCTCCTTGGTCACCTGACCCTTGAGCGTAATGACTCCATAGACAGCCCACGCCGCAAGTCTGCCGGTCTCAAGTTTGCCAGAGATGCCTTGCTCTTGCCACAACGCAACGATTGACCGCCACCATGCGCTGCGAAGCACATAGCGCGGACAGTGACTCCACTGACCGCCAGGCAGATCTTGATCAAGCGTGATGCTGCATCGATGGTCACACCGATGGCGCACCACGTGGCGCAAGATGCCGGGTCGGAGCTCAAACGGTGCGAGGTATGGAGCCAGCCGCGTCATCGTGACGGGCTCGCCAGCGATCGTCACCCACGGCCCGCTGGCTGGCCCTGGGAGAAAGGCGATCCCCACGTCACGCGCATGATCGCTGCGTAGAGGGGCACAGCCACTGCTGGGTGTGGATTGTCGCGCACCTTCTTGGCTTGGTCCTCGTCGCCGTCGATGGCAACCAGGCCCAGCTTGATGACCTCGCTGATTTGCTCAGCAGGATCGAGCGCCTCAAAGCGCTGCGACTCCACCCAGCTCAGTGGCCGCACGGTGTAGACCGTAGCGCCATCGGGCACAGGTGAAGGCGCGGCAATCATCTCAGCCGCGTCAGACTCAGCCTCAACGCTAGGGTCTGCCGTACATACCAGGTCAATGCGGTCATCAACCGCTAATCCGAACCATGCCATCAGCGCTCTCCCTTCGCTTAGGCATCGACTGCCTAGGCTTGGCCGATGCGGAAAATGGAATCAATCGGCGCGTCATCGCTGGTCTCAGCGGTGTCAGTGGTATCGCCGGTGTAGCTGCCAGCCTCAAGGCTCACGGTGTAGCGCACCAGCTCGCCCGCATCAACAGGGGCGCCGGTGACGATGCCGCTGGGGATGAGCGCTGAGAACATGCGACCGATGCGCGAGCCAACCTCAACGCCGAAGCTGTAGCGAGTACCAAGCTCCAACGCCGACTGCCACACGTGGGCGCCGCTGTTGGCGCTGCTGCCACCAGCGTCATAGATGGTGTCAGTGCTCTTGTGGGGCACGCTGAACGTCGCACTCACCACGGGGCGCACAATCTGCACGCTCTCAATGCCGCTGTTCTCGCTGTGGCAGACCACCGTCCGCAGGTCGCCAGCGCTCCAAGCAATGCTCACGTCTTCAAGGCCGCAGAAGACCGAACCGTTAACCGTGACGCGCCCGTTGCTGGTGCCCAAGATAGTGGGCACGCGCTCGAAGCTGTCAGGAGTCTGAAGCCCGCCGATGGTCTTGTCAGCAATGAAGTTGTAGAACCGAAAAGTGAACTCAACGGTGGGCGTCTCAGCCGCGTTGAGGTTGACCGTGAAGCTCTCACAGATGCAGTCGACCAGACGGTAACCGAAGGCGGTGTTCTGACCCTTCCAGCGGATCGTCATCGGGATCGGCTGATTGTCCGACTGCCAGCCCGTAGCGGTACCGTAGGCGTTGGCCGCGTTGTCATTGACGGTGTGCGTGGCCGCCTCAAAGAGCGTGACGTCAGAGCCGCTCTTCGTCTTGGCGAAGCCCGTCTGAACGTCGCTTGTGGTAGCGCTCAGGCCGGTGGCCACGTACTGCCCAGACTTAATCTGTGTCGGCGCAGCGTCATAGGTGATGACGGTGCTGGTGGCGCTCGCAACGCCAGCAGCGACATAGGTGCTGTTCGAGACGTGCTGCTCACCGGTCCAGAACTGAGCCGCGGTGTTGACGCCGCCAACCCAGTTGTCAGCGTAGCTGCCTGTGGCGTTGGCCAGCAGAGCGAGGATATGGGGAATCACACCCGTTCCACCTGGGTTTTCAGCGGTCGGATCGTAACCGTCCTTGAATCCCTCCAGCGGCATGGTCATTGCGATGGTGCCAGAACGGCGACCAATCACGCGCTCAGCAGCTGCGCCAACCTGACCCTCCATCAGCTCAAGCTCAGTGACCTCAGTGTCAAACGTGACAGTAGGGGCCTCAGCCTTCAGGTATTTGTAATCACCAGCCGTGGTGTTCTCAGTGCCAAACGCCGATTGCGGAGCAAAGCCGACGCTTGAGTCTGTCCAATAAGTGGCCATCTTTAGGCTCCATATTCAAAGATGATGCGCATGGTTCTGCTCATCACCAGGTCAGAGTCATCGAGCAAACTGGCAACGGCCAGGTCTGGCTCGATTCTAGCGACTCCCAAGTTATTCGTCACGCTCCAAGTATAAAGCGCTTCAACGATGGCTT
>VTLG01004466.1_pt1 | contig 20653 bp, 20 predicted proteins | sample 4694571 | NCBI WGS metagenome assembly VTLG01 (sample SAMN12604809, study PRJNA352737) | marine metagenome | biome: ENVO:00000447; feature: ENVO:00000209|ENVO:00000569|ENVO:01000036; material: ENVO:00002151; isolation source: viral sequences binned using virsorter ... | reverse complement strand
TCCACCATAAAAGTCTATCGAGTTTAGTATGTAGTTTATCTATATCTCCGTGCATATGTTTTAAATCATTATTTTTAATATTTAGTATAGCCGACTTCAGTCCTTTAATATGCCCATAAAGAGCAATGATGTGTTCACCTGTTGTCTTTGGCTGTTTCATTATTGTGCCCCGTAGTAAGTATACTTACGTTTTAATATATCATTTACGATTCTATCAATACGAGTATTCCCTTGTAAACTTTGAGTTCTTTTTGAAAGTCTACTTAAGAAATCTGAATCCATTAACTCAAGTCTGTTTGTAATTTTAGTATCAATTTGTTCAATAGTTAAACCATAACCTTGTAATTGATTATAAATCCACAAAGGAACAAACCCATCTTTTCCTAAATATTGTGCTCCTGCAGAAATAACACTATCTGTATTCATCTGTAGATTACTTTTTATTCTTGTTGTAGTATATACTAATTTAAGTAATTCTCTTTCTCTTAATGAATATGATGATAGAGTTCTAGCCCTCCAATCAGCAGCGGTTCTATAAAGTTCACCTCTACCCTTTTTAAAGACATCTCTTACAGGACCATATTCTGTATATTTATATATATTTTTATTTTCTTTAGTTAGATCCCATTCTTTCCAGTATGCATAGGGTTCTGGAATACCCATATAATATTTTTCAACTGCCGCATGCATTGAAGTAGGTACTGAATCTTGTAAAAACATAATCCAGGCATCTCGTGTTTCATATGATAAACCACTTGTAAGTGCTTTTGTAAGTAGATTAGTAGCTGTAGGAACAACACCTCTTCCTCTTTTAATTTGATAAGGAGTTAATCCCCAATAATTTAATGAAGGAACACTTACTAAATCAGTTACACTTACTCCTGGAGCCGCTAAGGTTGCTGTTAAATCAACACCTAAAGTTGCTGAAGGAATTCCATATTTTACAAAGTCAGGATAGTTACTTGTTAAAATTGTTTCAGTAATAGAAGGAAGTGGTCTACCTGTTAATTTTTGTATAGCAGGAGAAAGTTTATCTAATAAAGCATCAGCTGTTTGTATACCAATTAAACCAAACAATCCAGCAGAAAATACCATCTGCCCAAGAAATGCTACAAGTCCTGCATTACCTTGACCTTGTTTTGCTTTTGTTGCATATTCAACTAATTGTGCTAAATAGTTATGTTGGAATGTTTTAAATAATCCAAATGGTTTACCAGCTGTTCCTAATCCCTTAGTACCATACATACCTGGTTGTTCTAAATAAGTATATTCAACCATGTACATATCCGCTAATTTTGCTGCTTGTCTTTGTGCATCTTTTACACTTTTACCTGCACTTCTTGCAAAGTTATAAAACATAGTTGCAGCATTAAGACGACTTGTTTGTTCAACTTTTGCTGCTAATTCTTGAAAGGTTGTTTTTTTCCAAATACTTTCCCAATCAATAACTCTTCGACCAAATAAAGGTTTCTTTAATTCTGTTCTTCCAAGAATACCTTCAACTCTTGTTATAGCCTCTTTCATGAACTTCGCTTCAACAACTCCATGACGTATAAAATATTCATGAGCTTCTGCCATCTCTTTACTTGGCATAATTAAATCACGTAAAGACTTAACCATTGACAGTGCTACATTTCCTTTTTCCATACCACTGTATTTTAAATCTATTAATTTAGGAAAAATCATATGGTAAGGCTGAATTGCGGATGCAGCTAGATATCTCATTTGCCCAAATAAAAGTTTATTTACAAGAGTAACTTTATTCATACCCCCGAGAGTATTAACCATACCTGATTCACCAACCCATTTTTTTCCTATTTGATTAACAGCTTGGGATATTTTTCCTTCTTGAAGTTCACCATAAATATTTCTTTTTTGAACATCAGCATAACTTATCGCATTCGGTGAATCTTTTTGTAATGAAGTAACTCTTAAAGAGCCATCAGGTTGTGGTACAACAATTTTTTTAGATATAAAATCATTTAACCATTTATTTGTATTATGTCTAGAGGCAGCTCGAACAGCTCCACTTACATAAAGTGTCATAGCTGTTTCAAAGTCTTTTGCCATTTTAGCATTAATGTTTTTTTCTAATTGACCCTTACCTAATAATTTTCCAGACCAATAGTTTTGTGCAGCTAATCGACTTCCTAAATAACCATCTACATCCTGTCTTCTTAAAGCAAATTTACCAAAACCTTTTTCAACTCTTTGTTCCATCATAAAGTCTTCTAACTTTTCTAAAAGTTCTGGAGTTCCCTTTATCTTTGGACTTCTATAAAGTTCCATAAAAGCATCAGATTCAACTGCTCCTGATACTTCTTTGTGTTTTATGACAGGTTCTGGAAATTGATATAAAGGAACTACTTTACCTTTTTTAGTTGTGTAAGTTTCTTTTCCATAATTTTCAATTAGCCACTTTTGAGCTGCAGTTGCTTGTGCTTTATTACCTGCACCTATAGCCACTCCTTCATATGCACTATACTTACCTGTATCAGGATTATATTTTAATGCCCAAACTCTAAATCCACCAGAGAATACTCTAGGAAAGTGATTAGGAGATTCTTCAATAATTCTACCTTCACCCTCTTTTACATTTTTTAAAACAGATTCATTATAAATTCTAACTGCTGCCCTATCAACATCTCTTAATCTTTGATAGATTCTTATTTGTTGATCGTTTAATCCTTCTGCTTTTAAATCTTTTATTGTTGCTTCATACTTAAATTTGTTTTCAACTTTACCTTGAATTTTTTGTAACTCTTCCATTTTAAAATACATGAAATCACTAAACGTTCCTTTTACATTATTAGGTAACATACGAACATCAACTACATTACCTTCAATGTCAGTTGTTTCACCTGTTTTTCTAAGTTTATAAAAATCAACTTTATCGAAAATAGTTTCAACTGTATCTCTACTATTATACTCTTCTTTATTTCTAGCTGCTTCTCTTTTTTTCTTTAACCATATTCGTGCATTGGCATCAATAATTGCAGCAGCACTTGCAGGTTCTTTTTGTGATAAAACTTGAAATTCTGTTATTCCTGCATTAATATCTTTAACTGAAGCATGCCCAAACATCTTAAGCATATCTCCAGAATTTTCTAATCTTAATCGATAGTCAGCAAAACTTTCTCCTTCTTTTCTACCAGGTAAAAATTTTCTATCAATAATAACTTTAGGATCAAATAAAATTTTATTAATAATAATTTGATCTTTAGTATTCATTGCATGAATTTTTTCATTGATATATCTATAAATAGGATGATCAATAAATTTAGGTGGCTTCCACGCTGTCTCAAGATTTAAAGTTCCACTTGTAAATTTATCAAGTGGTCCACGATTCATATCATTATGTTTTAATTTTCCATCAGGACCATACTGATCAACAAGAAATTGACTTTCTTTTCTTGGATCCATAATATTTCTAATCGCTTCGTTATAATGTTCACCTGTCATTATAACTTTACCTTGAGCTTTTATTGCTTCTGCATCAAGATCAATTTGTCTTTCTAATTTTTGAAAGTCTTGTTCGCTTAAAGTTTTTTCTTTAAGTTCATTAGGGAGTTCTTTTGGTTCTTCTCCCTTTTCAACAAGTTTTTTATTTTCTTCTACAAAATCTTTTGCTTTTTTAGCTTCTTTTAATTTCTCTTTATTTTCAATATATTTTAAATTTAATTGAAGAAATTCATCAGCTGCTTTTCCTCTTAGGGTTGTAACTTTTTGGATATCGGGTAATTCATTGTGTGATCTTACTATTTCTTGACTTAAATAAAAATTTTCTTTTCCTTCTTGTTTTAATATAAGTGCATCACTTTCAACTCCTGTCTTTGTATCCTTTTTAAGTACACTAACTATTTCTGCAGTTTCACCTCTAGCATTTATCTTAACAACATCCCCTTCTTTAAATTGTAATTTTTCTCCCATTATTCTTTTATAATGTTTGGAAGCTTTTGCTTCTTGAACTAAATCAACTTTTAATCCTTCAGCTTTTGGGGCATAGTATCCTAAGAATCCCCAAACGGTAGCTGCTGCAAATCTATCATCTAGGTTTGCATTGTGTCCTGCTGTTGCAAAACCAAAGGCACCTAAGGTTGCCATTCTCATAGAAGCCCCAGGTAATTTATTTGCCCAACCAATTACTTTACCTGTTCCATACCCATAAGCAAATGCTTTTCCCATTTCAAAAGCACTACCATCATCTATCTCTCTAGCCACATCGGTTACTGCTAATCCTAAAGGTAAAGATCTTTTAGCTGCAAACTGTCCAACTTTACCTAACGTACCTAAAGCTTTTACTCCACGAATTGCAGGGATATAAGATGCAACTGTTACAGGTGCTGCAGCAAATCCTGCTAGTGTTTTATAAAAATATCCTTCAGGAGATGCAAAACCCATTTCTTCAGGGCTTGTAGATTTTGCAATACTCTTTAAATAATTTTCAGCATCATCAAAGATACTATCTTCAGTAGGTTCTTTACCTAATACTGTTCTTGACCAATCATAAAATCTATCTACACCACCAGGAATACTTCCTAGTAATTCCATGAAGCCACTCCAGCTTCCCCAAAATCCATAACCTAAAGCATTACCTGCAGTTTGTGCATGTTTTTCTTTTCTAGGAATAATCTCTGGATCTATTTCTTGAGGTGATGTGTTAAATAAATCAAACTTATAAGCATTACCCGCATTAAGCATATTTACAGTTTTAGGATTTAAATCAAATCCCCCTGTATATAATTGCTTAAGATTCGGGTGTAGATTATTAAAATCTATACTACTCGATGTAGAAATATCAGCCATTATTCTTTTCTATTTTTTTTAATGCCTTTAGTTTCTTCTTTACTAATAAATTCTTTCTTCTTAACTTTTCCTGGTTTTGTTTTTTTAGGAATTTTAATATCTATAACTTGACCTGGTCCAACAGCAACATAATCTTCAGGATTTAAATTCATATACATTGCCATAAATTTTCTATAAAGACCATCACCTGCCTCACCTTCAACAAACATATCTCTACTTGGTTGAATCATTTTTCCTGTTTTATCAAATAATGGACTAAACTGTTTAACATATTGTATTAATTCTGTTGGTAAGGTATTTTCATAAATTTCCATATTTGTCATTATATCACCAACATAAATATTTTTTCCATTAGGTAAATTTATTTCACCTGATCTATTAATAATTGGCGTATAATCAGATGGTGATTCTATTATTTCTTCTTTAGGTGGTTCTTTTTGTTCCACTTTACCTACATCAAAAGGAATAGTTGATCCTAATGTACTACTAATAAGTGAATTTACTTTTCCATACATTGCATCTCGTTTAGATTCATATTCTAATTTTGCAGCATTAACTTGCTCTTGGGTTACACTGCCATCCCCTGCTCTTAATCCTGTTTCTAATCTTTGATAATTTGTTAAAGCAGCTTCTACTATTTTAGAATCACCTGCTAATTCCTGAGAAAATAATGTTAATAATAATTTACCTGTTACAGGTTTATTAAATAAATAAACATCTGCTAAATCAATAGCATTCTTATTAATAGCATTTGCTAAAAATGTAGACTTTTCATTTTGATCTGTAAATTGCTGAGCATTCGCTGCTATAATTCTAAGTTTTTCGATCTCTAATAATTTTTGATTATAAGGATTTGTAGGTTCCTGTCTTAAGATTCCATAACCATAAGCACTCATGGTTGCTGCAACTATATTTGAATCTGTTGTACCTTCAAGTTGTTCAAATCCTGAAAGATCAGCACTACCTTTTGCAAATTCTTTTTCAGAAGTCATTAGATTTACAACATTTTTCATTCCTGAAATATTACCTATATGATCTCTAATACGATCTTGATTTGCATTAAAGTAATCAGCAGAGGCAACGTAAGGACTTTCTACTTCTTCCCCTAATCGATCTTCTTGTATTGTATATGTAGATAAAGCTTTTGCTACACCATCTTTAATAGCATCAAAGCTTTCACCTTTAAATAAACCAGGTTGATCTTGATAAAGAGCAGATAAACGTCTATCCCAATTTCCTGCGAATTCATTGGGGTGTGTTTTAATAAAATTTGCAAAGGCAGTATAGTTTTCATACCCTTGTTTATTTTCTGCTAAAGTTTTATTCCATTGTGCAGTAGCTTCTCTAATTCCATCTTGAGTTTGGTTTGCTTCACGAGCAGCTTCAATATTCCATGTATCAATAGTTTGATTTCCACCACCTAACAGTATATCTATAAAATTTTTTTTAAGTCCCATAATTACCTCTCGCCATTAATCCTTTATTTTCTATTTGAGGAGGTGTTTCTTGTGCTATCATAGGTGAACCTGATCTGTCTTGTTCAATAGCCATATTATTTTGAGCCATTTCATCAAAGAAATCCTCATCGTTAACATTACTTAAAGCTACTTTTGCAGGTATTTTTCCTAATTCTGCAATTGAGGTAATCATCATAGCAACAACTGGATCTAATAATTTAGCCCCATCAACAGTCCATTTACCTTCTAAAAATCCTGAGAATGTAATAATCTTTACAAGAGCTTCAATAGGTATTCCCATTTTTAAAAGAACAACAACTCGTTTTAAGTTTTCTTTTCTTTGTAATCTTCCATAAATATAATCTGTTGCAGCTTCAACATCAGAAAATTCAGGGGGATGCTCCCACGCACCATTTCCTGGATTATCTGTCAATGATTGCCCTGGAATAGGGGCATCAAAAGAGTTTGTTGGTGGTTCTTGATAAGGACGCATTAAAGTTTGACTATTTAAAGCTGCCCCCTGTCCTATAAAATTATCTTGTTCTGCCATGATTCTCCTTATTATGATCTAGATCCTAAACCTGTTTTTTTCTGTAAAGTAATTGGTAAAACTGCTTCGTATTGTTTTTTAGCTTGTAAATGTGCTTTAACATAATATAAAAAAGCAGCATATCTATTATTACCTGCTTCTTTAATATCATCAAAACCAGAAATTCCTGCTGTTGATCTTACATTTTGTGTTTGATATCCAGATAAACTTGGTTTATTTATAGCATCTACATATTTTGCATTAATGAGAGCATTTCTTTCATCAACATTTATTCTATTTTTTGTATTTAAAAAATCTGATACTGCACTAACTGCTGTATCTGCATGTCCTGATACCCATTCCCACGCATTTGATAACCATTCCATTTAATTTCTCCTATTGATTTTTAGTTAATAAAGCAATACCAAATCTTCCAAGCATTGTGTATAATGCTGACTTTTGATTTTCATCCGTTAAATCTAATGCTGTAGATCTTTCTAATGCTGCCAAAGCTGCATTGTGTGATCTTGTTGCTTCTGAATCTGAAGTTGTATTAATCCAAGAAGCTTCATCTCTCCATTGTTGCCATAAAGAAGAAAGAGCATAGTTAGAAAGATTTAATAAATTCTGTGCATTTAATTGATTTGTTGCATTTGTTTGTGCTGTATTTCCTGTGTTAATTGTTCGTCTCCATTGTACATTCGATTGATCAATTAGTCTTTGATTCTCTACATTGAATCGTTGTCTTTGATCTTCTAATTGTGCATTGAATTGATTAACAACAGAAGCTCTATCACTATTTGCTTTGTCTACTGCAACTGCATTCTGTGCATTTAATGCTGCAATTTTATTAGCTTCAATGGAAGCAAACTGATTCATTGCATCTGCACGCTGTGCGTTTTGCTGTTCTATTTGTTTAGTTAAACCATCATAGTATTCATTAACTTGATTTTGACTTGTTGCATTAAACTGATAAGCAGCATTTGAAGCGGCTTGATCAGATAACATCATTGCTTGTTTAACTTGAATATTTTCTAACGATGCTTGTTGTTTATTAGACAAGTTTGCCATATCCATTTGAAATGAATTATTAGCATTTGTAATTACAGCTTGTTGTCTATTTGATAAATTAGCAAAGATAGTTTGTTTATATGTTTCTGCATCTGCTTGAGCAACAGGTATTGAAGCTGTTAATAATCCTTCAGCTAAAGCTTCGGCCATCATTGTACTTTGACCTAAACCTCTAGCTTGCATAGCTGCTCTGGTTGCTTCAGCTGCACCTCTCATGAATACGGGTAGAGCTGTACCTTGAGCTAAAGCTGTTTGAACATCTGTAGATATTTTTTCTAATTGTCCTTGAACAGTAGCTTCACTTGGTAAACTTGCAATTGCTTGTTCCGCTGCTGTGGCAGGTGCCGTTACCGTTCCTGTCTGAGCAGTCATTGTAGGGGCTTGTGATGCAATTTGTCCAGCTGTATACTGGGCATAATTTGGTGTTGTTGGTCCAGCAACAGTTTGTGCTGTCCCTGCCCCTGTTACAGTAGCCGTTGGTGCTGAAGGAACAGTTGGTGTTGCAGCTGTTACTCCACCTGATAATCCTGCTGTTGCTAATGTTTCTCCAGTTTGAATTGCCTGTAATGATGGGGCTACAGTTGCTCCTGTTGGAAGTGTAGGTGTTGACAATAAACTGTCAACAAGTGTTATCACCTTACGACTTTTATCTTGTTCAGTCGTTGTAGGTTGATACGCTCCCTCAGGTAATGTTGTTGTATTTGGTGCGTCTGTTGTAGCCATAATTATCTTCCTTGTCCTCTATATTTTTTCCTCTTATAATTTTTTGTATTTTTATTTGGTCTCTTTGAATTTCTTCCTGGTCGTTTTCTTCTAGTCTTTTTTTTATATGTACTAGGCCCGAAGAGAGGTCGTTTTCGTGCCATGATTGCTATGGCTTAGTAGGCCATGTGGCATTATTAACTTTATCAACTGTGTCTTTTCCTGAAGGTAGATCCCTCAAAGCTTGACGGTAATCTGTCATATCAGAAGACATAGTTACATCTGATAAAGCATAGAAATCTGTTTCAGCTAAAAGTCTGTTTCGTTTAGCTCTCATATTAGCTAAAGCTCTATCTAAAGCAGCATCAGCCCATGCTTGTTCTTCAGCATCACGAGCAGTTTCTTCTTCTGCGGTGAACTGTACATTGACTCCGTTTATGTTATGATATCTTGGCATTATTTCTCCTTATTAATTAATTCCGTATAGGGTTACAATTCCTGCGTCTACATCTCCTGAACCAAATTTAAACTGTACTGCATCAACTGCGCTTGTCGTATTACAATATCCAGAAGTATAATGATCGAAGGCAATATCTCCTGCGTGAACAGCACTTGCTCGTATTAAAAAATGTTTGACATACGTTGTGTCAGATGGTGCATATAAATACATATAACCACTTATGGATTGGTCATTATCACTACCAACTCCATAACCAATAGTTTGAAAACCTGTACCTTGAGCTATATCTTCTCCAGTATCATAACCTAAAGTAGGAGAAGAACCACTTTCATAATGATAAGCTCGAAAGTAAGTAGTTGTTTTAGTTACATTATAGTTTGAGCCAGTATCACTAGAAAAATTTACTTGCCACGTTTGGCTATCAGTTTGTGGATGAATATTATTAAATATAAAACAATACTTATCATAAGTACTATCTATTCCACTTGTAAAAGATACATCACCTGAACTACTTGCAGTTACTGAAGATATTTTTACCCAAACTCCAGCTGATGGTTTTTTTATAAGACCACTATTACTATCAATATTACTTGCTATAATTCCACTCATTAACTATCCTTTAATCCATAGAGTTTGATTTTTCCTGCGTCTATGTCATTACTAGCATTTTTAAATTGTATTGCATCAACAGCTGACGTAGTATTAAAGTACCCAGTTACAAAACTATTTCTACTTTTATTATCATCTGTGCTTGTATTGAGACTTGCTAAAAAATGTTTTACATAAGTAGTGGATGATGGATTAAATAAATATAAATAACCTGAAGTTGCTTGGTCATTATCATTCCCAGGTCCACCAATAAGAGTTGCAAAACCAGTACCTTGTGCTAAATCTCTTCCAGTTTTATAAGCAAGTTCTGTTGAGCCATCTCCTTCTTCGTGTTCTGCTCTAAAAAAAGTAGTAGTTTTTGTTACATTATAATTACTACCTGTGTCTATTGAACCATTAAATTGTAAATCTAAATTATCGTGTGATGGGTGTAAATTAATAAATTCAAATTTATAAATCGGATATGTTGCATCTAAATCCACATCTGAACTTCCATCAACAAAACTAATTGTACTATCTGAAGATGCGGTTATAGATTTAATTAAAGTCCATGCTCCACCAGCAGCTGCTGCTTTAATTAATCCTGTAGCGTTTGCCGCATTTTGTGCTATGATTCCACTCATGTTGTAATTCCGTATAAACAAATATCTCCTGCGTCTATGTTTCCGCTATTCATTTTAAATTGTACTGCATCAATAGCAGAAGTAGTATTTGCATAACCGCCTACAAATGTTTGATAAGCAACTGCAGTATTACCTACAAAACTTTGACGATTTAAAAAATGTTTTACATACGTTGTACTAGATGGATTGAAAAGATATAAATAACCTGACTTACTACTATCATTATCATTATCAACAAAACCCATAGATTGAAAACCTGTTCCATTTGCTAAATCATTTCCAGCATTATATTGTAAAGCAGAACCTGAACCACTTTCATCGTGTGATGCTTCCCAAAAAGTAGAAGCTTTTGATACGTTATAATTACTTCCGCTATCTATTGAAAAATTAAATTGGAGTGATTTATTATCTGTTTCTGGGTGTATATTATTAAAAGTAAATACATATGTTCCATAAGTACTATCAATCCCAGATGTAAAAGATATATCACCTGAACTACTTGCTGTAACTTTAGACAAAAAAGTCCAAGAACCCCCAGTAGGAGCTTTAATTAATCCTGATTGTTTCAGAACATTATCAGAGATAATTCCACTCATTAAGTATTACCTCGTAATATCTAAATAGCTTACAACAATATCTATATTCGCTGAACTCGCTGCTGCAGCACATAAATGATCTTCATCAACGATAACTAATTTACCTGTATATTCAAAGGTTTCATTAGCTCCTACGGCTTGATCAGAAAGGATTTCATAATCCGTTCCGCCACCACCATCATCAATGTAAAGGTCAATTGTTTCTGCTGCACCTGCTGTTTCACAAATGGTAATGCCTAAAATAACATAAGTGTGACCATTCACACCGTTTAATAAAACACTTTCCGAGTTTGTAACTCCAGCTGTATGCGATACACTTAATACTTCACTTGCCATATTTTCCTCCTAATTATTAACTCAACGCTAGTACTTTACCTGTACTAGATATTGCTGGGGTTAATGTTCCAGCATTGGTAAGGCTTCCACCAGCTGCTATAGCTATTGTGGATCCTGATAACGCTGTAAACGTATTTGCTGTAAATGTAAAATCATCTGCTCCAGCGATTTCAATATCAATTTGGTCATCTGTAGGAGAAGAGATTGTAGTATCTGCATCTGCATCCAGAATTACTGCATCTGCAGTTCCGTTAAAATCTATTGTTGTATCTTTAATAACTACTCCGTCAATGGTAATCCCATTAGCGGATGTGTATTCTTCAACTGTATCTACTCTTACTTTACTCATATTTTTTCTCCTTAAATTTTATCTGGCAGTACCAGGTTCTCCTTCTGAATTTACAAATGGCGCTTCTGCCCAAGCCATATAAACATAGGTTTCAGAATTATTAATATCATCATTTTTTCTTAACTTAAAACCATTTGAATGAAAATCTACAAATGCTCCATTACTTTTTGTAGTATTACTATAACCATATATCCAATGTGTATCTCCATTATGCCAATCTGTTTTAGCTGGAATCATATATGCACCTGCAGTAGAATCTATGCTTTTGGCAATTAAAAATTTTGGCTTGAAGCCTGTATAAACAAACGTGCCATCAGCATTTCCATTTCCTTCATACGTTCCAAATTTACTAAAGCCTTGTACTCCACTCCACGCATAAGCAACATAAGTATCACTACTATTGTTTAAAACAGCACTTCCACCTAAAGTTATAAGTGTTGAAGTAGGGGCTGTATCGTTCCACATTCCATTATTATCTGCTGTTGCAGTCGTATTATTAAATTCTAATACATCAGTTTCAGGTGCAGAAGTATTTTTGTGATGGTAATATACCCAATCTCCAGAACCTCCTCGTTCTTTACACAGTACAAAATGCGGAACTACTCCTAATCCGTGTCCAATCGTAGCTGCACTTCCTGTTCCTGTGTATGTAGATATTGAAAATTTTGATGTTGTTTCAGCAGAAGTTGATGTTGTGTTAATTGAACCAGAGGTATTTGATGAACCAGAACCACTAGCTTTCCAACAATAAGCTACATAAGTACCACCACTTGCATTTCCACCACCAGAGTTTCCAAGATTAAATCCGTCACTAGTAAACGCATTAACACTTTCTGTAACACCTGTATCTTCTTGATCAGAATTATCAGGATAAAATCTAATTTGTGCACCCCGTACTACATCATACATATCGTGCTGAGAAGTAGAATCTGTTCGTTTTATCCAAAGCATTCCTGGCGCAAGGTCTGTATCACCATCAAAAGTAATAGAATTTCCACCACTACCTATGGCTGTTCCATTTCCAGTATAAGTCTTCATTTGGAAATAAGCTTCTGAATCATCTATTGTTGTATAAGCCATAATTTCTCCTATGCTGTGTTCTTCGAACAGATGCTCAAATAGCCCGAGGGGGGAGCAAATTCAAACTGCCCGTATCCGTTGCCATCTTGAGCGTCAGAAGTATTTGCTTGTACTGGACTAGCAAATGTTGCTTCTGCTGTTGCATTGTTTAAACCTATAAATGGAACCCAAGTATATCCAGATACTATACTAAATGCCCCTGTACCTGTTGAACCAGAAGTCGGATCACCTGAATTTTTCCACGTATTATCTTCTGCAAAATAAATTTTTGAATTATCTAAATCAATAGCTACGCCTATAACATCACCAGCAGCATAACTATCTCCGTAAGAGGAATTGCCATTAGTTGAAGCATTTTGCCAATATACATTTCCTGCTCTACTATCATAGATGGCAGCTGGAGCAGTATTTCCCCAACCTGCTATTTCATCAGTTAAGGCTGCATTTCCGCCTCCTGTATATTCTAAAGATACCCAGCCAATTTGAATGTAACTTGTTCCAGGAAATAATAATCCTTTTGCCTCAAAATACCATTTTCCTGTACTAACAGGAAAGGTTCCATAAGCGGGTCGCCAAGAAGAAGCACTATTATATATTTTATTGTTACCTTCTGAAAAAGCAAGAGCTGATGAAGTTGCAACTGCTAAAGAATTTAAAGTACACGCATTATTCGTTGGAGTATCAACTGACTGATCTGCTGCGGCTAGATTGACTTCGGTTAGATCAGTTCCACCATTAGCATCATTGCCTAAATTACTACTATCTTCAAAGTCCAAATAATATCCATTCGTTCCAAAAGTTAATGATGATACATCTTTCGGCTTCCAAATTGTAGGACTAGTTTCACTAAATTCTCCCAGATCTCCGATTGCGGCAACAGTTCCATCAAGAAATAAAGCTTCAGCAATATAACCATCAAATTCATTAACAATACTTCCATTACTATCAAATGCTGCCCAAGTATGTTTAGTTCCACCTTTATTTACTTCACTATTCAAATCTTGCGCTGGATAAGTTGCAGTTGAAAAAGAAGTTTCTTGTACTCCATTGATATATAATTTCATTCTATTGGTATCTGTTGCTTGCGAACTATCAAAAAGTAAAACTACATGATACCATGCGGCAACATCAAAAAATTTACGATTAGTAACTAATTGAAAAATATTACTACTTGCATCTCTATTGTAGAGCATCATAGTGCCATCGGCTTTAAAGTTATAATCAGCTTGTGCAGTTAAACCAGTTCCTTCACTAAACCAAGTATTAACAGCTCCTAAATTTGAGCCACGTTTTAACCAAACACTTAAAGTATATTTATCTGTATCAGTAGAAGTACCTTGCGTCTTATGCACATAAGAACTGTCTGGTGTATTAAACCGACAGGAATTATCTATTGAATATGCTCCTGATAAGGTATTGGCTGGATAAACTAAAGCTAAAGGCATTAATTCTCCTAGCTAAGTGTTAAGGCTAAATTTCTACCTACTTCTAAATATTTTGATCCATTATATCTAAATACAAATAGATCTCCTTTATTAGCGGTAGTTGTTAAAGTCGGGGCAGTATCACTGGCGAATTCGTATACCGCATTCCAAGTTACAGTTCTTGATCCTGTTCCATCTTGGATTACTAGTAATGAAACAAATTGTCCTGTTGTTCCATTAGAAGCTGCACCTAAAGTTCTATTAGCACCTAAAGTTACTTTAGCTACAGGTGATGTTGAAACATCCCAACTAATTGTCGATCCATCTGTTAGGGTTGCTTCAGCATAATTTAAATGTTCTGTTGCTATTATATTATCTGCAACTTTAGCTGCAGTTATAGCATCAGCTGCAATTTTTGCAGTTGTTACATTTAAATCTGCTATATGGGCAGTGTCAATAGAACCATCCACATAGGCATCACTATCAATGGAGTTTGCTGTTGCAACTTTACCATCTTTAAGATTAACACTATCAATCGTAACACCGTTTGCCGATGTTTTCTCTGATATTGTATCTACTTTTATTTCACTTGCCATATTTTTTTCTCCTTAAATTTTATCTAGCGTTACAAGGTACTCCATTTGAATTGACGAATGGTGCTTCTGCCCAAGCCATATAAATATAAGGTGTTGATTCATCACTATTTTGATTTCCACTTCTTGCTTTAAAGCCATTAGATAAAAAATCAAATCTTGCATCTGTACTTTCTGCACCAGTTGAATTAGGAAATAAATTTCCACCTATAGGATTAGATCCTGGTCTTTTACTATCTTGTACCATCCAACCTTCAGTTCCGCCTCTTCTCTTATAAATAACCATAGCTGGTCGAAAACCCGTGAAAACAAAGGGGCCATCATCTGCTCCCGTACCGACGTATGTTCCAAACTTACTAAATCCTTGTTTTTCTGCAAAACAGTAAGCTATATAATCTCTACCAGAATTATTTGTTTGACCTCCACTACCTATACTAAAAACCGATGATGTCGGAGTTGTATCTTGCCAGTTATCAGTATCTTCATCTCCCGCAGTAGAATTAAATTTTAAAAAATTAGTATTTCCTGCACCTTGATGATAGATAGCCCAGTTTGTTCCATGGCTATATTCTTTCACCCATATTGTTTTCGGTACCGCTGAAAGATTATGTGATACGGTTGCGTTACTACCACTACCATCGTAATCTATAATATCAAACCCAGCAGTTGTACTTTCTTTCCAATTTAAAGATAAATAAGTGCCACCACTAGCATTTACAGCTTCATCTGCTCCCACTTCAAATCCATCTGAATTAAATACTTGAAGTCCATCTGCAAATGTACTTTCAGCATTATCTCCATCCCAAATTATTTGTTTAGTAGCACCTCTAACTGTATCAAAACATTTCCAAGAGTTTGTATCATCTCTCCGTTTAATAACTGTTAGGTTTGGAGCAAATTGAGTAGTGCCTAAAGCTATATCTCTATCATCTGTTCCGTTTCCAGAATAGAGAACTACTTGAAAATATGCTGAAGGATCGTCTATTGTTGTATAAGCTGCCATTTAACCTCCGTCTGAACCTAAATTCTTAGTGCATAATGCCAGGTACCCAGAAGGGACCGCATATTCAAAATTTCCATATCCGTTGCCATCTTGATTCGCTGATGAAACTGTAAATGCTGAACAGCCACCAAAGTTAGCTTCAACATTCCAAGCGTCATCTCCACCAACACCAAATAAATAAGTTCCATTAGCCGCTACTAAATCTGCTAAAGGATAACCACCTGTTCCTGAACCTCCGCTAGTTGGGACTCCAACAGTAGTACCTGATGTAGCACCATCTAAATAAGTTCCATTTTTATGCCAATAAACAAAACCATTTGTAGCATCAATAGCTACTCCTAGAATATCGTTATCTGTCCAAGTTGTTTGACCCGTTTTAATTGTATTCCCACCATCTAAAATTTGTGCATTACTTAAATAAGCAACTGCATTTTCTCCTTGACCTAAGCCTCGATTAGTTTCGCCTAATCTGAAAGTATCACCGCCATCATCAATATTAATAACTCCTGGTCCAGCTGAACTTCCATCGGCTACCATTTTAAATTCCGCATACCACTTTCCTGTTGTAAATGGAATAGTTCCATAAATAGCTCGCCAAGCACTTGAAGAACTTAAATGTTTACAATTTCCTTGTGTGTTAGTGCCAGTAAAAGTTGGATTAATTACATTAAAAGTGCAAAAATTATTTGTGGGAGTGTCAGTTGCGGAATCTGCTGCGGCTAGATTAGTTTCTGTTAAATCCGTTCCTCCGTTGGCATCGTTGCCTAAATTACTACTATCTTCAAAGTCTAAATAAAATCCATTGGTTCCAAAGGTTAATCCTGATACATCTATCGGTTTCCATATTGTCGGACTATCTTCATCAAATTCTCCAAATGAAGTTGGTGCTAAAGCTGATCCATCAATAAAAACCATTTCTGCCATATAACCATCAAAATAATTACCATCACAAAGACCAACTCTCGCTGAAGCACTATTAGAAGTAGTGTTCATCCAACTATCTAGATTTTGAGCAGGATTAGATTCGGTAGTCCAAGTGTTTTCTTCAACACCATTAACATAAAGTTTTATACGATCTCCCGCTGTACCATCAGCTGTATCCCATACAACTACAAAATGATACCATGCTCCAACATCTCGAAATACACGAGTAGAAACATAATTACAGGTATTTGAATTACCTGTAACACTTTCAATACGAAAGCGATCACTAGAATCAAATTTAATATCAGTACGATTATCGGAATCGTAGGCACCTGCAAACAATCCATTATTTGCACCTAGTTCACATCGTTTAACCCAACAACTCCAAGTCCATCTATCTGTATTACCTGAAGCCCAATCTTTTTCCATTTTTGGACTATCATCATCATTAAACCGACAGGAATTGGCTACTTCAAATCCACTTGATAAAGTATTTGTTCCTAAAATAGGAAATGACATTATGCCTCCAATACTGGAAATTCGCCTAATGGTCTAGTAAATGAGCCGTCTTCTTGTTCTGTATAAGCATATAATGCTGCTAGAGCATCCACGTCTGAAGCATTATCAATTGCAGTTTCCATTTCACCTGATTTAGTTCTAACTGCTGCTCTATGTGTAGAAACTGCTGAAGGTATTGCTGTACCTGCATCTGCTTTTCTAGTTACATACCAATCTGTATCTTGAAGAATACCTGCGGCTTGTTTTTTAATTATTTCTTTTTTTAAAGTTTTTAAGCCTTTAGTTTTAACTTCTCCCTCAGTACCTTTTCCATCAGATTCATCTTGTGCTGTGTATAAGGTATCAGCAATAGCTTTGGCAGTTGCACTACCATAGCTACCTGTAACTTTTTCACTACCAAAAGAATAAGTAACATTAGTATTAATATACCATGCCTCATCTTTTTTATTAGTAGTATCTATTTCTACTTCATAGATTCCGATTGCTTCTCGCTCATCTGCAGACCATAATGTAAATATTGATCTTGGATATTGATTATCTCCAATAGTAATCCCTCGATTACCATTCAACATTTTTGATATAGATCCTGACTCGACTAATGCAAACATATTATTTTTCTCCTTTTAAATTTTATTAACTTAATGTTAGTGCTAGATTTCTTCCAACTTCTAACCATTTAGATCCATTATAACGGAACACAAAAAGATCTCCAAGGTTAGCAGTAGTTGTTAACGTTGGGGCTGTATCACTAGCGAATTCATAAGCTGCGTTCCATGTAACAGTTCTACTTCCTGTTCCATCTTGAATGATTAATATTGAAATAAATTGTCCTGTAACTCCACCTGATGCTGAACCTAAAGTTCTATTAGCACCTAGTGTAACTTTTGCTACAGGTTGTGTAAGAGCATTCCAACTTATTGTTGAAGCATCTGTTAAAGTTGCTTCTGGGAAAACTGCAGCACTTGTAAATGATGTATAGGCACCATCATTAAAGTTAACTAATTCTGTTCCATCATATTGTTGTATAATAATATCTTTAGCATCAACCATGGGTTTAATCATGGTATCACCCGAAGCATTATTTATTGATATATGCTCTACTCCTGCTAATCTAAAATCTATTCTATCATCAGTATCAGCAGTAATACTTGTATCTGCATCAGCATCAAGAATAAATTCATTACCATTAATATCTATTGTTGAGCTAGTTGCTATAGTCGTAGCTGTCAACGCTTGTGCAGCTATTGTACTACCTGATTCAGCTGTTAAAGTATTAGCAGTAATAGCAAAATCTTTAGCCCCAGCGATATAAATATCTAATGTATCATCTGTACTGGCTTGTAGATATGTATCACTGTCGTTGTCTAAGACAACTTTTTGATTTGCACCGTCTAGTTCTACTCCCATTATTTCTCCTTATACTATTACTACATTACCAGTAATTGTTACTGTATTAGTAAAACTCACTGGTCCTGCGAGTACAGCATTTTCTATTGTTTGACTTGCATCCATTGTTCCTGTATGGTGCAATATCGATTCATTCGGTGCTGTACACCCAATGTATTGTATTCCATTAAGAATTGTTACTTCACTCATATATTTTTCCTATTAACTACTAATTGTATCAATGTAACTAACCCAAAGGTCAATTGCATTGTCCGTATCACAATCGTGCCATAATACATCACCACTAGCTAAAACAACTTTTGATCCACCTTGAATCAATTCAATTGATCCACCTGGAGGAATTGGAGTATTTTTGCATAAGTAATAATTTGCTGTACTTCTTACAACATAAATATCCACTTTTACTGTAGTCGTGAGAATATTAGCAACACGAATGCCTATTACAGCATCATAATTTCCACCAGTCAATATTGCTGCTGCTGATGTTCCTTGTGATCGTGCTACGACATTTCTAAAGTCCTGTGCCATATTTTACTCTCCTATAAATTACAAGGCAACAGCCATCGCCAAAGCGAATCCTGCTGATGCTGCCCCTGTTAATGTTCCTGAAACGGTTAAATCTCCTGGAACGGTTACTGCTCCTGCTGAACTAATTTCTAAAGCAGGTTGTGCACCTAGTGCACCTGTTCCATAATTAATTACAAATTTATCTGAATCACCATCTTCAACACCCATTGTATATGCTACTGTTCCACTTAAAGCAAATTGAATTGCTGAGTCTCCATCAGTTGCTGTATTGTTTAATTGAAGATTAGTTCCATTTGCATGTGCCCCTGCAAGTGTTAAACCTGTATCAGCTACGTGTGTTAAAGTAATATCTTGGTCATCTCCAAAATTAATTACCGCACTATCATTAAAGAATGCATCATTAAATTCTAATGTTGCTGTTCCTAAATCAGCACCACCTGAAGCATCAGGTACGAAAGCTGTTTCTGCTGTAATTGTTGCAGATCTTATATTTGAAGTTCCATTATCAATAGCCCCAAATCCTGAAGTAATTGATCCAGAATCTAAAGCACCTGTTGTTACAATACTAGAACTACCTGCTACAACACCATAGATTGATCCAATAGCTGTACCTCCAATTGTAATAGCATCTGCTTCTAAAGTTCCATTAATATAAGCATCTTTAAATTGATAAGATGAACTACCTAAATCAACATCATTATCTGTTGTTGGAAGAATAGACCCATTATTAAATGTAATTTGAGTTTCTCCTCCAGTTGTTACAGTAATAACATCTGATCCAGAAAAAGTTATAGAAGTATTAGTATCTCCATCTCCTGTAATAGAATCTAATTGAATATCTCCAGCATTAGTAAAATCAGAATCACTTAAATCTATAGTTCCAGTAACATCAAAGTTTCCACCAATACTTATATTTCCAGTTACAGTTAAATTATCATTAATTGTTGTTTCTGATGTTGAGTGACCAATTGAAATTGGTACACCTGAAGTTGCTGTAGCTATCGTAACACCATTTGAAGTATTAGAATTATCAATGTTTAATGATGTTGTTGCATCTAATGAAATTGTTGTACCATCAACAGCAAAAGTTCCGTCAATATCTGTATTATCTAAATTAGCTGTACCATCAACATCGATATCACCAGCAAGATCAATTCCTGCAGAACCTGCAAAAACTAAATCATCAGCTGATGTATCCCATAACATGTATGCACTTGCTGTATCACCGAAGAATTTAACATCATAACCTGTGTCATCAACACCAACCGTTACAGTATTATCAATTTGTACTGCACCATCAATATCAACAGCATCTAAGTTAGCTGTACCATCTACATCAATATCACCTGCGAGATCTATTCCTGCTGCACCTGCTAATACAAGATCATCCGCTGATGTATCCCATAGCATATAAGCACTTGCTGTATCTCCAAAAAATTTTACATCATACCCTTGATCATCTGCACCAACTGTTATTGTATTATCAACTTGAACAGCACCATCAATATCAACTATATCTAAATTAGATGTACCATCAATATCCATATTACCAGAAATATCTAATTCAGTTGCTACAACTTTATTATTAAATGTTGCTGCTCCTGCCTCAGACATATCTAAGGTTAAAGCTGTTATAG
>VTLG01002692.1_pt1 | contig 20653 bp, 29 predicted proteins | sample 4694571 | NCBI WGS metagenome assembly VTLG01 (sample SAMN12604809, study PRJNA352737) | marine metagenome | biome: ENVO:00000447; feature: ENVO:00000209|ENVO:00000569|ENVO:01000036; material: ENVO:00002151; isolation source: viral sequences binned using virsorter ... | reverse complement strand
AAGTTCAAGCCCTTCAAGAGTATCGGGATGATTCTTTAACTGCAATTCTAATTTGGAACTTTGATGACAGAGTTCAATCTGCTATTCCTGAAGGAGTAGTTCCTTATAAAGAGAATGAAGTACCTGTAGGAACAGATCATACTTCTTTACGTAGGGAGTGGAAGAATCTCTTTCACTTTATTAAAGGTGGTAATGATGAACTCAGTTCTCTTCGTAGAGAGACTATGTTTATTCAGATGTTAGAAGGTCTTCATCCCGAAGAGGCCAAAATTATATGTTTAGTGAAGGATAAGAACCTTGCTGAAAAATATAAACTCACAAGAGAACTGGTAGCAGAAGCATTTCCTGATATTGTTTGGGGGGAACATAGAGGATCATGACCACCGAAGTTAAGAAGGAAGAAAAATCTACAACATCATGGACTAAAGAAGAGAAGGAGTTGATACACACTTATGGATGTCAGTTAATAGCAGAAAATGCTACTACAGAACAACTAGAGAACAAACAACTTCCTACTGATACTATGATAGTTTCTTATAAGGTTGAGGATAAACTTTATAAGGATCTATGTAGAGGTACTACGGTTAAAATATTTGATCTTTATTATGATAAATTTGGGAAGGATTCTGTACAGAAAATAGATTATGGATATGGGACTGTTAATCCTAATCAATGGGGTTATAAAGCACCATCTCCAAAGAAGAAGAGGAGAAAGGTATGAATGATGAACTTCTTAGACAACAAATAAATGATCTGATTCGAGATGAGATTCAGGATAATATTAATGAGTATGTTGATGAGAAGGAAAGGGTAAAGACCCCAGAAGGTTTTGGTGGTTTTGTTTCTCCTGAAGATAGAGAGAAGGAACTTAAAGTTAATATACCTGAGAATGAAGTTGATAGAATTCTTAAAGAATATAAAAAAATTAAGAGGAAACAGAAGTCTAACTTTAGTCAGATCAAGAAACTTGGTTTACTTGATAAGAATGGGAGGCCTTTATGAGTAAGATTGATACACAGGGGATGAGTGGCCCTGTTGATCCTAATTACAAAGGACCAATAAGAATACAAGAACATAAACCTGCTACTGTTAGACCTCGTAGATTATTTACTGAGACTTATGCTAAGGAGATGAAGATCCTTATCAATGAAGTATTAGATGAAAGAGAACATAAGAAGAGAATGAAAGGTGCATATGATGATGTGAAAACATTACCTCCATCATACTTTGACACAGAACACTTTAAGCATTATGTTGGTGAGGAAGAACCACCATATGAGGATTGGAGTCAATGAGACTAGGCGTTATGTGTTCTGGAAATGGTACAAATTTCGAGAACATTGTGCGTACTTGTAGATATGACGAAGTTGTGTTAATGATCCATAACAAAAAGGACTGTGGAGCATTAAGGAGAGCAGGAAAATTTGGAATAAATCATTGTTATGTTTCCCATAAGGATGAAGATCAAATGATTACTCTCTTTAAGGTTTGGAATGTAGATCTTATTATACTGGCAGGATATATGAGAGTAATTAAAAATCCATCAGCATTCCCTGCTCCTATTATTAATGTACATCCTTCATTACTTCCTAAGTACAAAGGATTACATGCTGTAGAGCAAGCAATGGAAGCAGGTGATCCTGTTACTGGATGCACTGTACATTATGTGAATGAGGAATTAGATGGAGGAGAGGTTATCATGCAAAGTGAGGTTCCTATTCTCCCTGAAGATAATGTTAAATCATTAACCAAGGCTATTCAACGAAAAGAATATGCCATATTACCAGCAGCAATTGAACATGTTAAGTACCAATTACAGAAATAGAATTGTTGATATCTGTTGTCGGATGATATCAACTGATGGTGAGGTTGATTTAGATGATAGAATATGGATGAATAAATTATGTGAACATAACTTACAAGCAAAGAATCTTCGCAATTCTTTACTTTGTCCTAATGTAATAGGACCAGACGTTACGTATCACGAATAAATTGTATCGAAAAATACACAATTGGTTGCATATATAGAGTATGTGTGTTAGCATTAACACAATCGTTCAACCCGTAAGGGTCGCAAGTAAGTCACGGAACGGAGCGTTCATCCCATGATTCCATTTCTGATTGCTACTTCTCTAACCTGTTCAGATGCACATGAACTTGTCGATAAGATGAGAGCATATAATGTTTCTGAAGAGACACGTATCGAAATGATTTCGATTGTGAAGGAAGAGACAGAGGGATGTTGGGACGCAAATGACTAAAGGAACGGGCCTAAAAATCCAACTACTTTAGGAGTAATCCAATGGCACAAGTCATTTACCGTGGTGTCGCTTATGACACCGATGAGTACAACAAAAACGTACTCGCAGAGGCAGCTCAAACTAGAAACCATGAACTAATGTATCGTGGCATCAAGCATGAGCATAAGTTCGCATCTAAGAGCTAAGGTCTCGCTTGCATATACGTTAAAGGAGGGTGTTGACACCCTCCTTTTTTTGTGCCATAATACTTTTGTTGGGTTGACGAACTCAACACGGGAGTGACTGAATAATCTTTCTGGCAAACGCTGGATAAGGTGATGAGACACAGGTGGTGCTGCTCCGAAAGGAGAATCGACTTACCAGTCGGGTCTCAGGCAGAGGCGAAAACTTACTTACTGTAGTAATGCCCTCCTCTTGTTGGTAATACAGGAACCCAACCTCCCACATGCGGGTGTAGTTTAGTGGTAAAATCAGAGGTTTCCAACCTCCAGTCCTTAGTTCGATTCTAAGTATCCGCTTTTCTAAATAATGAGAAACAAAATGGATAAAGAAAAATTAAAACTCATTATTAGAAATATGAAATCCCTTGTAGATGCATTGGAATCAGAAGTATATTCTGATGTTGATGCCTATAGGTATGAAAATTATCAAGAGTTAAATCAATTACCTGAAATGGATTACGATGAGGTCTTTGAAGATGATGACGGTTAAACTTGTAAGTGTTACTCCTGATGCAGAAAAGCACATGGCATATGTGGCTCGTGTCAGTAATCCTAAGAATCAGGACAATGAAAAGTTTGCTGGTTTATTAAAGTATTGTATTCAGCACGGTCACTGGTCAGTCTTTGAGCAAGCACATATGACTGTAGAGATTGAGACTACACGAGGTCTTGCCGCACAGATATTAAGACATAGATCATTTACATACCAAGAGTTCTCTCAAAGGTATGCTGATAGTAGTTTGTTAGGAGAAACTATTCCTTTACCTGCATTACGTCGTCAGGATGATAAGAATAGACAGAATAGTATAGATGATATAGATCCATTAACACAACAAGACTTTGAAATTAAAATGCAAAGACATTTTGAAAGTGGAATGAAATTATATAAGGAGATGCTTGATGCGGGTATAGCAAAGGAGTGTGCAAGATTTGTATTACCTCTTGCTACACCTACACGTTTGTATATGACTGGTAGTGTAAGATCATGGGTGCATTATATTGATCTACGTTCTGCACATGGAACACAGAAGGAGCATATGGATGTAGCAGAAGGAGTTCGTTCTATATTTTGCAAACAATTTCCTACTGTTGCTAAGGCTCTTGACTGGGTTTCATAAATAATCGTAAACATTATTAACACATGCCAACATACCCTGTTATACATAAAGAATCTAAAGAGAAGAAAGAACTCTCCATGACCATGAAAGATTATGATCAATGGTGCAAAGACAATCCTGACTGGCAGAAAGATTGGCAAGCAGGATGTGCTAGTATGTCAACTGAGTTTAGATGGACTGGAGAAGCAAAGTCGAGTGGATGGAATGAAGTCCTAGACAGAGCATCCAAACAACCTGGTGCTAACGTCCGTAAACATCGTGATTACAGTTTCTAAGTATGCCACGTAAAAAGAAAGCAGAGCAACCAATCGGTGTAGGACTCACCGCAAAGCAGATGAAGAGGAAGAAACCAATCAATGCTGATATGATGAGGGACATAGAACCCCTCACTGATAATCAGAAAACTCTCTTTGATTCATATGAGAGTGGTAAGAATCTTGTTGCTTATGGTGCAGCAGGAACTGGTAAAACATTTATCACTCTTTATAATGCACTTTGTGATGTCTTAGATCAGAGTACACCATATGAAAAGATATACATTGTAAGATCACTTGTGGCTACTAGGGAGATTGGGTTCTTACCTGGTGATCATGAAGACAAGTCATCTCTTTATCAGATTCCTTATAAGAATATGGTAAAGTATATGTTCCAGATGCCTACTGATGCTGATTTTGAAATGCTTTATGGTAACTTGAGAGCACAAGATACTATCTCCTTTTGGAGTACATCTTTCATTCGTGGTACCACATTAGATAAGGCTATTATTTTAGTTGATGAATTTCAGAACTTGAATTTTCATGAACTTGATAGTATAATGACAAGAGTTGGTGCTAGTTCTAAGATTATGTTTTGTGGAGATGCAACTCAAACAGACTTAGTTAAACAGAACGAGAGGAATGGTATCATAGATTTTATGAGAGTTCTTCGCTTGATGTCATCAGTTGACCTTATTGAATTTGGAGTAGACGATATTGTTCGCTCTGGATTGGTTAAGGAATATCTTCTTGCAAAAATGGAACTGTCTTTATGAGTTTTATTCATCATAATTTTCTAGGTGATCTTGAATTACAAAAGAAAGAAACAAATGGGATAAGATTATATAATCTTCCCGATGGACAATGGGTACCATCTATTACATCAGTAACTTCTTTTTATAATAGACAGATCTTTGCTGACTGGAGAAAAAGAGTTGGCATAGAAGAAGCAAATAAGATAACCAGAAAAGCAACGGCTCGTGGAACTGATTTCCATGAAGCAGTAGAGTTGTATATGTTGAACAAAGAAATAGAATGGGGTGATTTTAAACCTCTTACTAAGTTCATGTTCCATCATGCGACACCATATCTAGATCGCATAAATAACATACACGCTATAGAAAGAACTCTTTACTCAGAATACCTTGGTCTTGCGGGTAGAGTTGATTGTATTGCTGAGTACGATGGTGAGTTAGCGGTAATAGATTTTAAAACATCTACTAAGATTAAACCTGAGAAGTGGCTTGAAAACTACTTTGTTCAGGAAATGTTTTATGCATCAGCATATTATGAGTTGACTGGAATCCCTATCACAAAACTTATTACCATCATGGTAACTCCTGAAGGTGATGTGAAAGTATTTGACAAAAGAAATAAAGGGGATTATATTAAACTTCTAGTACGTTATATAAAAGAATTTGTATCTCACAATACTGGGGCAGAGAATGGAGAATGAATTAGAACAAGCATTGAAGGATAAGTTTTTTTGTCCTGCAAGATTTGCTGAAGAGATTGAGTCTCTTGTGTTAGTAAATACTGAGATGAATTACATTGATGCTATCGTTTACTTCTGTGATTTAAACGCCATTGATTTAGAGTCAGTTCCTAAACTTATATCCAAGCCATTAAAAGAAAAGATTAAGTACGAAGCACAGGAGTTAAATTTTTTAAAGAGAACTTCCAGAGCGAAATTGGTTTTTTAATTCCATAAAAGGGGGAAAAAATTCCCGCCAAAAAAATCACCCTATTACTTTTTTATAATGCCAACTAAATCTGAATTGATGCATTATCGGCTTCAAGCATGGATAAGAGAAAATAAATGTTCTGATATTGAATATCTTGGAGACTTGCCTGATACAGGACATACCTATAGAATAGGAGAACATGAAGTTCCTATAGAATTTATAGAAGGACTTGAATTATGTGAAGACGATGATGCCTTTTGACGCATATAAATGCTACCTTGGAATGAAGAATCATTTCACGAAAGATAACTATGATTATATTAAGTATCGTGGTAAGAGTCGTGCAACATTGAATGCTTTTTATAAGAGGAAGGATAGGTTTTGGTTTGAAAAGTTTTCCAGACAGAAGAATGATAAAGAGATAGAAGAATTTTTTATTGCTAACTTTGCATCTTGTCCTGATCCTGAGTCACTATGGATAGGAGAGATGATAAAGGAAGGAGAAGGTAGGTATCAGGATTGGCAGAAGAAAGTACAGTCATTATCCTATGTGTTTAAGGAAGAAGTTAATAGTTTGTTTGATAATAATAAGGTAGATGATGTGTTTGATTGTAGTAAAGGACACCCTCCAATATTAAAAAGTTATCTTGGTGGGTTTACAAGCTTGGAAACTTTGGTAATATGTGATAGAATATTTGAGTACGGAAAAGACTTTGATAAGAAGTTGAAAGACCCTGTGTGGGAAACCGTCAGTAGGAGGGTAAAAAAATATACACCCTTCCTAAATATTAATGTACCACGTTACAAAAAAATTCTAAAGGAGGTAGTAATCAATGGCAGCTCTTAGTAATGAAGAGGTTCTAAAGAATTTAAAAGCACAATTAGATGAAACTCAGAAGCAGTTAGATCAAATAACTGCTACTCGTTTAAAACTTATAGGTGCTATTGATGTACTAGAACAAATTGAAGAAAGCAAAGTTGAAGAGACTACTGAAACTGGAACTGTTGAGGTTGTTGATAATGAGGGTGGTGAATGAGTTTCTTTGATTCCGATATAGTTAGAGCAGAGATGGCAGAGATTCATGAACTTCAAGAAGAAGTTTTTGATAATGTCATGAAGTTTCAATACATGAATGATTCTGATAAACTTCATCATATTAATGTTCTTGAAAAACTCATTGAGAAACAAAAGATTGTGTACGCACGATTGAGTTTATCTGATGATCCTGATGCAAAGCAGATGAAGGAAGAGATTCTTAAGTCTGCTGTAATGATGGGTCTCCCTAAAAATGTTGATGTTAATTTGATGTTTAATCAAATGTCTGACATGATGAAGGTAATGAGACAACAACTTGACACTAACGGTGTTGGGTCTTAGAATAACAAGGTACACACAAAAGCCAAATCCAATTTAATCTGAGGTAATCCGAATGTCTTTTGCAAATCTAAAGAAGCAGTCTTCGCTTGGTTCGTTGACCGCTAAGTTAGTTAAAGAAGTAGAGAAAACAAATAATACTGGTGGAGGTGCAGATGAGCGTCTCTGGAAACCAGAATTAGATAAAACAGGAAACGGTTATGCCGTTGTCCGATTCTTACCTGCTCCCGATAAGGAAGAGTTTCCTTGGGCAAAGTTATACTCTCATGCTTTCCAAGGGCCTGGTGGTTGGTATATTGAGAACAGTCTTACTACTAATGGTGGTAAAGATCCTGTCTCTGATCACAACCGTGAGTTATGGAACAGTGGTAATGAATCTGATAAGGATGTAGTCCGTAAACAGAAACGTAAGTTAAGTTTTTATAGTAACATTTATGTTGTTAAGGATCCAGTTAATCCTGCTAATGAAGGGAAGGTATTTCTCTTTAAGTATGGTAAGAAGATCTTTGATAAGATTATGGAAGCAATGCAACCTAACTTTGAAGATGAGACTCCAATCAATCCTTTTGATTTCTGGCAAGGTGCAAACTTCAAGTTGAAGATCGTTAAGAAGGATGGTTATTGGAACTATGATAAGTCAGAGTTCGATGCTCCATCACCTTTACTTGAAGATGATGATGCACTAGAAGCATTGTGGAAGAAGCAGTATTCTCTTGCTGCCGTAGTTGCTCCTGATCAATTCAAGTCTTATGATGACTTGAAGAAGCGTCTTGATTATGTTTTAGGACATAAAAAAGCACCTCAACGTCCACGTTTTGATGAAGAGGTTGCTACTGAAGATGAAGCACGTACTGTTGCTACTAAACAAGTAGAAGCAGCAACTACTTCTACTACAGTAGATTCAGATGAAGATGATGCACTATCTTATTTTCAGAAGTTAGCAGAAGCTTAATCATATAATCTAGGATTTTCTCCACGTACTAGGGTTTCACTCACATATTGGGTGGAACCCTCTTTATATGTCATCATTTCTTCCATGTCATCAAATACAATATTTAAATATTGTGGTTTCAATAAGTAAATTTCTCTTTTGTCATTGTTTATTTTTTCTTCGTAGGTATAGTTGGTGACTGGTAGTGCAATGTCTGTAACAGTTACTTGTTGATTTCTCCAGAAATCAAAATAGGTTACACTTTGAGCAACACCTACACGCATTCCACTGGGAATTATTACAACTCCTTCACTAGTTTCAACTTGATTTGCTTCGTAATGATGAACCCCTGAGTACAAGGTAGTATCATCTTCATATTTTTCAGAGAGATAAGTATTAAAATCTGCTTGTGACATAGGCCATTCACTTTGAATATTAATAATATTATTTGACAGTAGAACTATCCAATCTAAATTGGAGTCTCCATATATTTCATCAGCAACTGTATCAGGTCGATCATCACCATAGATTGTATACTTAGTAAAGAATGTAGTGTCTTGAAAAATATCTTCTCTTAATTTTCCTTTTTTAAAAAGGTTTTTTACTTTTGTATAGTCACCAAAACTTCTTCCTTCTTTCGAGGAAGTGCGATTAACATATTCAAAGTCAGATAAGTTACGGAAGTAGGGTTTTGCCATTTTAGAATCCTATGTCTGTGTCTGTACCACCATTAAGATTTCCATAATCAGCATTGTATATAGGATCTAGTTCTTGGAATGCTAGTGTCATTTGATAAGTAACCATTGAACTGTTCTCATAGGTCATATAAGTACCGTTAGGAGTGTAGTTTACAGTACACGATAACAACGCACACTCCTTTATCTTGGGTAGAAATCGATGAGGTCTTCCCGCAGATCCTTGGGTAAGAAATTCTAACTTATATGTGTTAGGTGCTTTCAGAAATAAGTTTGATCCACTTGTTTGGACTGCCATAGATTGTTTAAACAATCTAATAATACTAAGAATTTCTTGACTTTCTTTGTTATCTCTAGGACTTAATAAGTAAGTAAAAGTAAATGGTCTTAGTTGTGGGCCTCCAAAAATTAATTCTAGGTTAGGGTTAATAACTTCTCCTTTTGTTCTTGCAAGGATACCTTTAACTCCTGTTGCTGCACCCACAAAGTATTGTTTTGCTGCCTCTTTAAGAGCAGGATCTTCTGTTGCAGCTTTACCATAGCGACCTCCTACATTTGCTAAATCTCTCATTCCGTCTTCTAAACCCGCTAGAGCTAGGTTTGCTAGTGCTGCTTGACCAGCATTCATTCTATCTTCACCCCACTTAGTAGCGTTGGCATCTGTTACTTGATTTACTGGTAGGGTTACTGATCCTAGATGTCTTCTTCCTTTTATTATATTTTTTCCATCTGCTGATGTACTAGTACCTCTTGCTGAGAAACCAAAGTTCCCCTTATCAAATTCTTTAGGCATGAATTGGAGAACAGATATTCTTAATCTATCTTGACTAGATCTTCGGAGTGTAAGAGGGTAGCAATGATTACCGTATTTTTTTCTTCCTATAGTTTGTTTTCTTGCCTCTACTTGTCTCTCGAAGTTGGCAGCAGCTTGTCCTTCATCAGTCTGTCTAAATCCTTCTTCGGCTCGACTATAATTTTTATTATAATTCTCTTCGTCAGCTAATGCATTTTCAGTTACAGTTAAATTACCTTTTGTTTCACAAGGTTGTGGTCCATAATTAGGGTTGCAATTTGTATATAGATCTCTTTCACTCGTTGTCCTTGAGTGATCCATTACCGTTTTACTATTAGTCAGTAACCATTCTACTTCGGCATCTTTATCTCCAGATACATTTCTCCAATCACCTTCTCTATGGAAGACACCGTGATCATCATAATAACCTAATTTTCTATCCGTCAGACTGCCACCCCAAGTGGCTTCCTTCACCTCAACTCTTCCTGTTGAAGGATTTGTTAAGGTGTAGTAACGTCTTCCATCATATCCTTCAAATTGTTCATTCCTATTACCAAGAATTTTATCAGTTGTGCTCATTATACACTAACTTTTTAGTTATTTAGGATATATTTTGCATATGGTATAGCAAGAAGGTCATCAAGTTCATTCCATTGCACAATATATAACTGACCTGCAAGTTCATTCCATGTATAGTTTCTTGTTTGTTGCCAGTGAAAGTTGAGTCCTTTGAATCCCCATTGTTCCAAATGAGTACAAGCAATCAATGGGTGTTGATCATATTGTTTTCCAGGAGTCTTAGCATTATAAACAAAGGTATAGAATTTCCCTACTTCAGGAATAGGTGTTACCGTATCATTCAATCTTTCCATAATTTCCAACATCATCTCTTCAGGATCATTAGTCCTGTTGTTTATGTCATTACCTAGAATGCGATTGTCTTCCATTATTTGATACCTAATTCATCTTCGGTGACTATTTTAAATTCAATTCTATTATCTTTACAAAATTCATTTGCTGCTTTCCATTTTGCTTGGTTCACTGCATAGGTAGTACATTCGTAGAGATAAGATTTGGTCACTCTCTTTCTTGGTTTAGGTGGAAGGGTTTGTTTCTTTGGTTTCACTTCAACGACATAGGTTTTAACTATGTTATTTTTCTCTTGTACTTTAATAAGAAAGTCAGGATAGTAACGACGCACACGATTATCTTTGGGTGATACGTATGGTATACTAATTTCTTCAGAGGCCCAATATATTATGCTACTATTTTTATCACACCATTGACAAAACTTTCTTTCCCAACTACTACGACATATAATATTATTAGGATCACCTTTATATTTACTGGGATGAAGTGGTTTAAACCTACTTTTAATACTTTCTCCCATTATCTTGCATACATAATATATAAGATCAAAAAGTATTTATAAATGGCTCCCGTCCAACCAAGGTCTAGATCTCTTTCAGAGGTTAAAGCAAGTTTATTAAATCCATCTACTACTTCTCACTTTCAAGTGATGGTAGGTCAACCATCAGGCAATTTTAGGCAGTTTATTTCTGCAGTCGGTGCTTTTACGGATCAAGATAGATTAAATATGATGTGTTGCGAGGCAGCACTACCTGGTTCACAGTTAGCCACATCAGAGTTGACTGATGATTTTAGTGGAGTAACTGAACGTCATGTTTACCGTAGAATATATGATGATCGTATTGATATAACTTTCTATACAGATGCAGAACAATATTTACCTATTAGATACTTTGAAGCATGGATGAATTATATTACTAATGAATCTACCAGTGGTCCACAGGGAAGCGTAAAAGATCCTAACTTTTATTATAGGATGAAGTTTCCTAATAGTTATAAAGGATCTTTAGAAATTACTAAGTTTGAAAAGAATTTAAATTCTAATAAGAGTGCTAAACCACTCACATATTCTTTTGTCAATTGTTATCCTTTAGCAATTGCATCAATGCCTGTTTCTTATGAAGCATCATCTTTATTAAAGTGTACAGTATCAATGACATATAGTAGATACTTTATAGATGAAGGGCTTGGTGGATTTGCTGGTTTCCTTGATCCAATTAAACAATCTTTATTTAATGGAGAAGCATTTACTCCTGGTGGTATTTCTAATGTTGTTGCAAGAGCAGCAGGTAATACAATAGGTAATACTATAACTAAATCATTAGGTAGTGGAAAAATTGCTGGACTTCTTGGGAATGTTGCAAAAAGTCAAGTTTCTAAGAGGGTTAGAAATTTCTTCTAAATAAAATACACTGAACTGGATAGATTATGCCTTTACCAAAAATTGCTACGCCAACTTATGAACTTGAGTTGCCATCTACAGGAAAGACCATACAATATAGACCTTTCCTAGTTAAAGAAGAGAAACTTCTTGTCCTTGCTATGGAGAGTGAAGACACGAAGCAGATCACAACTGCTATTAAAGCAGTACTTAAATCTTGTATCCTTACTAAAGGTATTAAGGTAGAACATCTTCCTACATTTGATATTGAGTATCTCTTTTTAAATATTAGAGGTAAGTCTGTAGGTGAAGATCTTGAAGTGAATATTGTTTGCCCTGATGATAATGAGACACAAGTTTCTGTTAATATTAACTTAGATGATATTAAAGTTCAGAGGAGTGAAGATCATACTAATCAGATTAAACTTGATAAGACTATTATGATGGAGATGAAGTATCCATCATTGAATGAATTTATTAAAAATAATTTTGATCTTAATGAGAAAAGTCAGATGGATCAGTCATTTGATTTGGTTGGATCATGTATTGATAAGATTTATACTGAAGAGGAAGTCTGGGCAACTGAAGATTGTACTAAGAAAGAAATCAATGAGTTCCTTGAGTCAATGAATTCATCTCAGTTTAAAGAGATTGAAGGGTTCTTTACAACAATGCCTAAGTTAACTCATACTATTAAGGTAACAAATCCAAAAACAAAAGTTAAGAGTGACGTGGTACTGGAGGGCTTAGCGTCTTTTTTCGGATAGGAATGGTATATATGAGCCTGGAATCTTATTTCAGACTCAATTTTGCGTTGATGCAGTACCATAAATACAGCTTAACAGAGATTGAAAACATGATGCCTTGGGAACGAGACATTTATGTAGGTCTTCTCCAAGCACATCTTGAAGAGGAACAGTTAAAACAACGACAACAAAATGCCAACCACTAGTATTAGTCCTATAAAAATAATTTCTGATCTCGGAATCGTAGAACCTTGGGACATCGATTCTGATATGGATTATCTTAGTGCTTTGAAGGAGGCAGTTAATACTTTAACGATTAGTAATCCTAGTGATAATAGGATTCCAATCTTAGTGGATGAAGTAAAAAGAGTAAGAGCAGGAAGAAAGAAAGCAGATCCAAACTTTAAAGTTACAAAGAAAAAGATAAGTGCAGAAGCATTTAAGAAAGGTACCGCAATAGGTGGAGTACAGAAAGTTGCTGCAGATACTACAGGTGCCAGTGCTATTGTTCCTTATAGAGGAGGGAATAATGTTGGAGAAAATATATCAACCGAATCATCTGATAGTACTGTTGGTTTATTACCTATCGTTCAATCAATTGCAGAGACAGTTGATTCTATTCGGGATACTTTAATAGATCAGGAACAGTTTCAGAAGAAGACTGGAACTAAAGCATCTCAAAAAGCAGAAGCAAAGAAAAGAAATCTAAGAGAAAGTATTTTAGAATCAAAGGCATTTAAAGCAGTTGCTAAAAAAGCAAAGAAGATATTGTCTCCAGTTCAGAGTGTATTAGGTCAGATTATAAAGTTCTTAACTAATATTATTATGGGACGTATTGTTATGAAGTTTTTGGATTGGTGGCAGGATCCTAAGAATAAAGAGAAAGTTTTTGCAATCATTAAATTTGTTCAAGATTATTGGCCTACATTGACTGCTGCTGTTCTTTTATTTGGAACATCTTTTGGTAGATTGGTGTCTGGATTACTTGTGAAAATGATAACAGTTTGGATACCTCAAATGGTGATAGCAATAGCTGCTATGATGAAGAATCCGTGGGTTGCTGCAGCAGTTATAGGTGGAGGTCTTATTACAGCAGGAGTTGTTACTGCTAATAATTTAAAAAATAATCAAGGTGATTCGGGAGAAACAGAGACAGTAAATGATAATCCTGTCATTCCACGAGGAGATAGAACTGACGCAGAGAATAATAAGTTTGATGAGATGATGGATGCTAAGGGATTTAAAAGTGGTGGACTTGTACTTCCTCCTTTGATTAAACCAAGAGAATATGCTAAAGGTGGTGTAGTACGAGGGCCTGGTGGTGTAGATAACGTACCTGCAAGATTAACTGCTGGTGAATTTGTTATGTCCAGACCTGCGGTTCAAAAATGGGGTGCTAATACATTTGCAGCAATGAATTCATTTGGTGGAGGAAATAATAGTGGTTCTCCTTCTAGGGGTTATAATCAGGGAGGAAAGGTTCCATCTATATCGCAAACTATGATTGAGAAACTTACAGTTTTTAAATCTATTATGGAACAAAAAGGTCCAGAAGTAGATGCTCTTGCTGATACTATGCAGAGTTTGTTTAGTAAAATGAAGAGTACAGCTTCTTCTATTCAATCCGCAACTAGTACAGATATTCCATCTACTCCTGTTCAGAAAAGTCAAGCAGTAGTTATTACACCTGAAGGGAATAATTCACCTGATCAAGAAGTAAATCCTACGACATTCTCACAGGTACCAATATTTGATGTCTTTCCTACTGATGGTGGGATGTCTCAGAAAGTAAAAGTGTTGGGGTTTGTAAGATAAAATGGCATGGGGAGCTCTTATTAAAGGTGCGGTAAAGAGTACGGCTAAGAGAGTAGCTGTTAATAAATTAATGGGAAGAAATAATAAGAGTGATAGAAGACGGAATGTAAAGAATGTGATGCAACAACAAGGTGAGTATGGTGGAGGGGGAGCACTTTCTGTTCGTCCTAGTGCTCCTCTTATTCCTTCTCAAGTTTCCAGTGCATCATCTTCTATTGTACCTGTTGGTGGTCAGAATGAAGGTGGTTTAAAAGGAACTTTGTTTAGGATCAAGACAACTACTATTAGTATTGATACTTTTTTAAAGGATTCTTATCGGACTGATAAAGATCAACAGAGAGATAAGGTAAGATTGGAGGAGCAAGAGAAGAGAGGTAAAAGAGAAAGAGAGTTGGAAAAGAAAGAGGATAAAGAAAGTAAACCTAAAGGAATGAGTGTTCCTCTTCCTAAACTAGGGTTCTTTGGAATGCTTAAGAAATTTATATTTAATATGCTTTTTGGATGGTTGACTATTAAATTGATAGATATGCTACCACAACTACAAAAATATCTGAATGTAGTTGCTACTGTTGCTGACTCAATAATTGATTGGGGTGGAAAGTGGTTTAATGCGTTGGCGAGTATTATAAATGTGGGATATAAAATGGTTACTGGGGTTGAAAAGAAGGTAGGAGATTTATTTGGACAGAAAGGAGTAGATACATTTAATAAATTTACTGAGACATTTACTAAGTTAATGAATGTTGCATTGATTGCTGCATTGATTGGTGCTAGGGGTGGTGCATTTGGTGGTGGAAAAGTTACTCAGCTTGGTAGGTCATTGGGTGGTGCTCAAGGAGGATTCCGAAGAGGATCTGGTAATGTTTTACGTAGATTAACTGGTGGAACTGCACAGGGGACCAGGAATTCAATGATAAGAAGATATTCAAAGAGATATGGTGAGCAAGCAGCACTTGAAAGATTTGGTAGGAAGGGAGTTCAAAATGTTTTAGGAAAGCAAGCTACAAGAGGGATTGGTACAAAATTATTAAGAAAAGGAGTTGTTACTGCTCTTGGTAAGGGTGGTAGTAAACAATTATTAAAGTTTAGTAAGAAGTTTATTAGTCCTATCGTAAAAAAGATTCCAATTATTGGTGCATTACTTGATTTTGCTTTAAACTTTTTTGTTTTTAAGGAACCTTTAGGTAAAGCAGCATTTATGGCAATAGGTGCTGGTTTAGGTACATGGATAGGTGGTCTGCTTGGAACTCTAATACCAGTTCCTGGTGTTGGAACTGCGATTGGTATGTTTTTAGGTGGTATGGGTGGTGATTTATTGGGTGGTATAATATATGATTTAATTTTTGGCGGTAAGAAATCTGATCCATCTAAAGCACCAAAAAAAAGAAAAGAAGGAGAACGAGCAGGATGGGATATCTTTGGATGGGCTGGAACTGGTGCTTCTCAACAAGAAAAGGATAGAAGAGCAGGATGGGATGTCTTTGGATGGGCTGGAACTGGTGCTACTCAAGAAGAAAAGGATGCTAGATCTTGGTGGGATTTCCTTGGTTGGGCTGGAACAGGTAAAAGAAATCTAGCGAAAGAGAATAATAAAAAATTAAGAGGTGGATTTATTCCTAAAGATACTACAACACTACTACATGCAGGTGAGTTTGTTGTTGATGCAGATACTACCACTCATATTAGAGATCTATTATCAAATATAAATGCTGCTGGTACGAAGGATCAAGTTATAAATGTGATTAGATCCTATGCTGAATATGAAACTGGTGCTACTGATTCACCAGTTACTGTAGTATTACCAACAAGCATGACTAAGACTCTAACTTTTGAACAATCAATGTCAGAAGGAATGGAAATAGGAGGATCTCCATCTGGTGGTGGAGATCCCTCTATGGATCTATTATATAAAGGTTAAATAGAGGTAAGAGCTAATAAGTATGTCTAACACTCCCATTACACCTAAAGGTACTGAACCTGCTAATATACTTAAGTTGACTGTAAAATCTAATGTTGATGATACGGATGTTAGCCTTTTAGGGTCAGGATCAAGACCTAAGATTAAATACTTTGAAAGTATTACAATGGATTCTATTAAAGTAGAATGTACTTTTGTAGATGCTGGATTTTCTGTTGATGGTAAGTCAGTATTGGAAGGTCTTCCTTTAGTGGGGACAGAAGAAGTTGAGTTGAAGATGGAAGATAACTATGAGAATGAAATAAAATTAGAGAAGAAGAATGCATTGTATGTTAATAAAGTAACTCCTCTAATTGAAGAGACTAATAGAAACTTGGTTAATATAAGGTTAGTTCCTGAAGAAGTTATTCGTAATGAACAAGGAGAATCTCGTATCAATATTAGAATGGATGGAAAAATTTCTGATCATATTAAAAAGATATTTGAAGATTATTTAAAGACAGAAAAGAAATTAGATATAGAAGAGACAAGTAATAATTATAATTTTATTGGTAATGGTCGTAAATCTTTTTACACATTGAATTGGTTATCTCGACTAGGAATTCCTAGTAAAGATGGGAAGAGAGGAGATACTGCAGGATTTCTTTTCTTTCAAACATCAGAGGGATATCATTTTAAATCGATTGATGCAATGTTTGCACAGAAACCTAAGAAGTCTTTTGTTTATAATGAACATGCAGATTCACATGGAACAGTTCCTCCAGGTTATGATGGTAAAATATTAATGCATAGTTCTGAAATTCTTTTAGATGCACAAGAAAGATTGAAGATGGGAGCATATCAAACTAGATTAGTTGTCTTTGATCCATTTAATTGTGCTTATGATGTCATTGAACAAACTGCTGAAGAGGCTAAGAAAGGAACTACAACAGGAGGTAAGAGACTTCCTCAGTTAAATGAAAAATTTAAGTTTGATGACAAAGTAAATGCAACACGTACTACATTTATGTTACTTGATACAGGATCTCTTCCTACTGGTGATACTGATGAACAAATAGATAAGAATGCATTGGAGAATTTTGAATCACAAACAGTATTGAATCAAGCAATTCGTAGATATAATCAATTGTATTCTGTGGTAGAAACAATAACTATTCCAGGAGATTTTAGTTTACATGCAGGGGATGTTATCTTTATTGATTTTCCATCTGTTAAAGCTGAGAAAGATGATGAGGTTGACAAAGAATCTGGAGGAAAGTATATTATATCTGATTTATGCCATCTTGTGGACGCTGAGTTGGGAACCTTTACTAAATTAAGTGTGGTAAGAGACACAGTAGGTAGAAAAGGAACTCCTACTCAAACTGAGTCACAATAAATATCCATAGTAGGGAGAAAACTATGACTACTAAAATTCCAGAACACGATTTAAACCACGAGGTTTATATTGATCCAAAGGATCATAAAGAACATGTCAATCATGGTATGTTAGAGTACAGTGAAGAAGATTTAAAACTTCATAACGATGCTTTTCATGATCATGAAGAGGATGAAGAGAATCCTGGTGGTGCTAAGATTAATGATTGGCACACACGCCATGCGGATCAGCATTTAGAAGTTTACTGTGACAATCATCCTGATTCATTAGAGTGTAGAGTATACGACGAGTAATTTATGGAGGGAGCATTATTTAATCCAGGTTTTCTGGGAAGTCATTTCTTATGGTGGGTTGGCCAAATAGCTCCCTCCGAAAATTGGCGTGGCAATCAAGAATCATGTAGGTTTGAAGAACCTAGTGACATTCCTGGATGGGGATTTAGATACAAAGTAAGGATCATGGGTCTTCATGGTAAAGATGAAGATGAAGAAGGTGATAGCACATCAATTCCTAATGATCAACTTCCTTGGGCTCAGGTGATGTATCCTGTGACTGCTGGTGGTGGTCAAGGTGGTGCTTTTACTACACCTAATCTACGTCAAGGTAATTTTGTTTTTGGTTTCTTTTTAGATGGTCAGGATCAACAAGTCCCTGTCATCATGGGAGTGTTGGGTAATAATGCTAAGACAGAGATACCAGATTTAAAATCCCATATCTTTGCACCGATGAGTGGGTATGCTAATGCTTCAGAGGATCCTTCTAATGTGTTAGCAAGAGAAGTAACAGATCCAAAGTCCACTGCAACAACAGAAACTTCTGGAGACGCAATAAACATATCAACATCAGCAACAGAGGCAATAGAAAAAGTATTAACAAAAAAAATTGCTCTCTCTTGTCCTGCTACAAGTATTAATATTGAGACCGAGAATATTCAAACTGCTATGGAGCAGATGAGTACAGAGATAGCAGATGCACAGAAGGCACTGGTTGATTTTACATCTTCTGCTAGTGTTCCAATGCTTGAACTTAGTAAGACAGTTGATGAGATAATAGAAAGTAAAGCAGGTGAAATAACTAAACAAATGAGTGGTATAATGGGTAGAGTAGAACAATATACTACAGGTCAATTTGGTGATCAGATGAGACAGATGTTAGCATTAGCTCCTACTAGTGCTGGTTTGGACATGCGTAAGTTTCAACTGAGTGGTTTGTCTAATCTTGCTAGTACATTTGATGGTATTAATGCGGGACTTCTGGGTACTGTATTGGGTGCATTAAAGAATGCTTTTAAGAAAAAGAAAAATAGTTCTCCCTCACCTCCTCCTACTCAACCTCAATTAGAAGGGCCAGGTTCAGAACTTGTTCCACCATTACCTGCGGAAGGATATTATACTCCTACTCCTATGTGTGCTACCGAAGAAGTTATGGGGGAAGTGCTAGGTTCTGTTCTTAATGAAGTTATGACTGGGTTTGATAATGCAATAGCCCCTGCAGTAGTTGCAGCAGCAGGAGAGTCTGGTGAAGCTGGAGCAAAAGCAGGAGGATCTTCACCTCTTGGTGCTTTATCTAAGGTTGCTGGTATTGCTGGTGCAGCAGGTGGTTTATTATCGGGTGGAGGAATTGGTGGTTTATTAGGAGGAGGAGGACTTAGTAGTTTATTACCTGGAGGTTTAGGAAATTTATTACCTGGAGGTTTGGGAGCACTTAAGGGAATGGATTTTGATATTAATAAGGCAATGAGTTTTGTTGGGGATGTATCATCTATATTTGGCTCTGCTCCTATACCAGATTTCTCACCTAATACTGCATTTAGTTTATTAAGTGGAGGTAATGGGTTACCTGAGATTCCTAGTCTTCAATCTATTACTGATATGGCCACTAGTCAACTTGGTAATCTTGAAGGATTAACTAGTCAACTTGGTAATCTTGAAGGATTAACTAGTCAACTTGGTAATCTTGAAGGATTAACTAGTCAACTTGGTAATCTTGAAGGGGTTGCTGGTAATCTTAGTGGTGCATTAAGTGGAGATCTTAATTTAACTTCAATTGCTGATTCATTTTCAGGTGATCTTAATTTATCATCTATAACTAGTAACTTTGATGTACCATCTCTTGGTAATGTCTTTGATAGTTCTCAGATTACTCAAGGATTAGATCTAGCATCCTCTCAGTTCACTACAGGATTTAGTCAACTGCAAGAAGGATTACCTGGTGCTATAAATGAAATGAAACAAGATTTAGATGGAGATCGGCCTCGATTTTCAGGTAGGGGGTTAGCATAATGCCAATAGTACCTACTTCACCAGATAGTATTAAAGTATCCTACATTAGTCAGACTAAAGGAGTTGTCAGAGATGTATCAATTGCTTCTGCTAATGAGTATGAAAGATTAAATCCAGGTACTCTTTTTGTTTTTGTTAATGGAGATGCTAAGGTAAAGTATTTGGATATAGATGGAGTTAATAAACTTACAACAAAAGATTTAGGAAGAACAGATCCTTGTAAGGTAGGCCCTCAACCATGTGGTCCACCAACACTTCATTTCTTTGGTGGAGGTGGGATTGGTGCAGAAGCTAATCCAGTAGTAGATGTTAATGGAAATTTACTTGCTGTTGATATAGTTAAACCAGGTTTTGGATATAAAACTCCTCCACAGATACAAGTGATTGATCCTTGTAAAAATGGAAAGGGTGCTGTTCTTCAGACAGAGATTCATAATGGTAGAGTTAAAAGAGTTGTTGTTTTAGATACTGGTTTTGGATATCTTCCACCACCTCAAACTGTTCCTCAGTATCCTGCACTTATTAAACTTACTGATGTAGTTGTTACTAATGCAGGAATAAATTATAATTGTGGAGTAGATAAATTGACAGTCACACCTAATAATGGTACAGTTTTATCATATGAGTGTGGTGCTTTTGGTAAGATTACGAAAGTAAAAGTAGAAAAAGGTGGAAACTTTACTGAACTTCCACGTATAACTATGCCAAGTGATCAAGGTTTAAATGCAAGGTTCGTTCCTGTTTTTGATATCATTCGTGATCCTTTCGTCCCAGAAGTAGCACCTCCTTCAGATGTTGTTCAGGTATTTGATCTTGTTGGTGCAAACATTACAGGGTATGTTGATGGTAAATCTTACTATGGAAATGTTTATTTCGCAGATGGAGTTAAGTATGCTGGTACCTCTGCTGCAGGTGGAACAAAGATTAGGG
>VTLG01013226.1_pt1 | contig 20662 bp, 24 predicted proteins | sample 4694571 | NCBI WGS metagenome assembly VTLG01 (sample SAMN12604809, study PRJNA352737) | marine metagenome | biome: ENVO:00000447; feature: ENVO:00000209|ENVO:00000569|ENVO:01000036; material: ENVO:00002151; isolation source: viral sequences binned using virsorter ... | reverse complement strand
GCTTAATCTTGGTCTAGGTGGCTTTGACGCTGTAAATGAAGCAGGAGCACAGTCCGTAGAACTTGGGCTTGGTTTGGGTTTGGCTAGTATCAATGGTGGCTCTGGTGGAGACAATTCCGCTGTTTTAGATGCGTTAGGAAACTTAAGTTTTCCAAATTATTCCAGTAGTTTTCAAGAAATAATGGATGCTATTGGTGGTATAAGTGTTCCAAATTATTCTTCCAAGCTAGATGAAATTATTAGTCGATTAAACGCTGGTGTGACTACCTGGGTTGCTGGAGTAAACTGTATTGGAAATCAAGGCGGTGGAGTAATTAGTGTAGGTAGCAGTTCTTCAACTTTACCAGTGTGTCCTAATTAATTATGGCAAAAAATGATGAAGAATTTGAACTAGGGCATCCTGTTATAGAAGCATTGATTGACAGGGCAGCTAAGAAGGCTGTAAAAGCCTCTATGGTAGATTTAGGTTTATCCACTAAGGATGTACATGAGTTACATTCTTTATTATCCACCTATAGATCAATACAAAACAGTATTATTAGTACCGTAACTAAAGCAATAACTTTAGTTGTCTTAGGGGCTATAGGTGCAGCGGTGTATTTACATGAATGGCCTAAATAACCATGTTACTAGAGAGGCTTAGATGGACCCGATTACTGCCCTTAGTATGGCATCAACAGCGTTTAAGGGCGTTCAAGCGCTCGTTGCGAGAGGTAGGGAAATTGAGGACGTTGCAGTCCAGCTTGGAAGGTGGTACGGATACGCCTCAGACATAAAGGAAGCTGAAAAGGAATCCAAAAAACCACCTATATTCCGTAAACTACTCGACAGTGGTAGTGTTGAACAAGAGGCTCTAAATTCCATTATAGTGAAAAAGAAACTAGAGGAACAGGAGAGACAAATAAGGGATCTATTAATTATCAGGTACGGAATAGAAACGTACCGTGAAATGATCCAGATGCGTAAGGACATTAAAGCTAAAAGAGAAAAGCTAGTGTACGCACAAAGACGCAGAAGAAGAAATGTTTTAGATTTTATTACAATAGCTATTGGTTTGTTTATTAGTGGTGCAATTATATACGGTTTTTATGATTTACTAATGAACTTTTCACGATGAGTACAATGGCTTTTTTACTTATGGTTATTATAGACGGTGAAGAAGTTAGAACCAGAAACATGCACTTTAGAGACATTAACCGTTGTAGATATTTTGCGGATAGATTGGAAGACAATGAAGCTAAAGTAACAGCGTACTGTAAACCTGTTATGGTTCCACAAACAACAACTTTTAGGGACTAATATGGGAATAAACATAACGGATACAGCGGCTTCTTATGTTTACAATAAAATAAGTGAACGTGGGCGTGGACTAGGAATCCGTGTTGGTATTAAGCCTTCTGGCTGTACAGGTCTAAGTTATATTCTTGAGTTTGTAGATCAAGTTTTTCCAGAGGATTTAGTATTTGAAGACAGCGGAGTAAAGATGTTTGTAGATCCAAAAAGTTTAGCTTATTTAGACGGTTCGGAATTAGATTTGGTTAAGGAAGGTTTAAATACTGGACTAGAATTTCACAATCCAAATGTTTCTGCTAAGTGTGGTTGTGGAGAGAGTTTTACAGTTTAATTTAAGGACTAATATGTGGCAAGCGTTAATATCACCTGTAGCTAATCTTGTAGGTGGATACCTAAAGAATAAGCATCAGGAAAAACAGGCTGTACATGCGTCCAAGATGAGACGTATAGAAGCTGATGCCGATTGGGAGGCCATACAAGCAGATGCGTCAACTAATAGTTGGAAGGATGAATGGTTTGCTGTCATTCTCAGCTTGCCTCTTATTGGGGCTTTTATTCCTGACATCGTTCCTTATGTGGAACGTGGGTTTGCTGTTCTTGAAACTATGCCTGATTACTACAAGGCTTTCTTAGGTGGGGCTATAGCCGCTAGTTTTGGTCTTAAGAGTTTGTCCAACTGGGGTAAAAAGTAATGGCATCTCGAAGAAAAGGCCCCGGACTTCCAAATTATTGTAAAGAACGTTTTGAGGCATTTGAAAAAAACGCAAGAGAAGTCTGTAGGAATACACATGACCCTGTTACAGATATTCCAGGAGTTAAAAAACCTAATCCTGCTGATCCATGCCTTCACGGTGGTCCTTGTATTACAGGAATAGAGGCTTATAATTATTGTTTAGACCATCCAGATCAATATGGATGTTCTTTTGTTTTAGCTTATACTCCACCAGAAATTGAAGGAGGTAAATGGACTCCTCCGTCAGACGATGTAGACGATGTAGACGATACAGAAAACACTGATGACAATACCGAAACTGTACCAACTGACAGTAATCTTCCTACAAACATAACTATTGATGGATGTCCTGAAGGACAAGTTAAATACGACATTAGTGTATCTGTACCAGGAATGCTTAATTTAGCAGATATTTCTTTACCTTGTACTCCAATTTCTACTTTTTGCCAAAGTTTTCCTGATTTATGTAATGATCTTGGACAAATTATTGATGTTACTGACGGTGTTGTTGACGAGGTTATTAATAACGGAACCGGACTAGACAGTGATTTTGATATAAATTGTAAGCTTATTGATAGACAAGACGGAGATGAGCCAGGAACTTGCGGTGAGTGTCGTCCAGGATATAAACCAGACAATACTAAATTATCGCCTTTTGATGGAATAACTCCCTGTGTTAAAATAGAAGATCGAATATACGAAAATCCTGACTGTGTCGGACTACATAGGGAAACTGAAGAGGATGGACGTTGTGGAAACTGTAAACCCGGTTATGAGTTGGATGGAGATAAGTGTGTTAAAATAAACAACACTATTACATTAGGTACTGGTAACGGTAACGGTAACGGTAACGGTACTGGTAGTGGAACTGATGATGGTAATGGTAACGGTGGTGGTTCTACACCTAGTTTATCCTGTTCAGAACAATTTCGTAAAGTAGCTCAAGTTATTGAATGGGGAGGAAGTGATTCTCCTGCTACAGAAGTATGTGGCGGTTGTCTTGATAGTTACCATGAAGACGGATTTGGAAACTGTATTCCTGATATGAATGAAGATGCTTGCGATGACATAGACTGTACTGATGAAGCAAATGCAAATCATTTTTGTTGTGAACCACCTGATCCATGTGCTGACGTTGATTGTACTGACGAAGCTAATGCTAATAACACCTGTTGTACTGATGGTGGCACAACTATAGAAACTAAATGCTCTGGTTTAAACAGACAATTACCTATTTGGGCTGGTTCTGTTTCTCATGAATGTGGGCCATGTTTGGCTGGATTTAAAGATGATGAATTTAGTCCACCAGGATCAGCATGTATACCTATAGAAGGATGGGATACGAGTTGTGATAATCCTGTTTATGCAGCTTTGGCTCCAGAGTGTCAAGAAGGACCCGGATTAGGAACTGGAGCAGGTGCTGGAACAGGAAGTATAACTGAAGGAATGTTTAAAAAGTACCTACCTGAATTTCAACCGATAAATTCTGAATTGTTAGGTAGAGCACCTTCATATAGTCGTGGAATGAATATGGAAGGATTATTTAAAGGATTTTTTTAAATGACATACTTAGATATAGTAAATAATGTGTTAAGAAGACTAAGGGAATCCACAGTATCCGACATTACTGAAACAACCTATTCCACTATGGTAGGTGATTTTGTTAATGACGCTAAAAAATTGTGTGAGGATGCTTGGGATTGGTCGGCATTACGGACGGACATAACAGTCACTACATCAAGTGGTACATCCAGTTATTCCTTAACAAACAGTGGTGAAAGCACTAAAGTCCTGTATGCTTTGAATGATACAAAAAATTGGTTTATGGAGTACCAGACACAAAAATGGTTTGACGATAAGTATTCCATAGCAACTCCAGCAGACGGAAGCCCTAATTATTATACGTTTGACGGCATTGATTCCAGTGACGATACTAAAGTAAAACTTTATCCAAAACCCAACGCCACTGAGTCAGTAGTTTTTACAGTAATTAAAAAGCCTGTAGCGTTATCAGCTAAAACGGATACTTTATCTATACCACATCAGCCTGTAATACACATGGCTGTAGCTTTGTTGGCTAGAGAACGAGGGGAAACTGGAGGAACAAGTGCACAGGAATACTTTGGTTTATCCGATAAATTTTTAAATGATGCTATAGCTCTGGATGCTTCCAAACACCCTGAAGAAACTATTTGGTATACACCTTAATGGCTCAACAATTACAAAACTTAACTATTGGGGCTCCTGGATTTAAAGGAGTCAATACACAGGACTCTCCTGTTAACGATGACTTTGCTTTTGCTTCAGTAGCGGAAAACTGTATTATTGACAAGTTTGGACGTATTGGTGCTAGGAAAGGAATTAAAACATTAACAGCAAGTTTAACTCCTTTAGGTTCAAGTTCAGGACTTGAGGCAGTAGGGGAGTTCTTAGACGTTGGTGGCAACAACCTTATTTTTGGTTGTGGTAATAATAAAGTATTTAAAGGTACGTCCACTAATACAGTGTTGACTGAAGTGTCCTTACCCGGAGGTTATTCAGTATCAGCTAATAACTGGAAGATTGTAAACTTTAATAGTAGTGCTTACTTTTTTCAACAAGGTTATGAGCCTTTAGTTTACTCTAACTCCGCTGGCTTACAAAAGATGTCAGCAGTAACCAGTGCAGCAGGAACACCTCCACAGGCTAATGAAGCTATAGGTGCTTATGGTAGGCTTTGGGTAGCTGACTTTGCTGCTGATAAGTCTACAGTGTACTGGTCTGACTTATTAGGTGGACATAAGTGGACTGGAGGTTCATCAGGTTCCATTAATGTAGCAAATGTATGGCCTGATGGATACGATGAAATAGTCGCTCTGGCTGCATGGAACGGCTATCTAGCGATTCTAGGTAAACATTCCATTATTATATATCAAGGAGCTACATCGCCCTCCAGTATGTCCCTGTTGGACACTATAAGTGGTGTAGGGTGTTTAAGTAGGGACAGTGTACAGTCTACAGGAACGGATTTAATATTTTTGTCTAACTCAGGAGTAGTAAGTCTAGGAAGGACTATACAGGAAAAATCCATGCCCCTGACTACAGTGTCCGGTACTGTTACTGATGACGTTGTATATTATATTTCATTAGAGTCGGACAAAAAGAAAATTAAAGCAATCTTTAGTCCTGAAGAATCCATTTATTTACTAATTTTTCCTACCAGTGAACTTATTTATTGTTTTGACATGAGGGCTAAACTGGAAAATGGATCACACAGAGCAACTACATGGTCCAGTTCAGCAGTTTTAACTGGGGTCAGAACAATAGCAGGGGACTTGTTATTTGGAGGCTCCGCTGGATTAACACAGTACGATGGATACATAGACGGTACGGAAACAACGTACCACATGAGGTATTTTAGTAATGAATTATCCTTTGGTGATCCTTCAAGACTTAAGATACTAAAGGAAATAAACCTGATTATGGTCGGTGGTCAAAACGTAACAGCTACTGCTAACTGGGCTTATGATTTTTCAAACGCCTTTAGCCAACAATCGTTTACTATAGCTGACGTTACATTAGCAGAGTACAACGTATCGGAATACAATACGGCTGCGGAATATTCCAGTGGTATTATTATTGCGGATGATTTTGTTAAGACCACAGGACAAGGTAAATCAGTTAAGGTAGGAGTAGAGGCAATTATTAATGATAATGCCCTCTCCTTACAACAAATGAATGTTAAAGCATTGATAGGTAGAATGACATGAGTAACTACACAAAGACAACAAATTTTCTTGTTAAGGATTCTTTGGCATCCGGTAACTCTGCTAAAGTTGTTAAAGGTGCAGAAATTGACACTGAATTTGACAATGTAGCAACCGCTGTTGCCACTAAAGCGGATACGGCTAGTCCTACTTTAACAGGAACGGTAACGGCAACTACCGTCAATGTATCAGGAACCCTCACAGCAGGGGCTATTGAAGGAGGGACATACTGATGTCATTAACTTGGTCAGACGTAAGTGGTTATTTTTCCGGAATTGGAGACGCATTTGACAATTTAATAGGAGATCCAACATTAGGAAAAATAGGCGGTGCTGCTTTAGTTGAAAAAACTTTAGATGATCTTAGAGATGCTGGAAGACTAGCTACTACCGGATCAGCAGCTATTGGATCAGAAGCACAAACAGCCTCTCAATTTAAACCTTTTACTGTAACTACTGGAACTGGAGATACATTAACTACTACTCCTGAAGGTGGTTATAATGTTGGATTAGGGGATAGACAAAAGCGTTTTCAAACTGATCTATTTAACAAATTTGCAGCGGATGTTAATCCTTATGGTAGACCTGAATTGCAGCTTACTGGAGCAAGTGCCAGAGGCTATGATCCGGTGTACGCCAAAGCTATGCAGGGAACTCAAAGTTTATTTGCTCCTGTTTTACAAGATCCTGAAACTCGATCTCAGGCTATTTATGAATTATTAAGACAAACTCAAATACCTGATGAACAACGTCAACAAGCATTATTGGACGAAGCCTTGGTTAACAGAGGTAGACAGGGAATGCGTACTGCCATGTTTGGAGGTACTCCTGAACAACTGGCTATGAATAAAGCCCTACAGGAGACTCAGGCAGCTACAAGACTAAAAGCTATGGAAATGGCTAGAGCGGAACGTGCTGATGATTTAGGTACACAAAGAGCGTTGTTTGATTTGTCCGGTGCGGCATTAGCGGCTCCTGAAGCTGTTAAAGCTGCTCAACTACAAAATCTTACTGGTATGTTGGGTCTAGGCTATACTCCTTCTCAGATGGCTATGGGTGCTATACCTGCTGCTACTGATATTGCATCTATTGCAGACACAGGAAGAAGACAAGGTGCTGGATATTTAGCTGATACTGGCATAGCAGGACTACAGGGAATGTTACAGTCTGAAGCTGCTAGAGCTAATTTATTAGGTGAAGTATTTACCGCTTTACTTAAAGATGCTCAAGGTAGTGATAGTGACAGTGATGGTCTTTTGTCCTCCATTGGTGGATTTATAGGCAGTCTTTTTGGGCAGGATTAAAGGAGAATAAACAATGGCAAATAGATATAAGTTAGACATTTTCCCTGAGATGTACACTAATCCTTTAACAAAAGTTAGAGAAAATCAAGGTGGGCAATCACAGGGGTTATTCTCAGAGTTACTACAACCTGCTCCAAGGTCCTTCCTAGACAGCACTGTAGCAAATATAATGGGGCGTGGTGATCCTAATGCTGCGCTCAGAAAAGAGTATCAATCAGCTACTAATCCTGAACGAATAAAAATTTTAAATCGTTTAGCAACTACTCCAAAACAACAACTTGTTGTTAATCAGATGCAAAAAGATTTAGATCAACAACAAAGAACAGATCAGGCACGAACTGTATCAGAGTCTTTAAAAGCTGCCGCTGTTAAAAAAGCAGTAGATAATAAAGACCCAAATGCTGTTACTTTGTTACAAAATTTAGATCCTATACAAGATATAGAAATTTTTAAACAGTATATGGCTAAAGGTACATTACAAACGGGAACAAAAGAAAATATAATTAGCAGTACATCTTTAATGAAAGCAGGGTATACTCCAGAATCAGTAACAGCATATGCTAAATCTGGAGGAGATGCTAGTTTATTAAAAAAAGGTCCTGAAGAAATAGGTGAAGAAGGCTCTAGTGAACACAAAGCTCGAAGACAAGACCTAGACGACCATAGCTCTTCACTTCAAGATTTAAATGATGTAGGAACTTTAATTTCTATGTTAGAGGGGAATCCTGATATGCTGAGTGGTACAGCATCAGACTTGCGAAAGGCTTATACAGAAATGACCGGAGGTCAAGATATTAATGATGCTATAAGAATGTACGTTGAACGGATTAAAAATCAACAAGTTATAGCTGCTTTACCTCCAGGTGTTGCTACTGATACTGACGTAGCAATAGCTTCAAAAGGACAGCCTCTTGCTAATGCTAGTCCAGAATATTTATTAAAATGGGCTAGAGGAGTACAAAAAATTCTTTGGTATGAGGGACGGTATTTAGACGCTAGATTACGATACCAAGATAAACACGCAAGTCTGCGTGGTTTTCATACAGAATATAGAGACAAAACAGCAAAGGAATTAGAAAAAGAGTTTAAAGCAAACTTTGGTGAAAGTGAAACTTTTCAAGGTACAGACAAAATTAAACAAAAAACAATTTCCTATAGTGCTTTACCATAGAAGGTAACTTATGAATACAGAAGAAATAGAATTAAGATCCGTTGAACTACCTAATGGAACTATAATAAATGATGTGCCTTCAAACATTACTAAAGCACAACTAAAAGATAAATTATTATCTTCAGGTCAGTTTACGGAAAAAGACTTTATTCCTGTCCCTAAACCAATGGAAGAGGAACAAGAGGACCCTAGTTGGGCAGTTAAAAATTTAGATTTAATACTAGGCACAGGAGCAAGTCTAGCACCTGTTTTAATGATGACAAATCCTATTACAGCAGGTTTGTACTCTATCGGTGCAGGAGCTATTGGAACAGGTCTTGGAAGCCTTTTAACGGATGAATTAACGGAAGATGAAAAAGCATGGGCTGATTCAGTACATGATGCTCTATCAAAATCAGGTTATTCTATTGCTACTGATGTAGTTTTAAATGCCGTAACTAAAGGAACTGTTGGAACTTTTATTAAAGCAAAAAAAGCATTAGGCTATACTCCTGACGAATTTGCTAGAGAAGTTGCTGAAGGTGTAGCTAATAAGGCAGGAACTAAAGAATCTTTTGAAGCTAGTCAGGAAATACTTAAAAGAACTAATGCAACGCTTACTCCGTATCAAGTAGGTGCTGGAGGAAGGCACGTTTTAATGGAACAAATTGCTAACATTGGTTTATTATCCGGCAAAACAATGGAAAATAATGCTGCTGCGGTTAATAAATCTGTTCAGGAAGAACTTACTTCCATAATGGATAAGTATGCAACCAATATACCTTCTGATCCTTCCGCTATGGGTAAAGAACTTTTTGAAGTTATTAATGCTGGTAAAATAGCGGCTCAAGACAGTTATGGTGAAGGATTAGTTAAAGTTGCAAGTTCCTTAAGAAATCAACACGCAATAAGAACAGTTTCTTCAAAACCTTTACAAAATTTTGTAGAAAAGTATTTAGCAGAACACCAAAGGGCGTTAGGCTCTAATTTAACTGACGAAACAATTTCTTTTATTAACAATCAAGTGATTAAAAAATTAGGTGATCCTAAGTTGTTACCTGCTAGTCATTTGTTAGATTTTGATAAAACTTTAAATGCGGCTTTGTCAACTAAACTAGGAACCGAACAATTATACGGAACTCCAGTAGAACGACAATTAGCAGATTTTGCTAATGATTTTAGGGAAGTAATATTACAGCAATTAACTAAATCATCTCCAGAAGCAGCTAAAGCATACAAAACTTTAAAAGCTAGTTATGCTGAAGTTAGAGAAAATTTAGTGCCTATTCCAGGACAAACATTTATTCAAAACGCATCCAAAGAAAATTATGAATCGTTAGGAAATGTTATTGCACAGTCCGGTAGTAGTGTAGACAGAATTAGAGCACTTCAAAAATCAGTTAATGCAGCGTTTAAAGCTATTGGAACTAGAACTGATTTACCAACAAAATTTATTGGTCCTGAAGAAGCTCATGCTTTAATTAGAAGAGGCTTTTTAGAAAATACGTTTAAAGGAATAAGGGAAGAAGGTTTTGATTTACATAAAGTAGCAACAAGTTTAGGAAACCAATTAAAAACTCCTAAACAACAAGCTAGGTGGAAAGCTATTTTAGGTCCTGAATATAAACAAGTTAAGCAGGTTGTTAATTTAATGACTGAAGCAAGTTCTAAACCTTTAAGCAATATTGGCGAATTGTTTATTAGATCACGGGAGTATAGTGCATTAGCAACTGGAGCAGGTTTATTTGGAGCAGCGGGAATATCAGAGGCAAGCCCAGTAGGGGCTGCGGCAGCGGCAGCAACTATTTTACTTGGCCCTGTAATAATGGCTAAACTTGTTACTAATCCCAAAACAGTTAACAAATTAATTACATTAGGAAATCAAAAGTTTACCAGTTCGGATAGATTAGCAGCAGGTATTATGGCTATTGTTAAAGACGTTACCGCTAATATGAGTGAGGAAGAACGGTTAATTGCCCGAACTAAAGAACGTCTAGGAATATAACAAATGAGACCACCCCAGTTTAGATCAGATGAAGAACGTCAAGGTTATTTAACTGGTATTCAAAATTCATTAGGGACAGCAATAGATTATTTAGGTCGTCCACAAAATGCTGTAGCTGGTATGTTAAATTTTGACCAAGATGTTCCGACTTCCGAAAGATTTTATAGAGGATTAACTGGTCGGGAAGACTATGATTACTCCGAAAATCCGTATGTTAATGTTCCTATGGAAATACTGTTAGACCCCTTAAGTTATTCTCCTGCTGGTTTATTAAAAGCAGGAAAAATGACAACTTTAGGTTTAGGAGGACAAGGTACTGAATCCGCTGGACGTACCATGAGCGGTATTTCTAACTATATTAAAGATTGGTACGGAAAAGCTAAAGACGATCCAATTACTCCTTTAGAGGTTACATTAGGTAAACTTCTTTTAAAAGTCCCGACTCCTTCCGGTAAAAACATGAGGAGCAGAGTAGAACGAATGACTCCAGCTAATGCAGAAAAAGCCTATGCCAATATAGGAGCTAAAGTTTTTGGTATGTTGGACCATGTAAAAAACTCAGCAATTCCTGGAATTTTAGATGAGTTTAATCCAATGGCTAGAGCACTTTGGAAAAAATATGGAGTAAGTAGACAAGGACAAAGGATTGTTTCAAAGCTCTTAGAAAAAATGGATAAAAAATCTAACGCTGTTGCTGCTGGAAAACTTGATAGAGCGGAAGCAAAAGCAGTTGCTCAAGTTATACACAATTCTCATATTTTAGAGCAGTCCCGTAAAAGCGGAGGAAAAACCGCTGCTGCGGTTGAATCCATTAGAAACAAAGCCTTTGTTGAACCATATACGTCTTTTGTACCCGGGACCTTTTCAAACATGTTTCAAAAACATTCCGGTTTTAAAAACGGACAAAAGATACCTATAACGGATGTAGAAGCAAACGTAATGGAAGCCCATATTATCGATAAGTGGGATGCGGCTCCAGATATTGTAGTTATGAAAACTTCTTCTACGCAAGCCGGAAACCATATTAACGATTTAATTTCTGAAAAAAATATTAATATTTCTTTAATTAAAGATACGTTTAAAGGAAAACAATCGTTTAATAATGTTCCAGAACTAAAAACAGCATTGGAAAAAAGCCAAGTAGCAATTAATTCTAAAAAAGGAAAAGACGTTGCCGGGAAAAAGGTTTTTATCCTTGATCAATATACTGACCCGAATAATCCATTATATGATCCAACTGGTATATGGGTTTACAACGGAGCGGCAGGAAGCGCAATAGTGGAAGGAGGATCTAATTTTCTATTAAAAATAAAACCAAACGGTGACTTCGTAACAGTTTTTTCTGACCGATATGATTTTTTAGAAAATGTACCAATAATAAAAAAGGCTAATCAACAATTAGATACATTAATAGCCACAAACTCCCCTGTTCATGGTAATGTAAATAACTTCAATAAAAAAGGAACGGATAAAGATAAATATACAACCGTTACGTCTAAAATAGCAGGTACAGCAGATTCCCTGACCTATAAAGAAAACCTTGAAGATTATGCTAACTTAGCTCCTACAACTCAGGAAATTGCAGAGGAAACTCTGGATTTACTAACAAAGTTAACAGGGGTTTCCTCTGGAATGTTGTTTAGTGGTCAACGGGCTTTAGCTGAAGAATAACTACTCAGGTTCAAACTCTATAATACCTCCGTTATTCAAATAACTAATAGCTCCCATAACACCCATAAGTTTAGCCATTTGTTTAACTTCAGCTTCCACTGACTCCACTACTGACGGATGATCCGCTGTACCACTAGGACTCTCCGTTAGTACCTGAATGTTTAGCCTATGCCTGTCCAGTTGGTACATACAGGTCTGGGTTATGTTCTCTATGACTTCCTCCTTAAAGCAGGGCTTGCCGCCAGTGATTTGCTTAAGTGTCATTTTGTTTCCTCCTGAGATCAGCCACAGCCGCCTTAATAGCGTCTTCAGCTAATACACTACAATGAATTTTAACGGGTGGTAAAGAAAGCTCCTGTGCAATCTCAGAGTTCTTAATGTCCTCTGCCTCACTAAGTTTTTTACCTTTAACCCACTCAGTTAATAATGAACTGGAGGCAATAGCGGAGCCACAGCCATAAGTTTTAAACTTGGCATCCTCTATTACCCCACTGTCATTCACCTTGATCTGTAGTTTCATTACATCACCACAGGCAGGTGCACCTACCATACCAGTTCCTACAGCTTTGTCCTTCTCATCAAGTTTCCCTACGTTTCTAGGGTTATCATAATGATCTAAAACTTTATCGCTATAGCTCACAGGCTCCTCCAACACAGGCTAATGTCTGTGCCCCTTCAGTATTGTCCTGACTCTCATCTATGTCCCAATTAAACTCCTTTGGAAAACCCTTGACCATTTTATTGTACTGGTCCTTGGTTATTTCCTCATAAGGTGCTTGCTCATAGGTGTGATCCGAATAAGGTAAAAATGAAATACCTGATACGGAATCAAAATTATTGTACACCCAATCCCCGATACCTAAGAACTCATTGTCCCTGTAGTACACGGTAATACTGGGCTTATGTTCACACCAGTGTTCCTGGTAAATAGACCATAACTTTAACTGATCCTTTGCTTTCTGCTCAGAAGCCAACACAGCGTCCTTTGGGGACTTTTTAGGGAAACTGAATACCTTGGTAGAGGGTGACGTTATGTCCACCTCAGAAGGCACTCCTGCGTCCTCTAGGACTTTACACAAAGGATCTCTCATGTCAGCCCTGACTCTCCTGATGTAATACTGACTGTACCGTGGGTGAATACCGCTGGCACTGTCCACTAATTGGGACACAGTACCACTTGGTTTAACACACGTTATAGCAGCAGACTGTGCAATACCTAGACGCTTAGACCATTCCTTATTAGTTTTAATGGCTTCGTCCCTGAGTGATTGCAGTACAGTAGGCAAGTTTTTATTCTTTAAGTTAGTTAAAGAACTATCCAGAATACCCGTCAGGGACACTCCTAGCAATGCTTCTTCCTTAGTGTTGTCCTCCCAGACTTTCCTTAAGTATCTGAAGTCCGTGAGGGTAGCTTGGAGAGTTCCAAGGATAGTTGCATTTCGTACTTTTCGTTGGAGACTTTGAAATGTATCTGTCGGTCTAACAACGACTTCGGAAAGATTACAAAATTGGTTTGGTCTGAGGATGATTTCCGAACAGGGGTTTGTCCCGAAATCTCTTTCAGCATCTCTTCTACCATTTCTTGCAGCTTGCTTCTGACTTGCAATACGGCTAAAGATTCCTCTTTCTCCGGATTTTGATTCATATAAACTCCTCCATTCATTTATAAACGCACCAAAGTCAGGCGTTTCAGTGTAACAGGCTGAGTTATTGGACAAACCTCTCTGTGGCTCATCAACCCACCACTGTCCGTGTTTAGCTCTACGGATTCTATCGTCAGTAAGATTGCTTAAACTAATTAGTGCAGACCTTCTGACCCCACCAACCACGACGACTTGTGCAATTTTACAGCAAATATCGTGGCATTCAAGGGAATTAAGCTTTCTTCCAGCCGCTCCTTTAAATACCCCCACGGTAAAGTTGAACAAGTCAACAAGCGGTTCAGGACCAGACGCTCTGCCTCCAAATGTTTTGAGTGCGGAACCCGCAGGTCTAACTCCACTGATGTCCCATTTGGGTAATTGACCTGAATACAACAACGACACCAGTTCCCTGTACGATTTCGCCCATCCAATTTTTGAGTCTGCAACGTGTATGATAGTGTCGGTGTCATGGAAATCCTCCGCTATTTCCGGCAGTTTTTTAATGTATTGACGTTCCACACTAAAACCTACTCCTGTTCCACACATCAGGATGTACATCATTTCATCAAAGGCTCTAGGGTTATCTATGGTAATGTAGGAACAGTTGAACCCTGCTACATTGTCTCTGTCCAGAGCTTCCCCTGCGGTCATTAACGCCCTCATGGAAGGCATAATGTCCATGTCTAGGATAGCTTCCTCAAGTTCTTCAGCTTCATTAGCCTTAAACTTAACTCCTCTCTTTTCCCAGAAATTCATGTATCTACCAACGGTTTCTTCCCATGTTTCCCTTCGGTTTTCAGTGGGTAGATAACGGGCATAGCGACTCTTGTGTATGTACTGTTGATAACTATCCATAATTGAAAGTAAACTCCTCTATTAATTTTTTTAAATACCATTCGGCTTTCTTAAGATCCTCTACCCCGTTTTTGTACTTATACCTATGTAGGTATTTAGTTACGTTACCTTCAAGATAGTCCACAAACCCGTCACCAAGTTGCTGTTGAATGTAGTCAATTGCCTCAAGTCCACCTTTGTTGTAATGTGGTGGATGATTAACATTGTCTTTTGGTTCTTCCTTCGGAAACATAGTGTTGTCCAACAAACTGTCCGAAGGATGATATAAAGATCCAGTAATAGTTTTAGTTGATTGTGCAGACATTAAACAGTCCTCTTTTTTATCCGGTCCTCGAAATGCTTTGTCCCATTCTTTAGGTGTAGCATTATTTATACTCATAAGACTTTACTACTATAGTCCATCAAGGACAAATACCATAAACATAACATAACAATTATTATACCCAACGCCATTTTATTATGAAATTTCATAGTCTACTCCCAGTATCCGTTTTGGTACTTGTCGGGTAATGTATCTCTGTCCACTAACTCATCAAAATCCTGAATGCATATATCAATATCAGCATCATCAAAAGACTTCTTTCGATCATACTTGGTTTTGTCCTTGACAACCCTTGATCTAAACTCAGGCTTCATTACCATGCTTTTAGCTGTGTGTTTCATTTTTCTAACTCCTCCATTTCTTCATGTATCTTATCTTGTCGGTCAATGAATTTATCTTCAAATCTGTCTAATAATTCTTCAGCATTAATATCCAGTAATAATAGTATATCATCAACTTCCAGACGTTGTAAAACTTTTTCCCTCAATTCATCTAGAGTGTACATAGTTCATTAACTCCTCCACTTCACTCACGGAGAAATACTTGAACTTCTCCTTCTCACACCACTGGGCCATAGTCATTTTAGAACCCTTCCTGACTTTCTTGTTTGGATCACTTAGTACAAATATCAGTTCAGCGTCCACTGTGTCCCTGATGGATTTGTACTTAAGTGTATCACCCGCCCTAAAGTATCCCTTACATTCAATCATTATGCCGCTGGTGTGTACAAAATCAGGCTTGTACTTACGATAAACAACGTAGGGCACGTCAAAAGGTTCATATTCAAATGCTCCTTTAGGCACTACTGTTGCAAATGTTTTTTCCAAGCCGGACCTGTACATGCTACGAGATTTCCTGTAGTTGGATTTCCTGGACCTTCGGCTCATTTTCTACCACTCCTAAAAATCTTGGACCTGTTGAGTATTTGAAAGCCCTTAAACCAGGCCAACATGACTGCTTGAACTGGCAGTACGAACACCCCATACTTAATTTCATATTGCCTGATGCGCCATCTGGAACCAACTTGTGACAATGTGAAGGGGCCTCGTCCTGCCCACAAACCTTTTTTATTTCTTCTATACGCTCCTCTATGTCGTAATTGATGTGTTCATGCACCGGAGCCTGAGTGTCCTCCATGTCGTACTGAAGCACCTCCAGATGTCCGTTCTGTTTGTCCATAGCTAACCAAGCTATCTTGGTGTCACCCTCTGAATGTGCGTATGCTTTTAACTGCGCCACATATCCGAAGGGATCGTCCATAGCCAGTGAACCGTCCCTGAACTTTTTAAAGCCATAAGTGCTCGTAGACTTAACGTCAACCATTGTCCCGTCAATACGGCAATCCATGTGGCCTTTAACCCCTGCGACAGTACAGACTTTCTGTTCGTCCTCTACTTTGTGTCCAGACAGTTTAGTAAGACAAAGCAGCAACTCTTCAATCAAATGCCCATACATGAATTTTATTAACGTATGAGGCATGATACGCTCTCTAGGAGCCCTGTGGACAGTATTCCATAAGTAACGTAACCCTTTGCCACTGGAGGATAATCTGAGTCCTGCTTTACCGTACTCCCGATTAACAAACTCCTTACGCATTAGTTTTTTTATGTTTTCACCAAACTCCTCTATAGCTTGTTCAGCGTCCACATCCGAAGGTACACGTTTGGACATCATAAGTTTATAAATGTCCTGAACCAAAGTATGTATGGTTTTCATGTTCTGTGCTCCACCCACCAACACTTTCGAGTTTCTGGATTAAACCCTAACAACTGAACCCCTAGTTGTTTCTGTTTTTTAGTTCTCATGTTAAGGTCAGTATAATTATTGTCCGTATTTGGCCTTCCTTGTTGTCTTCCGGTTTTAACGTCCACTAATATAAACTCCCCTGTTTTTTCATTCCAGACAATAATGTCCACAGGACCGTCACTACCATAATTCCTGAATGCTTCGTAACCTTGATCCCATAACCAGGTGACTGCGTACATTTCCGCAAAATCCCCTTTACGGCTTTTAGACATTTCGTCATTAGTGAGTTTTCGACTAGTTGTCTCTAACATGATATTCCCCTATGTTTTTTGTGCTTCCATTTCCTTTATGGTTAAACCAATCTGCATAGCGATCTGTGGTAAAATCGCATTCCCTAGTCCTCTAAGTCTGTCCACCCTTTTGGGTATCCCATGAGCCACTCGACCCACGTTGGGTTCAGACTCCCACGATTCCATTCGGCTTCGGTAGTTCCCCTCACCTCTTTGTGTTCTTTCTTTGACGAAATCGGCCACCATCCTTTTGCCTTCCACACTACTGCTGTTGCCAGTGCATTCCCTTGTTGTATTCCTCTGGGATTGTTTCGATCTGTTCCGTGTCCGTTGGTCGATGCTGTTGGCGTAGGCCACAATCCACAATCTGTCTCTTCTATGTGGAGCATTGACGGCACAAGCTGGAACAACAAACGTCCTTGTGGAGTAACCTTCGGCTTCCAAGTCAAGGAGCACCGTGTCGAGGCCCAATCCAATGTGACCATGAACATTTTCGAGAACTGCATAAGTGGGTCTTTTTTGTGCAATAATTTTATGCAAGTACGGCCAGAGGTGGCGGTCATCTTCATGCGCTTGCTTTCCTGCGACACTAAACGGCTGACAGGGGTATCCTCCTGTGATAATGTCACAGTCGGGAACAAGTTTTTCTGGGTCATCAGCTAACTCCTTTACGTCATTTGTTATCGTAACAGTAGGCCAGTGCTTTTTCAATACTTGTCTACACCAAGAGTCTATCTCACAAAACATAGATGGTTCACTCAGTCCTGCCCATTCAAATCCTAGAGGGAATCCACCTATACCACTAAAAATATCTACATGCTTCATCCTAGTGAGTTTGCGACCAGTTGTCTCCAACATGATATTCTCCTGTCAGTGGGCATCTAAGATCAAAATGCAAACCTGCCGCCTCAATGCACGACACAGCTAAGTGACCAAACTTTTCAGCCTGATCCGCTTTAACTTCAGTCTGTATTTCGTCATGGATGTTTCCCACAAATCTATAGTTAATTTTCCATTCCCTAGCAAACTGATCCAGCAGTATCAGGGCTTGTTTCATCACAATAGCCCCGGCCGCTTGGAGAAGAGTATTAAGGCTTGAGTGCTCTGACCTAACTTGGAGCAATCTTCCGTCAAGTCCTCTAATAATTCCGTCACTTCCTTTTCTTCTAACTCGTTTTTGCAAATCAGAGAGTGCTGGAGTGGCGGCAAGGAATCTTTGTCTAAGTTCAGAGCCTCTACTTCGACATCCTCCGACAAGCTTTCCAAGTTTTTCATCACCACTCCCATAAATGAGGCTATAGATGAAAGTTTTAGCTGAATCTCTATCTGGAAGTCCCGCTGCTTTTTGGTTAGCTGTGTGGATGTCTCCATTTACTATCTCCTTCGTATAAGCTGGATCGTTCATATAATGTGCAAGCATCCTTAATTCCAAACCTGATGCGTCCACCCCTACTAATTTATGCCCGACAGGAACAGTCCAACAACTCCTGCACTCTTTACCAAAAGGGCTATAGCCAGCAGGTGTCTGTGCCAAGTTAGGCTTGGAGTGTGTCATACGTCCTGTTACTGCTCCGTTCGTATTAACAAACCCGTGAACCCGACCGTCCTTCCCCATTGCATCAACCCAAGACTGGACCTGTGCAACCCTTTTCTGCACTAGCAAATACTCCGCTATCATCTGTGCTTCAGGTATTCCTTTCACCCTCGACAGTGTAGATTCGTCCACAACGGGCTGGCCTGTTTCAGTAAACTTCTCAGGTTTCCAACCGAATCGCTGTAGATGAACCCCTATCTGTTTTCGGGAGGCAAGGTTAAACGGTACGGACTCTATCCGGCTAAACTCTCCACACACATTCTGCCAGCCATCGCCCAAAAACTTCAGACCAACACTGGAGAGCGTACCATCCTTCTTATAGCGTGGCGACACACTCTTAACGTATACAGGTATCGGACGAAAAGTTTGCTGAACTTTCTCTTCAAGATCATATTGTTTCTCCTTTAGTTGTGCTAACAGATCGAATGCCTGACGCTCATCGAGTAACCAGCCATTACGAATCTGTTGCTGTATAATGAATTGAACTTTATGCTCCAAATCAATGCTTTCCTGAGAAAAATCACGCATCTCAGTCATCAGTTTAAAGTGGGTATGTTCAGTGACTTTTACGTCTTGGATGCAATAGTCAATCATTTCCTGAGTAAGTTTTGACCAATCACTATACTCACCCTTTGGGAAGCCCAAACGCTCACCCCACGACCTCAAACTGTGTCCTCCTTCTCTGGACGGATTAGAAAGCCTGGATAACACTAAAGTGTCTATTACCCTCTCAGGCTCCACAGAAACGCCCCAGAGCGATTTTAGCACAGGCAGGTCGTACCCTATTAGGTTATGCCCAACTACGCTCATACGGCCTCTCAGAGCCTCCTGGAGGGTATCAGGGCTAGTATGGACAATGGTAGTGCCTTCTCTGGTTTTACAGTTGTCCTTCGTCACCACACACCAAATGGTGTCCGGATTAAGGCCATTTGCTTCAATGTCGAGATAAATGCTCAAAAGTCAGCCTCCGCTTCCTTTGGTTTTGCCACCTCAGACATCCTTCCGGTGAATCTGTCGTACTTCAGGAATGCCGCAGGTCCAGTAATGCCCACATAACGATTCTTAAGAACACGCACACAGGTTGTGTTGCGTTTTTCCTCGTCCTCCTCCTGCTGGTCACGCTCAAGACCTATCACCATGTCCGACAACTGAGCAATAGCCTGAGAACCCCTGAGGTCGGACAAACTGACCTTCCCTCCGTCTTCATGGGCTTTTCCAGTTACACGCCTTAAATGTGAAACCAAGAACAAGCCTATACCTAACTCCTGAACTAGCGTCCTGAGTTTGGTCATTATACTGTCAATGGCTTTTCTCTCATCGTTAATGTCTGCCTGAGAGGAAACCACAATACTCAGGTGATCCAAAACAATCCATTTGCAATCAAGTGCTTTTGCCATGTACCTCACTCTAGACAGTAAGTTGTCCTCCGCTGTTGATCCCCAGTGATCGAACAAAAAGTACCTTCCAGTGCCTAAAGTTTGCTCCCAGAATGGTCTTAATGTGTCTGGATCAACGTCCTCCTCAAGGTGAAGCGGTGTGTCAGCGGCTATGGACATAATGCCTAATGATGTTCTGGCTATCGATTCCTCTAACGCTATTACACCTATATTGTCATTACACGCATTCAACAGGTAGAACTCAAGTTCCCTAATCATCTGGGACTTGCCCATGCCTGAACCCGATGTAATGGTCACTAACTCACCCAGACGGAAGCCTTTTGTGTACTCATTGAGTCCGTTCCAAGGGTAGGGTATTGACTTCACATCATTAGCCTTGACAATCTCCTCCCATGTATCCACACCGGATATGATACCGTCCGGTTGATACACTTTTGAAGCCCACCATGCACTGACAAACTCCCTCACCTTGTTTGCCTGTAGCATTTCACCTGCGTCCTTCATAGGTAACGTACATATCTTACATTTCTGTGGACTAAACAGATCCTTAACTGCGTCCACAGCGTCCTGACCAGGCTTATCGTTGTCAAAGCATAACACCACGTTGTCGTAGCCTTCCAAGAACTCCAGAGACTGTTTGATTTCCTTCACAGCACTGGAAGCACCCGACCTGAGACTAACTACGTCCCATTTTCGGTCAAACATTTCCGATACCGCTAGGCAGTCAAGCTCACCTTCAGTGATTGTGATGTATTTTCCTTTGCCTTTACATCGGTTTTGACCGAACAACCCAGTTCCTTCCAGAACTCCGGTACAATGGAAACCCTTCCCCTCTACAGTTCTGACCTTAGAACCCTTAAGTTCACCAGTGTCCTGACAGTAGTATGGGTAGTGGTGTTTAGCTATCTCACCTG
>VTLG01011454.1_pt1 | contig 20662 bp, 33 predicted proteins | sample 4694571 | NCBI WGS metagenome assembly VTLG01 (sample SAMN12604809, study PRJNA352737) | marine metagenome | biome: ENVO:00000447; feature: ENVO:00000209|ENVO:00000569|ENVO:01000036; material: ENVO:00002151; isolation source: viral sequences binned using virsorter ... | reverse complement strand
CCAATCTGTTAGGAATGGACCAGGCGCCGCAAGGCGCCCGGCCCTATTTTTTTAGGGTGGGCCCGCCCGTAAAGTCTCAGGCGCCAAGCTTCAAGCTTGACAGGGTCCAAGCTGTGGGATATTATAAGATTTAGAAAGGAACAAATTATGTTAATAAAAGAAGCTAAACAAATTACAGGCGGCCTGTCGAAGCCGTCGAAGATGCCTGGCCCGGCGTACAACTTGCCGGCTGTGGCATGTATCACAGGTGCAAAGCTGGTTAAGATTCCTGGCAGCGTCTGCGCTGGCTGTTATGCATTGAAGGGCCGCTACAGGTTCAAGAATGTGCAAGACGCCCTGCAGCGAAGGTTGCAAGCTATCACAGGTCCAAGATGGGTTGAAGCAATGACAGTATTAGTCAAGCCGCATAAATTTTTTAGATGGCATGACAGCGGGGACCTGCAGAGCCTGGAGCACTTGCAAAATATTTTTAGAATATGCAGAGCAACACCGGACACGCAGCACTGGATGCCAACGCGCGAAGCGCAAATATTAAAACGTGTTAAGGTTAACGAGGTGCCAAGAAATTTAATTATTAGAATGTCATCACACATGGTGGACCAGGGGCCTGTTAGTTTTTGGCCATGGACCAGCACTGTGGTGAAGAGTGATAAGAGCTGCCCGGCCCAGGAACAGGGGAACGAATGCAAAGACTGTCGACAATGTTGGGACAGGACCATCAGAAATGTTGCGTATCCGAAGCACTAAGACCATGACTCACGTCTGGAGGCACCCGAAATATTACCGTGAACTAAGAGCCCAAGCTCGCAAGCTTACAAGCTCTCAAGCAAACGAACCGAAGGTTCCAAGCCTTCCCCCAAAGGCTCAAGCTTCAAGCCAAAGTTATGAAGAGCCAAGATCCCTGAACCAGGGTACAAGCAAACCTTCCCCTTATCCAGGGAACAAGCAACAAGAATAAAACTATTCTTAGGATGCTTCACGTGGAAGCTTATTTGGTGGGGTGAAAAGGATATTTTATGGGCAGATCTGGGCCTGGTCACTTTTAATTCTACTGTAAAAAAGGTCCCGTTAGAATTATAACCCAATAGATCGGGAGTACCCAATAAGCTACGGTTTTCCAATCTATTCCACGAAATATTCGTCTTAACATTTTTTAATCTTTTATATAATTTTGTTTCTGGACCGCTAGACATTACAGGTTGCCCACCTCTTAGAGTTTGCCAATGATTTTTGGCATCTTCCAAGTGCCACCTAGTTTCACGCCCTTGATGTTTAAAATATGCGTGTCTCTATCACCAATCAATCTAGATTCCAACAACTGAATCTCTTTGACGTCTAATTTGTCGCCATTGGGCATTTCAATTTGTACTCTTGCCTGCTGTGCAACAGGAGACTTGAGGAACTTATCTAAAAACTGTCTTAATTCTTTCGCTTTCATGTACTTGTCTTATATAAGATTTTATGTATATATTCAAGTATGGCAAAAAACAAACAAAATCTTGTCAAAAAGAAGATGGATCCTTTACAGCCCATCCTAGTTACAGAAATGCAACGTAGATTCGTAGACTACCTGGTGTATCATGAGGGTAGAACTACACGTACTGACGCTGCTATCAAAGCAGGATACGCACCCAAAGATGCAGCACACGAGGCTTGGAGACTAATGAAGAATCCAAAAGTATTGGCATACTATCAGCAAAAGAGTAACGAAGTTAATAGAGCTTACAAGGTAAGTCACAGCTCGTTCATCAAAGATATTGCTGTAACTCACAACAAACTAGAAGAGTTTAATACCGAAGGAGCAATCAAAGCTATTGCACCACTACTAAACATTAAAGGTAAAGCAACAGGAATGTTCTCTCAAACTAACTACAACGTAGATGTTAACAAGATGGCAAGAGACGCTAAACTAGCTGACATACAAAGATTAAAAGAGATTAACAAAGAAAGACTGGCTGCAAAGAAACTAATTGAAGGCGAGTACAAAGAAGAATCAGAGTAATATCTTCTCCATTTTTACAATACAACTACGTGGAAATACATTACGATCAGAAAATAAATCTTCGTTCTGTTCATAAGACGCAAACGTTCTAACATACTTGTGGTCCTTACTAAATAGGTATGCTTGTGTTACCATGACACTAGGTTTAAATTTAGAAAACTCTTCCGAGTTAGCATGGCCGCCATCCGCCGTGATGTCTTCCCAGGTAATAGAATAAAAATAATATTTTTTCTTTTTGATAACTACATGTCGATATTTGGATTTCTTATTTCTTCTCATAGGTAGTGTATACTCCTCTCTCAGATATTTTTAAATTTAAAAATGTGAATCATGTGCGCGCGTCCCTTAAATCGTTGGTATTACTACGTTTTTTACACAATTGTATCTTTTGTAACCAATTGTATCCTGGCTAAAGATACAAATTTCGAAGAATAAACGTTGGTATACAACACTTCTAGCATTTGTACCTTTTGTAACCGGTTTTAAAAAAAATAAAAAAACTTTTTTAAATTTTATACAGAAAATGGTATACAAACCTATGATTGCCCAATTATGGTATAATTCCTTACACTTTTTAACTATTTTTTGTATCTTGACCCTTTGGATCCTGGTTACAATTTGCATGATATTGGTCTACTTTCTTCAAGAATGCGTGCTGATGACGTACGAATTCACGTCCAGATATCTCAAACTTCTGAAAGAAAAGATCTTTACTGCACATTAGAATGATTCCAGACTGTATTTTGGTGCCATACACATAGTTATGGGCCATGCAATAAGCGCCCAGCTGCTCAAAGTAATCAGTTATCCATTCACGTTTCTTTGGTTTGTTAGTTTGTTTAAAGTCTATAATAGCCGGCTGGCCATCGTATACTCCTACAATATCTGTAGCACCGGCGTATAAACCTGGATAGTATAAAGTTACTTCCTGTCCCCATATCTCTCCCAGGTCCCCGAGCCCTGATTCTATAATCTTTCGAGCCATGGGTTCTGCTTCCTTACCAATGGATGTTAGGTCCTTGTGCCCTGTGCCGTCAATATACGCTTCAAGAAACTTGTGCATAGCAGTGCCACGCATCGCGGATATATCTCTTACCCGGTCCGCTGCCTGTGGTCCCATCCTCGCGCGCCAAGACGCAAGACTCTGTCGCTTCTCGTCCGACTGACATGCGGATAATATAGTCGTAACACTTGGTAACTTTTCGTCACCAATATCATAGTGCCGCTTGTCGTTAATTAGAGATCTAATAGATTTAGGGTAATGGTATTTTTTATTTAGGATCATTTAAGTCTGTTTATAACATAGTAAATAATAAGCGCTATGGTTATAAAACAAACCATGTTATATACAAACATACCTAATCCAAATCCAACTGTCATAGTTTATCCTTTAGTTCTTTTAAATATTCCTCTTCTTCACGTTCTTTTCTATTTCTTTTAGATTGTTCGTAAGATTCTTTTAATTCGTCTTGCTCTTTTTTAAATATATCATCAAAGTTTTTTCGATACAAATCGTTCGAAACCCTTGATTTTCCATCCCATTTTTTACCTACGTCTTTGCTCATTCCATACTCATATTTTTTCTATATTCATTTATATCTACAATTTTATCGTTCATAACTATACCTTGATAGTGTTCAATAATCTGTTGTACTTTCTCAAATTTAGTATGCGACCATGGCCAGATTAAACAACAAACATAATACGCGTCTCTAAACTGACATCGCCATCGCCATTGTTTTTTCCAACCAACTGTGTAGGGAGTCTTATATCTTTTCTCGCCAACTGTGCCAACACCCAATGTTTCATGCACCCAACGTAAAACAGATTCATCGGTCATTGCCATTTCCATTCTTATACTCCAGGTAGGATAAGCTTTCTTCTGGTGTTTACGTTTACGCATGTATTGTTTGTAAGTAATACATCCTTCCCCATCAAAGAGTCCTGCAATGTAGGCTTTGTCTGTATCAGGAACCATTTTTATTTTTTCCATACATGGTCCTAATGTTATCGTTCTCTTCTGACAATCGGTCTATTTCTTTTTCTAAACCTTCGTTCTTTACATTAAGTTCAATAATAACCCGGCCTGCTTGCCTGCATTTGTATTGTAACATTTCTATTACTTTATTCTGTTTACTAATGGTTTCCTCTAAATCATTTGGTCCACGTTCACTCATTGTCTATTCCTTTCGTTATCCATCTTAATGCTGTGGTTGTAGGGTCAAACCCATCAAAATCATATTTAGTGCACCCTGTGCATACCATCAGAATCAATATACAAATCATCGCGCTGTTCCGCATCTATTTCTCCTTCCGAATCACACACACCACACTGTGCATGTACTTCTTCTTTTGCTAGTTGGTATGGTACTCTTACAAATCCATTGCCCTTACAATTAGGACAAATTATTCTAGTCTTTTTTCGTTTTTCCATTTAACTTCCTCGCTTTCTCATTTACTAATATACTTATAGTTTGTGATCTACTTAAGGTCGTATCTGGTTGTATTACTTTTCTAATCTTATCAATGAGATCGTATGTTTTGTGACTCAGTGACACGTTTTTATATTTAGTTATATCCGTCATATGATATACTCCTTTCTTTGTTTAACATATGGGATTTATCTCACAATATACAATAGGTGTCAATGAAAATATTATTAACTTTAATTATGTGTAGTTATGTGCAAGGCACTTGTTTACAGCCATACGAATGGCCAGAACAGTTTAATGATATGTACGACTGTATGCAGGCAGGCTACGAAGAGTCTCAAAAGAAAATGTTAGAGATTGGAAGATTAGAAGTTAATAAGCATCAAATCTATATTAGATTTACTTGCACTGAGGCAGCTACTACTTAATCATATCAACCCCTACAGTTTCCGTGCACGTACTCCTGCAGGAGCAAAGGCTCCACACCTCCACGGTAATTGCCGCTTCTAAGGTTGCCGTACAGGGAATAGCGCGTAGCGTTATATGGACGGAGGTCCTTTTCAGTTTTGTTATCTACACATACAACCGATCCAGTCTCCACTGCCATCGTTCATAATATGTAAATTTAATTCGTTTACATAACCTGTTAGTTTGAGTCTCAATATTTCACACAGATCAAAACAATCTACGTTGCTTGTCAACACTATTCCATCCATCATCTTTTTTGTGACTGGAATCAGTTGATACAGTCCGTCGTTTAATATGATGAGGTCCATTTGCAAAGTTTATCAATCTTCTTTAGTGTCATGTGTCCTTGTCCCAAACGCAAGAATTTTCTTGATCCCTGGTGCCTGTACCTCTAACTTTGCGTACTTAGACCAGGCTTGCTTCATCAAATTTAATTCTAAAATTAAATTAGTCCACTGCTTCTGCGTAATGTTCTTACTAGTTATTGTTACTTTTTTCTCTTTCACTAAGATAATCTATCCTTTCTTTAAGAATATTAATATAGTCAACTTGTCTATTTACTGCTTCAAAGTATGGTCCTGGATGATTTTTATTGTAATCAGCATTACTTAAAACATCTAGTTTCCTTTGTGCAATGGTTAACAAGTCTTTGTTGTAATATATTAGTTCTTTCATATGGGTAATATAATATCCCATAAAATAATGTCAAGTATTATTTTCCCTGGCCCCGGTATTTTTTGAAACTACGCCGACGCGATTTGTTCATTTTTGCTTTACTAGGGTTACGTCCAATCGAAGTTTTGTGAAATATAGGCTCGTGAGCTATTTTATTATATAAACCCTTAGCTTTGGACATCTAACCATTCCTTTACATAATATTGACCGTCTTTATGTGTGTTGATTGTAGGTAGGTATGTTATCTTACCATTAATGTGTTGTTGTAAATCTGCACCACAATTCATGCATCTATAGAATTCGTTACTGATACCAACTAACATTGTTAGTTCAGTGCAGGTAGGGCACTTGCCATTAACTATCTCTGCGAAAATTCTTGCGGTCATATATCCTTTTATTCTTTATCACTTTTTGTTTGAAATGTCTTAATTGTTTTGCCACAGGATTCCTGCGTTTATTAGCTTTTTTCATTACTCCAATATTAAAGAAGTAATTTTCTTTTCGCCCATGTAGATTTCTATGTTTGCCTTAGATTTTATGCATTTGTAGACAACTCTATCTTTAGTGCTCTTGTCCTTCATAGCGTAGCGTTTTCCTTTAAGACAGTTTTGTAAATTATCATAGTAACGGTGTTCTATAATTTTATGGTCTTGCACAAGTAAAAGAGCAAATACTATTTCTATCATTGGTGTCCGCTCCCATTTCTAATTAATTTTTCTACATCCTCTGTAAGTTTTTTTGTTCTATCTTTTAAAAATTCTATGTTAACTGCGTTGTTTCTCATACTCTTTACTTCTTTATCTACCTCATCTAAAACGCCTGCTAAGTGTTCCACCAACATGAAAAGCTCGGCCTCTCCGGAAGATTGACCTAATTCTCCACGCGGGTATTTAATTCTAAACTCTGAGTTTTGGTCTAAATCTTTTGTCATCAACTCTATCTGTGTGCTGTGTTGATTTAATTTTTCGTGAATACCAAAGTAAGCCCAGGTTCCAACAGCAATCATTGCGATCAGGCTGGCAACCGTTTTCATAGGCATTTGCACAGCTGCTTCTTCGGATATGTTTAGTGGTTTTTTATTCATCTTTTGGTTTTGGTGGAGGCAGTATATACCCATCTGGCGGCATTTTCAACGTGCTGTTATTGTTATCTAAAGTCTTAGATTCTGGATTTTCTTTAATGTAATCGTCTTTTAATTCATCCCAGAGACTACCTGTAGGCATTGTTTCTGTTTCATCTACTTGTGGTATTACACCCCTACATTTTGACACCAACAATGCAAAGTTTTCATTTTGTGCCAGACTTGGGTTTCTATTTACTTTGTTGCACATCTTCATAAGTTCTAGTTGTTGTTTGATTTGTGCATTTTCTTTTGATGTTTTACAGTCTGTGCCTAAATATTTTCTAAATGATAATCTTAATTCTTGAGAATTACTTTCATTCCAACTACGATCATAGTTATCATATTCGTAATCACGATTAGATACAGACACATCTACTTCACCACATCTAGTACTGCCGTCGTTTAAATATTCGTTTCTAGGATATGCAGGACCAGCACAGAAAGCTAAAGCTGTAAGCATTAGTATGAGAATTCCTGTAAAATAATAATTCATCCTGGCATTCTCCATAGTTCATCCTAATAATTTATTTCTCTGTTTAAATCTTTAACGTCATATTCCAGCTGTCTAACTTTATCAGCCAAGACTTCGTATAAATTTTCAGCCATTTCCCACGTGCCTTCAGCTCTTTCTAATTTTGCAATAACTGTATTTACACCATCGGTCAACACTTTCATGTCCCTTTGTATGTTTACAAGATCGACTGTTTGAATTTTTTCTATTTCTGCTTTGTTAGCATTAATTGTGTCTGTTAAGTTAACAACATATTTAACACCAGTAAATGTTCCGACTAATACGGAAGCTACCACCGGTACCATAACTATATTTTTCTTTAACAGATCGGCTATATTCATAGGGCATAAATTAAAATATTAAAGCACCTATTATAAATCCTGCAACAGCACATACAATTTCTCTTCTGTTATGCATCTGCCATATCATAAATTTATCTTTGTATTGTTTAATCATTTTTTTCCTCCAGTTCTCTAAGTTGATAATCATACATGCCTTCTTCGTGTTCGTCTGTTATCCATTTAGATGTTTTTTCAACAGACCATGTTTTACTAGTTACTAGTCTATTAATCAAGGTTTTTGATGGGTCATTACCCATTGACGTATCAAACACCTTTAGTCTATTATTTGGCTGTATTGCATAGTTTCCGTCGTCTAATTCAATTACATGGCCACACTTGTGTTGATCTGGTTTTTCTGAATAACCAAAATTTAATTCATTAAAGTCTCCGGAACACCAGTCTATAGTAAATAAATATGTTCCTTCTCTTTTAACTTTACGTCTAGAGATATATTTCATTTTAGATCCAGCTAATTCATAGAAAGTTGTAACAGCTACATTGTAACTAAAACAATCCCACATCATTAATTCATCTAATGGTAATTCTTTGACGTTTGGTTTTTTACAAAATGCTGAGATAGGTGCTCGCCACCATAATCCACCGTCATCCATCATAAAATGAAATAGTGGTACAGAGTTTGGTATCGAACTAAAACCAAAAACAGTGCATTCAAAATATTTATCGTGAGAATCTTTTTGATCTCTAAGATAGTTACCTCTAACGTAACATTCTATTATGGGTATATTTGCATTTAAATAAGCCATCAGTCATTAATCTCCCCCCAATTGTCGCCAGATTCGTAGTCAACTTTATTTGGGACTTCTAGATTAACAGCCTGTTCCATAATTTCAATTATCTTTTTAGCCTGTGCGTCATTTTCAATTGACAGATCTAATTCATCGTGAATTTGTATGTGTGGTACAATTCCTTCTTTATATAATTCTAACATAGATTTTTTTGTCATATCTGCAGCGGATCCTTGTATTAATTTATTTAATGCTTTGTAAGTGTAAGCTCTTTTAATCCCTGGTCCATGTTCCCTGAGTGCTTCTTCGTGTGGCATGGCTTTATGCATACCAAAACTATTAGGTTCCCATAAGTGAAACCTGCATAGTCGTCCTAGCAATGTACGGATTTGTCCACGGTCCTGTGCTCTGTTTGATGCTTTCTCCATAAGTTGTTTAACAAATGGTACTCTACCATGATATGTATTAAATAATTCTGCAGCTTTTTCTTTTGTTACACCAAGCTCTGCTTGTAATTTTGCTTTACCCATACCATAAAATAGTCCAAGGTTAATTGTCTTTGCTTGTGAACGTGGTATTTCTGCCATGTCGGCTACAGTCTGGTGAAAGTCTGAGTTAGGATCTGTTTCGTATGCTTCTACTACATCGTAAACTGAAGGTAGTTTATACAAAGCAGCATAATGCACTACCAGCCTAGGCTCTTGCTGAGAATAGTCAAATACACCCCATCTATGGCCTTCCTCGGGTATAAATAATGACCTTATCTTAGGTCCCAGATCTTTGTTACGTGCTGGAATTTGTTGTAAATTAGGATTCTGGTAGGAGAACCTACCCGTAACTGTGCCTCCTCCTGCATTTCTTAATTGGTTTATCTCTGCATGTATTCTACCATTGTGTTCGTAACGTAGAATAGAATCTATAAATGTTGTGTGTGCTTTGTTAATCTCTCTTGCCTGTGCAATCATTCTTACAACAGGATGTTTGTGTTCTTGTAAAAAATTTTTTGTAAATGATGGTGCTTCTGTTTTTTCTGTGCGTGGGTATTCTAATCTTAACATATCAAATACATTGGCAATACTTCTTGCTGCCCAGATCTGTGTGTCTATGTTTGTTTCCCCTTTTATTTTGTTTAGTAATTCGTGTTCTGCTTTTTTAAATTCTGTCTTCATTGTATGTGCTTTATCTATGTCTACACGTACACCTTTAAACCTCATATCAACCAGGCATGGAAACAATTCTGTTTCTAAATCAAATATGTCTTCTAAGTCTTGATTAATAATTTCTTTTTTCATTTCTTGCCATAAGCCAAGAGTTGCTTCTGCATCTCTTTCAGCATAGGCACCCACGTGCATTGCAGGCAACTTATACATTTCTGCTTTAGGATCTATACCCCATTCTTCTGCAGCTTCTGCAAGTGCAGCTTCGTTTTTACCATAGCCCAGGTAATGCCACGATAAACTATTAAGGTCATATCTAAATCTATTCTCATCTGTAATTGCTGCAGCTATCATCGTGCAGACAATGTCGCCATTAATTTTAAAACCTAACGCTCTAATCCAACAAACGTCATACATTGCATTGTGAAAAATTTTTGTTGATGGGGCTTCTAGTATATCTTTAAACCAAGATAAGACTCGTTTCTTATCCATGTTACCACCACCTTCGTGACCAATAGGAAAATATCCCTTGTAGTTTTTAGTTGCAACAGCAATACCTATTACTTCTCCATTACCTATTACAGCACCAGATCCTTTTTTAATTAAGTCTGGGTCTTTTGTTTCTAAGTCGATTGCAATCTCATCTACCTTACGTAAGTCTGGAAATTCTGTAGGTTTAACCCACTCTGTTTGTGCTTCAAACTTAGGAATTTTCATTGTAATCCCTCTCAAGTATCATTTCTAAAAAATGTATTGCTTTCAATATATCTTCCTTTCCATTCTTGTCGCGATGACGAATGATATACTTTATAGCACAACCTTCAGGATATAGCAATTCGTTCTCTACTACAAACTTACTTGGCTGAATTTTATATTTTTGATAATGTGATCCGCCGTGTTGTTTATCCCAAACTTTCGATGTCATAACCTTTGTCCTCCTGTTTAGCTGTTAGTATGTATAAATTTTGTTTTGTTCTTGTTACCCCAACGTACCAAACTCTTTGTTCTTCATCGTACTTGTCTTGACTTTTTTCTATTGCTTCTCTAATTTTTTTTGTGTTGTCTAAAATTAATAATACGTTTGTTGCTTCGCCACCTTTGGCTGCATGTATTGTTGATAGTTTTACTCTTGCTGGATTATTTAATTTTTCTTCGTTTCTTAATAATTCTCTTATGTATAAACTTTCTTCTGGATCAGATTTAAATTCTTCATACCAAGGTGTGTCTAATTTAAAACCAAACTCTTGTAGATCATACATTCTTTCGTCAGTCATAACCCACTCTATTTCTAAAAATTCAAACAAGTCTTTACATTCTGATAAAGATAATTTGTCTCCGTTGGTCCACCTGGTATAATTTTTAATCGCTGTATACAATCTTGTCTTATAGCTCTTTCTGCCTTTAATTTCAAAGTAAATAGCCATGTCCCGTAATGTAGATTTTAATTTTATTAATTTGTCGTTAGTTCTAGCTAATACTAACCAATCATCACTGTGTAGTGGCGCATCCTCAATAGACGTTATGTAATTCGTGGTCCCTGATTCCGGACGCGGTGCCCATTGTTTTTTAATTCTTCTGTCATCAGGTATTCTACGTAAGATCTGATCGGCGACGTGCTGTACCTGTTGAGGTACCCTGTAAGATTGTGGCAAAATAATGTCTTTTGCAGGCTCGTCCTGGAATCTTTTAACATCTGCACCAGCCCAACCATAAATTGCTTGATCATCGTCGCCAGCTAATATAATATGTTTGGAGTTTTTCTTCAGTATATCGTACATTTTCCACTGAATTGGCGATAAATCTTGTGCTTCATCAACGAATATTACATCATATTTCGGACACAATTCTGCCACATTAAATCTTTCAATCATATCTGTAAAATCTACCAGACCGTAGGCTTGCTTGTAATTATCTACTTCTTCTTTTAAAATTTTTAATTGGTGTTTATCTATGTCTTCAGAATACATGTCTGTATTATATTCTTCTTCAATAGATACGTTTTTAATTCTTGCTGCATTTATAATATTAAAATACTCACTATCAGAATCTACAAAACCAGTCTTCTCTTCTCCATTAGAATAAACTGTAACCTCAATACCTAATTTTCTACCTATGTCTTCGTAGTGTTCGTCCTGCATAACCTGGGCTTTCTTCATACCTAACTGTGTAAAGGCTAACGAATGTAGTGTTCTAAAATGTTTTAAATTTTTTTTCTGTAAGTTAGGATATGCATCTAACATTCTATCTACTGCCTCGTTGGCAGCTTTAGTTGTAAATGCAAAATAACCTATCTTATCAATAGGTGTACCAAGTTTAACAAATGTCTTTACGTATTTAATAAGTCTTGTTGTTTTACCTGTACCAGGAGGACCCAATATTTTTCTAATCACATTATCTCCGTGTTGTGTTTTAGTTTAGTATGGTTAATAACTATGTCTTCAAACTCTGACACATCAATCATTACAATGTTTTTTGTAGGTGTGTTGTATTTACCTTTCTCTTTTGTTGGAAATCTTTTTTGTTCTAAGAATTGTATGTCACATTTTTTATAATTAACTTTCATCATAACACCTGTCTTATCCTCACTGTACTTCCAATTCTTTGCCCTTAACTTGTCATAAAATTTTTCAAATTTAAAATATGCATAGCCATCTTCTATTAATACTGTTCCTGATTTAAACGATGCATCATTCATGGCTTTAGGTCCATTTATTTTTGCGTGTAATACGTCATGTAGTTTTTCTTTAGGTGATGTACCGATAGGTGGATGCACTAATTTTTGTGTCTTATATAATACTTCCAATACTGTTTGATCTTCATCGCCTTTAATAATTGGTGGCGGAAACCCTGCAGCTTTTGCTATTGCATTTCTACGTTTACGTTGGTCATTGACGTGCTCAATAGTTTTACAATGAACAGTTACCGTTCCAATACCATCTGACTTTGTTACGTCAAACTCATACTCAGGTTCTGGATCTAAATCTATTTTTTTAAGATTAGTTAAAACAGGATAAGCTCCTTTAGATCCTGCAAGTATTCCATATTTTTTCTTTACACATATACCTTTCTTACAATAATCACTAATAGGACTTTGTGTGCAAGTAAAACCTTTTTCTGTCTTAGTCCAGGATCTTACCTTTTGATTTAGGTGTTGTTTGTCCCAAGCATTTGCATGATCTCCAGAAAAATATTTTACTGGTGCATTCATAACTTTTTGTTGCCAGCTATCTGGATATTTCATCTTAACAAAAACATGATAGTTGTACATAAATCTGTCCTTGCCATCAAAACTAGGGTTTTTCATTATCTTACTTAACCTTGCTAGACAAGGTGGTCCTTCTGTAAACTCTTCATCAACACCTTCCATGTCTTGTTTTTCAATAGACTCTGTAATAATTTTTAAATCTTCTGCACTGACTGTGTTGTTTTCAATTACTTTTATAAACTGATCAAAACTAAAAGGCGTGCCATCTAAATTAATTGCAACTCGTTCTGATTTTTTAAAATATGGTAAGTTAATAAAATTACCTTTGTTTATTTGACCTGTCTCATTGTCTTTAGTTAGTTGTGTTTGTTTAGGAAATATTTCACAATCTGGTTTTAATTTAAATAATGGTAATAGATTGCTTAAAAAAGATTTAATTAATGTAGCAGGTATAAAAGAGTTTAAAAATAAATACAAATGCAGACCACCACTTTTAGATAACACTGGTATTAATGGTAATTTATATTCTTGTATTGTGTCTATAAAAAATTTTTTATCAAAGTCTTCATAATTTTGTGGGTCAATATCTATGACGCCAAATCTTGCTTCTGCATTCTCATTACAAGGTTGCACACCAATAGACTGTGTCCCTTCTAAATGATTTAAATAAACTTTATCTGTAAGTTCTTCGTCGTTCCATCTGTATATCGGTTTCTGCTTTCTGCTTTCTGGGTCAACCTTTAGAGTAGACATATCCGCTACCCCGTAGGCCAGCCTGTATCCTTCAAAAAATTCTATATACTTTTTATCCATAACAATTCTGTTGACGTGGGCCACTCAGTCTCCCTCCTGGCCCACGTTGTGCACTCATTCTCTTAGAGAATTATATAATGCTTGATTCCTTTGGTTTCTCTTCACCATGCTTCGCTTTCACAGCACCTTTAGAGATGCTATCAGAAAACGATTTAGCTTGTTGATAGATACTTGCATCGGTAATTGGACCAACTTTACTAACTTCCCAACCAAACCATGTGCCTTTGTCATTAGACATTTGTGTAGTCTTTAGTTTGTAAATGTGGCTAAAAGATGCCGGTGTATATAAACCGTTTTTACCTTTTAGTTTTATGCCCGACATCATTGAATTCCATTTTCTACTAATTTTTAATTGAGTAGATTTCATGGAGATCAACGCAGTCGATGGACTGTCTCCAGTTATAATTACAAAATGTGATGCAGTCTTCTCAATATAATTACCATTCGGTAATCTATCTTTGTAGTTTGCATCTGGTTTTGTTTTAGACATAATATCAGATGAAGAATCATAGATTGCAACAGGTGCTCCTGGTCCTTCTCCTCTATCTTTCCATTCGATGTACTCGAGTTTGTAAAAGCATGGAATTACATCTATGCCTTTGACTCCGTCGTATAGATCTCCAGAGACAGAATTGAATATCATTCCTGGCTCTGCACCCTCGACATACTTACCATCACGTTTATTAACTTCTGGTGAAAGTTGTCCAAGGATTTTTAAAAAAGGAAGGGCTAGATCTTCTTGACCTATTTTACCCAAACCTTTAGCTGCATCTTCTTCAAAAATATTTGAAGGAAGACCCGCAGCATTTTTCTCTGTTACTTGGTTCATGTTTATTTACTCCTTGTTATTTTTGTTCTGTTGCTTGTGAACAAATTAAAAAGATCAGAGGGCATATCAAGTCCAGCCTCAACACGCTCTCTGACCAATGCTTTAAGTGTCATAGGTTCGACCTTTAATTTCTGGACTGGTTCATAACCTTGACCTTGCGCAAGGACAGCATATTGCTGTGCCTTGTTATCTTCGGAACGTCCAAAAGCAACGGTTATCTCATTTTTAATAAGATCGCCTAGTCCGTTCTCACGAAGCCATTTGTATGCTTCTTCCCTTTTGTCCACTGGGATTGAAGCACCATAAACTGGTTTAACTTCTACTGAAGTTCCATCTGCTAGTTTAAGTGTAGATATATTCATCTCTTGCATCATTGTTGGTATTACTTCTGATGAAACAAGTTCCACTTTTCTTTTTACTTCTTTGAGCTCTTGCTCTTTAACTAAAAGTTCTGCTTCTAGTTCTTGTAATTTGACTACTTGATCGGATAATTTATTGGCATCATTTGCACCATCTAAATCCTCTCGTTGGTCTTTTTCAAAATCAATTGTCATCGATTTCTCCTTTCTCATGTAAGTTTATTTTTAAAGGATAATACATTTTTTCTTGTCTATCCCATTTAAGCAAATTAAATTTGCCATTTGTTAATTCAGAAACAACAGAACATGCAATGCCTATTATAGCAGGATCTCCTGTTAATAGTAGATAATCATCTGGAGTATAATCTTTTAAAAGTTTTCTTAACTTAAAAACTATAGGTCCTGGTGAAAATATTATTTGAGAAAATTCTGGAAGTAGGAAAACAAAATCTCCATATTCTTTTGCGCTCATAATATTAATTTTAGGAGTGCCGGCTTTTGTTCCAGGTAATTCTTGAATAACGTATACTATTTTTTTTCTTTCTAACATTGACAAACAATATAGGATGTTCTATATAATAAGTCAATACAGAAAGAATAAATTATGAAGTATAAATTTAAAACTGAGCCTTATGCTCATCAATTAAAAGCATTAGAGCTTTCTTGGGACAAGCCATACTTTGCCTATTTTATGGAAATGGGTACTGGTAAATCAAAAGTATTGATAGACAACATAGCTATGTTATACGATCAAGGTAAGATCAATGGTGTCTTAATTGTGGCACCAAAAGGTGTATATAAAAATTGGTATGAACAAGAAATACCTACACACATGCCAGAACACGTTGAATATGTAGATGTATTGTGGCAAGCAACTATTAATCAAAAACAACAAAAAGAATTAGATAAGTTATTTACACCAGGAGAAGATTTACATGTTTTAATTATGAATGTAGAGGCTTTTTCAACTGCAAAGGGTGTGGAATTTGCAGCCAAATTTTTACGTTGTCATAGAACTATGATGGCTATTGATGAATCTACAACTATAAAAAACCCTGACGCTAAAAGAACTAAACATATATGTAGTTTAGGAGAATATGCACAATACAAAAGAATCCTGACAGGATCTCCGGTAACCAAATCACCATTAGATTTATACAAACAATGTGAGTTTCTTAAAAAAGAATTATTGGGTCATACATCTTATTATACCTTTAGGACCAGGTATGCTAAAATGAAGACAGCTAATTTTGGTGGCCGGTCCGTGCAGATTGTAGTGGGTTATCAACATCTTGCAGAATTATCAGATAAATTAAAAGTTTTTTCTTATCGAGTATTAAAAGATGATTGTTTAGATTTACCTGAAAAAACATTTATTAAACGTATTGTACAACTTACTCCAGAACAAAAAAGAATATATTTACAAATGAAACAATTTGCTTTGTCTCAAATGGACGGCAAGATTATGACTACAGCTACCGTGTTAACTCAATTAATGAGATTACAACAAATTACTTGCGGTCATTTTATGGCAGATGATGGCACCATGAAAGAAGTAAAGTCTAATAGATTACCCGAACTTATGGATGTATTAGAAGAAATAGAAGGTAAAGTTGTTATATGGGCCCATTGGCAAAAAGATGTACATAGGATAATCCAGGATGTTTCTAAAAAATTTGGCGAAAATAGTTTTGTAGATTATTACGGTTTAACACCTATGTCAGAGCGTCAAAAAAATATAGAAAAATTCCAAGATCCAAACTCATCGGTTAAATATTTTATTGGTACTACACAGACTGGTGGTTATGGTATTACATTAACCGCAGCGTCTACCATGATATATTATTCTAATGGTTATGACCTAGAAAAAAGACAACAATCAGAAGCAAGAATAGATAGGATAGGGCAAAAATATCCTATGACTTATATTGATATTATGTGTGAAGATACTGTTGATGAAAGAATTGTTAAAGCCTTAAAAAAGAAAGTAGATATTGCTAGTCAAATTATGGGTGAAGAATTAAAAGATTGGATTTAACCTACGACTTTTCCTCCGGACCATTTCATTTCCGGTAAACCGTTTTCGTAAGACTTACCATCGTAAGTCAAAACTTGTTTTCTATTCGCACCCTTTTCATTGTAAGACACGTGGACCCAGCCACCCGCAGGGTCGTCTTTTTTGTAGAACTCGAGGATCAGCTGATCGAAGTCACAATTATTTTGAATCCAATAAGCTGTTTGAATATTAGGCACTCCTGCTATTTCGAAGTCGACCGCTTGGCCCTTAGCATGCTGACTCGTTTTTTTCGAGCCGATAGCTTCGCAAAGTGCTTCCGATCTGTAACCAGAGGTAACAGTAATGGGTTTCTCAAAGTGCGCACGAACCGGTTCCAATATTTCATAACATACGTTTTCCAAATTTTTAATGTCACCAGCTCCTGGTGAGTTGTCAATGTTTTTCCGCGTTGCGGTCATCGACTTTGTCATCTCTTCAAGTTTAAAATGTTTACTAAGTTGCATGAAAATTTTTTTATCTAATAATTAAAGCAAATATAACATAGGCCATACCTGAGATCAACGCTCCAGTAGACACTAATAAGATGCTTTCTACGCGATTAATTTGACGCTCAAGCTTATGTATCTTATCATGCGTTTGCTTTTGCATAATTCGACAAAGCTTTTCATGGTCTTCTATTTTTTGTAGTGCATTCTTAGCCATATTATTACCTGTTAAATAGTAAATCTATTTTTTGTGTTGTTGTCAAGTTATTATAATTGTTACCTTGCACTCTACTGTTAACCGCATTAACGTCTATGCTTGGTAGATTAAGAGTGTTAGGACCTAATGCTGTTTCAGTGCCCGTAATTGGAACTAATGGATTTTCAATAAATGGAAATTCTATTTCTGTTAATGGTATAGATAACATTTGCGCTCTTATGTCCGCAATAATTGGATATGCCACATCCATAGGATTAGCTAATCCAAGTTTAATTGCGTTTTCTCTAAACGCTGCAAGTATATCATTAGAAATATTAATAGGTCTAAATTGATTATTATTAATGGCATTAACTTCTACATTAGATAATCTATCTAACGAACCATCTAAATCAGTTTGTGATATTCCTAAAGTTTGTGCAGCATTAATGTTGGCACCTAGTTCTTGTTTAACTCCAAACAAAGCTCTGTTAGCATTTATGTATGCATCAACAATTGCATTCGGTTCAATTGGACCACCACGTAAAGCTTCTCTAGTAAAAAGTTGTCTTGATTCCCTTACACCTCTTTGATAGTCCGCTACTTTAAAATTCATAGCTCGTGCAGGATTAACATTAACAGCTCTAAAACCAAAAAGTCCGGCAAACTCATCACCAAATTCATAAGTCTCACCACTAGAACTAAACACGTCATCGCCTGCACCAGGTATTCTTGTAATAACATCTACAGATTTAATCGATTGATCTAATCTTACTAATTGTTGTGCAGAGAATGGCATTAATGCTTTGACTAAATGTTTCATAATTTTAGTTGCTTTGTCTCCAGGTAAATCTTGAGGATTAAATACTTGAAAGCCGTCTCTTGTTTCTCCCTTTCTTGCAATTAAATCTAATACTGCTTCACTCCAAATAGATTCTGATACAAATGGTTGACCAAATTCTTTCATCGCTTCAAAAGTACCAGCGATCATGTCATTCATAATACCATCTTCATCTGTTTCACCAGCAGCCACTCTGTTAATTACTGTTTGAATAGGTCTAACTAAAGTGTCATATGCATTAGCATGACTAAAATCGACGTATTTAAAAGAGCCATCAGCCTGTTTTATAGGCAAGATAGTAGAGTTTTTAGACCATGGGGCTACAAATCTTTTTAATGCCGCTCTCTCGTCCTCTGAGACGTCGTAAAGGGCAGCAAATGCCTCAGCTGTAGCGTAAGGAACAGCAGCTGTAGTTGCACCAAAACCAAATAGTCTTCTGTACCCTATAGTTTGAAAAGGTTTTACAATCGTGCCATCTGCTAATTCTATTGTTTCATTTATTTCTCTTAACCCACGTCTTACTATATTAACCCCTGTTCTAGCTATCTCTGCTGGAAAGGATACGAAATTTCCAATAGGTAATTTTCTTAATGATTTAATAAAGTCCGGCACATAATCATAATTAGGTATATTGTTTCTAACAATGTCTGCAGCTTCGTTTTCTAAAAACTCTTCTGTTAATCTTACTTCCTGTCCGTTTCTTTTAAAAAATTGACCTCTTGTAATTCCTGCAGATTGAAATGCTTTTTCTATTCTAGATTTTTCTATGGCCCAAGAATAAATTTTCCAAAAATCATCTTCAGCTGTGTACAAATCTTGTGATACAGATTTTAATTTTGATAATGGTTTTAATAACATTCTCATGCCTTTGTCTGATGTCATAGTCTCACCAAAATTAACGTCTTGTAAAAGTCTACTTAAGTCTCCTAGTCTTACGTTGCTATTTACCACTCCAAGTTTTAAAAGTTTTTCATATAACTCATTTTGTTGTCTTGTTCCTTTAAGTGGTGTTTGTAATGCTTGGTAAGCTTGTTTAATTGCAGCTGTGTCAGCAGCGGGTACAATACCATTAGCAGCAGCAAACGCTGCAGCACTTACAAAGTTTCTAACGTGAGTAACTGGAGATAAAACTGTTTTAGCAATTTGTGATAAACCTTTTGGATACAGAACTAAACTATTATAAAGTTGTCCTAACATTCCATTGTTATCAAATGCTAAAGATGTTCCTTCTAATGCTTTAGCTATTCCAGGTGTTGTGTATAATTCGTTTAATGGATTAACAGATCCACCTTTGGCTGCAACACTTAAAGTTTTAGCTTGGTCAATTCTTATTTGTTGAAAGTCGTCACCAAATAATAATCTTGCTTCGTCTTGAGTTTTAGCAAACATAGGTGTTTTACCTGCAGCTTTTAATTCATCAGACGTTTTAATTAAGTTTTCAAAAAATTCATTACGTCTTACGATCATAGAAAGTTTTGCAGTTCCTCCTAAGATGGCTTGCATTGGATTAGCTTGTTTACCTAAAAGGTTTTCAAATACTTCTTTGTCCCCTGCTTTTATAGCACCAGCAGAAATTAATGCAGAACCACGATCAGTTACCGCTTCTTTTAATGTAGTTCTGTTTACAAAAAAACTAGGCACTTCAAAAATTGCATCAGATGGTTTATCCATTCTCATACCTTTTGGAAGTCTAGCTGTTTTTAAAACTCTAGATACTGCTTGCTCTGCTTGTAAATCTGTCATCTCTTCACCAGCTTCTCTTGCACTGGCTATAAAAGATGCTTTAGCTTTATCAATAGCTTCTCTTGTTGGTGTGTATCTCATCCACGGTAAGATACTTTGATTTTGAAATATGTCGTATGTTGACCCTAAATAGTTTCTAAATTTAGAACCAAATAAAGTTTTAAATTCTGCAATCTCATCTTTGTTTAATTGTTTACCTAATTTAGAAAAAAGATCAGACCATCTAGTTCTAATATTAGATAGACTGCCAAGGATATCTGTAATGATTTCATCCTTAACATTTAAACCTTTTAACTTTCTAACAAGTTTATCTTTTAAACCTTGATCTAATTCACCGAATTTTGCTACACCAAGTTCATCTATCTTAGGATCTCCAGATAACATTAAGTCATTTATTTCTTTTAACAAAGTTTTTCTTTCTTTAGCTGTCGCTTGATTAGCTATAGTTCTATATGGACTAAAAATTTTATCTATACTTTGATCTAGTTCTCTTGATATATTTCTAGCAGCTGCTGCATCACCACTTTTTAAACCTGTTGCAGTTCTTTCAGCAGCAAAAAATTCTGGTGTCTTAGCACTTCGAGCCCTGAACCCTGATGCAATTTTATCAATCCATCTATCTAATTTAGAGTTTGCTACATCTAATTGTTTAGTTCTATCTGTAAGTTTTTTTATTGTAACTCCAATACCACCAAATAAACCTGTAAACAAAGCTCCTTCAG
>VTLG01008905.1_pt1 | contig 20662 bp, 14 predicted proteins | sample 4694571 | NCBI WGS metagenome assembly VTLG01 (sample SAMN12604809, study PRJNA352737) | marine metagenome | biome: ENVO:00000447; feature: ENVO:00000209|ENVO:00000569|ENVO:01000036; material: ENVO:00002151; isolation source: viral sequences binned using virsorter ... | reverse complement strand
GGCATCGCAGCATATATGGGACGACAATGGGAACTTAGTTATCGATTAGGAATGAGGCCATGGATCAGTGTTGCTTATAGTGCCCCAGTCTCAGCAGCCTTTGCGGTCTTCTTGGTTTATCCGTTCGGACAAGGAAGTTTCTCTGACGGTATGCCGTTGGGGATCTCAGGGACATTCAACTTTATGTTTGTCTTTCAAGCGGAACATAATATCCTCATGCATCCTTTTCATATGTTGGGAGTTGCGGGGATGTTTGGTGGGGCTCTCTTCGCTGCTATGCATGGTTCCTTGGTTACGTCTTCACTTGTTCGAGAAACAACTGAAAACGAATCACAAAACTATGGATATAAATTCGGCCAAGAGGAAGAAACTTATAACATTGTAGCTGCACATGGCTACTTTGGTAGACTTATTTTTCAATATGCTAGCTTTAATAATAGCCGCAGCCTTCATTTTTTTCTTGCTGTTTTCCCAGTCGTTTGCATATGGCTTACCTCTATGGGAGTCAGCACCATGGCTTTTAATCTCAACGGCTTTAACTTCAATCAGTCTATCGTTGACTCCACTGGCAAGGTTATTCCAACATGGGCTGACGTGCTCAACAGGGCTAACCTAGGCATGGAAGTAATGCATGAAAGAAACGCACATAATTTCCCACTCGACTTAGCATCAGGCGGCTCGGAGATAATCTAGTAGAAGCCACCTCAAACCACGTCCGTTCATCCCTTCGGGGGACGCATGAAACCACAGCATGGAACGGGGTTGTGGTACTGGAGTATTACAATGACTGTAAAACTAAGGTATCGTGGTATTGAGTACACTAAAACAAAGTAACTTAATTTAACATGAAAAAACTTGCACTTGCTCTAGCGGCAACTCTCGCTTCCGCACCTGCAATGGCTGGCGTTTATATTAACGCTGAGTCTAACGCATCTTATACAGGCAATGATTTTACTTCCCGTACTACCGATCTTCACATCGGATATGAAGGGGAAGCTGGAGACTTAGGATACTATATCCAAGGTGGTCCAGCTTTCCAGTCACCCGATGGTGCAGATGGTAACACAGATTTCTCTGGTAAGCTTGGTGCATCCATAGCTGCCACAGAAAAATTAGGTGTATACGGTGAGGTATCATTCGTAACTGATGAGACTGCTGATACAGCTTACGGCACTAAGATAGGTGCTAAATATTCATTCTAATTATTATGGGACAACAATCTAAAACGGGGTTCGGAGTAGCTAACCCTGTTCCTTATTCACCTGACTCAAGGTTAAAGAATCTAGACACTACGCCTAGTGACTCACAACCTCCCGGAGTAGATGAAGAACCAATTGATTACAACTCTCTTGAGGAAGCTCTCACGAGTTAATGAATTATGGATAGGGGTATTCTTACTCCTATCCTTTTTAATTATGGTAGAAGTTATGCACACTAAATACCATCGTAAAGCTGCCCCTCATTGTGCAAGTATAGAAGCACCTCAGAGTCGGACTTCTATATAATTGGCTTTAGCCCATGGCATGTGTTACTAAGGTAGCACCGATTGGATACCTTTAGCCGTCTAGACGGTGGGAAAGACCACGCAATTAAGCGCGAAAAATTTACTTAAGTAAGACAGATAAACATACAATTTTTTAATTAACAATGGCCCAACAGGCAACGACTGCCAATGCCAATGGACCGATTTGGGGAGGTGCCGATAACGGTGCTGATACCACTACCTCCGCGAGAAGAGCCCTCTATCTCAAGCTGTTCTCAGGAGAGATGTTCAAAGGTTTCCAGCGTAATACAATCGCTAGAGATCTTGTAACAAGACGTACCCTTAAAAATGGTAAGTCTTTACAGTTCATCTATACAGGTAGAACCAAAGCGGAATTCCATGTCCCCGGACAGTCAATTCTAGGTAACGATGAGAAGTCACCCCCAGTAGCAGAGAAGACCATCACTTGTGATGACCTCCTAATCTCTAGTGCTTTCGTCTATGAATTAGATGAGACACTTGCACACTACGATTTACGTGGTGAAATCTCTCGTAAGATCGGCTATGCACTAGCCGAAAATTATGATCGCAGAATCTTTAGAGCGATCTCAAAGGCTGCTAGACAGCCAGCACCAGTTTCTATGACTAACTTCGTAGAACCCGGTGGAAGTATTGTTAAAGTTGGTGCTGCTAATAGTACTGCTGCAACTGATGCTTATGACTCAGCTAAGTTAGTACAAGCCTTCTTCGAGGCAGCTGCTATCCTAGATGAGAAAGGTATTACAGGTGAAGGTAGAGTAGCTGTACTTAACCCAAGACAATACTATGAATTAATTAGAAACTGTGCCACCAACAACCTAATTAATCGTGACGAAACAGGTGACGCATTACAATCCGGTAATGGTATCCTTGACATTGCAGGCATCAAGATCTACAAGTCAATGAATATTCCATTCCTTGGTGACTATGGTGTTAACCTAGCTAACCTACCATCTGGTGCTGTATCTAATATTGGTGAGGCTGCTTCCAAAGGCTCCTTCATTGGTGAAGATATGGATGACCAAGATGCATCTACTACTCCATCTGGACAGAAGACCGTTAATAACTACGGTACTGCTGCTAAGTTTGGAGGTTCCTGTGGACTTATCTTCCAGAAGGAAGCTGCAGGTGTTGTAGAAGCTATCGGACCACAAGTTCAAGTAACTTCTGGAGATGTATCAGTGGTATACCAAGGAGATGTCATTCTAGGACGTTTAGCAATGGGAGCAGATTTCTTAAATCCTGCTGCTGCTGTTGAGCTCGTAGCTGGAATCGATGTATCTGCTAACTGGAACAACACTGCTGTTTCTAACGCAAGCTTCACATAAGCTTATATTTTTAACCAATATATGGGGAGTCTTCGGGCTCCCTCTTTTTTTATTTTATGGCTTCCACAACAGTTGACATCGATACCGAACTATCCGCAGTTAATTCTATACTGGGAGCTATTGGTCAGTCACCAGTAACTTCTTTAGTATACGATAATCCAGAAATATCATTAATATATAACCTATTAAGAGATGCTAATGTTGATGTACAATCAGAAGGTTGGCACTTCAATACAGAAAAGCATGTAACTTATACACCTGATTCAGTTACAGGTAAGATAGTAGTAGGTAATGATGTTTTAAAGATGGATGTATCTGAAGGATGGGAGAAAAGACAATACGATGTAGTAAAGAGAGGAGGATATTTATACGATAAATTTGACCATACAGATGATTGGTCAGATCATACTTCTATTGATTTAGATATAACTAGATTAATTTCATTTGAAGATCTACCTACACCATTTCAAAGATATATAACATATAGAGCAGGGAGAGTAGCTGCTACTCAATTAGTTTCTAACCCACAATTAGTACAACTACTAGCGCAACAAGAAGGGTTGTCTAGAGCTGCGTTAATGGAGTATGAAACTACTCAAGCTAACTATACTATGTTTGGATTCCCAGAGGATTCATCATACACTACCTATCAACCATGGAGAAACCTTAGAAGATAATGGCAAGTATAACACAAACAATACCAAGTTACACCGGGGGTATATCTGAACAGCCAGATCATATGAAATTTCCGGGACAGGTAAAGAATGTTGTTAATGCTATACCAGATGTAACATATGGTTTATATAAAAGACCCGGATCTAAAAGAATAGGAACTACACCATTAGCTAATGTACAGACTAATGGGTCTTGGTTTCACTATTATAGAGATGAATCAGAAGGATCATATATAGGTCAAATAGCATCTGATGGTAAGATAAGAATGTGGAGTTGTAATGATGGTACTGAGAAAAATGTGTGGTATCATACAGATAACAGTGCATATGATGGAAGTAATTCTAATCATACATCTATAACTTCTTACCTAACTCCTAGTAGTGCAACAGCTACAGAAGACTTACAAGCATTAACAATTAATGATACAACATTCCTAAATAATAGAACAAAAACTGTAGCTACTACTGGTACTACACCTTCTGCTACTGATACACATTATGCTTATGTAGAATTACTTAGAACAGAGAATGGTAGACAGTATGGATTAAATGCTTATAGTTCTAGTACTACAACAGCTCTAACTAGAGCAACTAGATTAAGAATAGACTCAGATACTTTACTGGAAAATGCAGGTACAGGTCACTGTCCGGGTGTAGGTACACAAGTATTTAGTTTTACTACAGCAAATTCATATTCAGCACCATTAGGGGCAGCTGAAGATGCTAGTGGTAATGCATTAAATGCAGCATCAAATAGAACTAACTTAATATTTAGACTTACTACATTAGGTCAACAAGGTAAAACAGGTGGAGGTACATCTAATACTGATTACTCATGTTCATATAATAGAGAAGTACAACTATTACATGGTGGAGAAGGTTGGCAAGTAGGTGATAAAGTAACAGTCAGCTTAGATCAAGCTCAGACTAATTATGATTATGTAGTAGAAGTAACAGAAATAGAAACAGTACAAGTAAAAGGTACTATAAATGGTGGTGTAAATGGTATAATAAGACCAACTCCTACACCATTTGATTCTGATACAGCTGTTACAGCTGATACTATTTTAGGTGGGTTACAAGCAGGATTTAGTGGTACTGGTATTACTGCAACAGTTATAGGTAATGGTATGTATCTTACAGCCAGTTCTGCATTTAACATTGAAGTTGTAGATCAAGACTTGATGAGAGTCATGCAAGATACAGCTAATGATGTTACTAAATTACCATTACAATGTAAATTAGGATATATAGTTAAGATACAAAATACTAGATCAGCAGATGAAGATGACTATTATGTAAAATTTAGTAGTGCTAATAGTTTAGATGGAGCTGGATCTTGGATAGAGTGTGCAAAACCGGGTATAGCTAAGAGTTTTGATACAACTACTATGCCACATGTATTACAGAGGCAAGCTGATGGAGACTTCTTAGTTAAAGCAGGTACATATACTGATAGAATTATAGGAGATGAAGTAACTAATCCAGTACCTACCTTTGTAGGACAGAAAATTAATAAGATAGTATTCTTCCGTAATAGACTATGCTTCTTATCTGGAGAAAATGTAATAACTTCTAGACCCGGTGAATTAGCTATACCAGCATTCTGGTCTTGGACAGCATTAGCAGTTAGTGCTATTGATCCAATAGATATAGCTTGTTCATCAACATATCCATCAGAATTATTTGATGCAGTAGAATTAAATGTAGGTCTTGTTGTCTTTAGTACAAACCAACAATTCTTATTAGTTTCTGATGCTGAGATCATGAATCCTGATACAGCTAAACTGAAGAAATTATCTATATTCAATTATAATGAAACAATACCTCCAATATCTTTAGGTACTACTATAGGGTTTGTAGACAGTTCAGGTAAATATAGTAGATTTACTGAGTTATGGAATGTACAAAGAGAAGGCGAGCCTGATCTTATAGAAACAAGTAAGGTTGTACCATCTTTATTGCCTAAAGATATAGATATGATTACACATTCCAGAGAGAATGGAATTGTATTATTTGGTAAAACTGGTCAATCTGAAATACAAGGTTGGAGATATTTTCAAATAGCTGAGAAAAGAGGTTTTCAAGCTTGGTTTAAATGGAAATTAAACAATCCATTAAGGTATCACTTTATTATAAATGATACATACTACCATTTAGATTCTGATAACTTCTTACAAACTATAGAATTAATACAAACAGATGCTGATTTAAGTATTGATCAAGATGGTGTTAATTACCAAATACATCTAGATAACTATACTACAGTTAGTGGTGGGGTTTATAATGCAACTACAAACCTAACTACTTTTACTAATCAATCTACTTGGATACCTGATGTAACTACACCTAACGGTACTTTGGTATTAGTTGATACAGATTCAGCTACAGCCAGAGAAGGTAGATATACTGAAGTAACATTAACAGGCAATACACCTAATGATGATTTTACAGTACCCGGTGATTGGTCTAGTGCTACATTAAATATAGGATATCTATATGATTATCAAGTAGATTTCCCACGTATATATGTAACTAAACAAACTGGTGGTCAAGAAGTAAGAGTAAATTCTGAAATCAATTCATCTCTTGTTGTACATAGATTAAAAATAAACTTTGGTAAGATAGGTCTATATGAAACTACACTTACTAGAGTAGGTAAAAATCCTTATACTGAAATTTATGAATCTAGTATATTAGATGAGTATGATGTTTCAGATGCACCTTACTTAGATGAACATATACAAGCAATACCAGTTTATGAGAATAATAAAAACGTAGATATAACTTTAAAATCCACACATCCTTCACCCGCTACACTACGATCAATGAGTTGGGAAGGAGACTTTTCACCTAAGTATTATCGTCGTGTCTGAATTTATCCACCAAATAACAGATGAGGCTGCCATTGAGGTGGCCTCTAATCTACGTCCAGATGACCTCAGAGAGATCGTAGAGGGTCACGGGGTAGATCCTACCGAAGAGTTGCTTCACGCAGCTCACAATTGCTCCTCCGTGTATTTCACGGTGCCTAACGGCAAGACTGCTGGTATGGCTGGAGTTGGTAAAGATGGTATTATATGGATGGTCTGCACACCCGCAATCCATGAGTACCCAATAACATTCGCTAGAGAAGCGAAGCGGTTCGTTGAGAGTAGAACTGAACCTTTATTATGGAATATAGTCGATGAACGTAATAGAGTTCATTTAAAACTACTCAGATTTTTGGGCTTTAAATTTTTGCGAAAAATTTTCCACGGTCCAAACCAATTGTCCTTTATAGAATTTTGCCGTGTGCGCACCAGATCCTAATGCGGGAGCTCGTAGAGCTGCCCAAGAAAGACAAAACTTTAAAATTGCTAAACATGCAAGTGATTCTATTAAATACTGGAATAGAGAAACTACCTACAAAAGAGGTAGAGAAGCTATTGCTATGGGATTTAGTAGATCTAAAAGTGATGCTTATGTAAAAGCGTTGAATATAATTTCTGAAGGAAGAAAGTCCTCAGAAAATTTACAACGTGCCTATTCTACCGAACGTTATGTTGATGAAGGAGGTAGAGGACGTAGGGCAGGAAAAAATATTTTAAATAAATTATTAGCAAATCAAGCTCAAATTGATAAGGCTAGTAATGAGGCTGTAGGAAGAAATTATGATATATTAATGCAAGGCGTAACTAGAGATTATGTTTCTAGACAAGCTAAAAACAGAACTACTCTTGGAGTTAAACCAGAATGGGGAGCACCTGTAATGATGCCTCCAGTAGATAGAAAGGGTCAATTCTTAGCAACACTATCAACTGGATTAAGTATTGCAACTAGTGCATTCTCTATAGCTAGTGGTATTGGTGGGTTTATGAGTGCAGCAGGAACAGCCGGTGCTGCACCTACACTTGGTCAAAGATTCGCAAACATGAGGTAATTAATTATGTCAGAATGGTTACAACAACTAGGTAAGAGGTCCATTAATGCAGCGGATATATCTGACCAAAACTATGAAGAACTTGAACGCCTAGAACATGATGGTGTAAAACAAGTTAATGATGCTAATGATGCTTTTATTCAAGATCTACAATCTCAAGTATCAGCAGACGTACAGTTTTATCAAGCTTGGTTTGGTAATAAATTTCAACAGTATAAAGATCTTGGTCCACTTTCTACACAAATTGCTAATGTAACTAATAAAGCATTGGAGATGGAAAAAAGTAGGCGAGAATTTGATTATGCTGAACAATATCTTTCTCAAGGTGCAGCTGAACTTAAAGCTGATAAGTCACAATATGCTCAGTCAATTAACGACTTTGAAGAGGGTAATTATCTAGTACATAAGACAACTAATGAGTTGCACGTATATTCTAAACAGTTAGAAAATTTTAATCCAACAAAGTTTCGAAGAGTTAAACCAGAAATTAAGGAACTCCTTAATACATTTAACGATAGTCTTAAGGATAAAAGAACAGCAAAAACACATATAAATACAGTTGTTCCAGCATATCTGGAAGCAATGGAGCATAAACTATGGCCTGTGGAGATAAATGGAACAATCGTAGCGATGACTGCAGATCAGGCTAAGAATAGTAATATGGTAGCATATCGTCATATTATTAAAGGTCAACTTTCTATGCTTTTGATGCATATAAAGGATAATAATCCAGAGTTTAGTGATGGTTTTATTAGGGCTCGGATTACTAAACCTATGTATGATCTTATGCAGTTGAAGATGGGTGAATCTAACACTGCTTTAGGTAAAGCCCTTTCAACTTCACAAGAGAAATTATTTAATGATAACTTCTATGAAGGAATAAATTCAGGTACTCCGGGTATTATTCAGGGTACTATAAATGCTCAATATGATTCTGCTGGTGGTTCTACATCTTGGGGTGTATCTAGACAACAAGTAAGTGGTAGAGTACTAGCTGGTATAAAGAGTGGAGATATAAAAAAACCCGGAATCCGTAATGCAGGAAATGAATGGATAATACCTCACGGTGCAAGGCCAAGAAACAAAGGTGAGACAGATGATGCTTATTATAAAGCTGTTGGAGCCCAAAGATTTAAAACCATGTACCCTAAAGAATATCAATCATGGGTATCTGAAGCGCTAAAATATCAAACCAACGAGTTTAATAAAACAAATCAAGCTTTTGAATCTAAGAAATCAGGTATTGTAAATAGAGCAGTTCTAGCTGTAGAGGAAAAAGGGGGTATAAATGAAGCTAGAGAGGACATACTAGATGCTATTAAAGAATTTGAAACCTTTGCTGGAGGTTATTATCCTATTGATGATAAGTTACTAAGTTATGCAAAACAATTAGAAAACCCTATAAATCCAGGACTTCTACAGAACATGATGAGTAATTTAACTAGTAATCACATACCTGTTCCAGATGAATTACTTAATCAATTACCTACAGCTGCCATGAGGAATAAATGGAAAGAAATTAATAATGGTTTAATGCCTGAAGGCTGGTCTGCATTACCAAGAGCTGTGGGAATGGATAAAGTTGAAAAGATAAATAGTCGAGAAGTATCAACTTATAGGGAAAGACAGAACATATATAATACTGCTGATGCTCTATTTAAAGAGGCATATAGAATAAGTATGAAGGAGACTGCAAATGATCCTAATTTAAAAAATGATCTTAAAGGTCGTCAGGATCTTGCAACAAAACAAGGTATGGCAGCAGTTGTAAAGGGATTTGATGATGCATTAGAGAAGGATCCTAACTATTTTATTAATCAGGGAACACCTTCTAGAAAAGAAGATGCTCTTAGAGAAGCAAGTCAAGTATTTGTAAATAATATTAAGTCAGGAAACTGGACTGTTGATACTATGACTAGTAATGAATTATTAGATCCAACTGAAAAAGTATTATTACTTCAAGGAATACAATATTTAAACGGTGAGTTAGGTAAATATCCTCCTATGGAGTGGGTACGAATAGGTAAAGCTTTAGGAGTAAATCCTCATGATTTAATTACAGCTAGATTAGAAGCTACTGGTAAGTTACCTAAAGGTATAAAACCTGATTATAGTAATGAAGGTGCAAATCTATATCCATCATCCTATGGTACTAATTATAGAATAAGCGTACTCAGTAAAGATGGTGATGGAAGTTTCTTTGATTTTGCTCAGGTATTGGATAGAGTAGCAGTAAATAAAGATAAAGGTGGATATAATTTTGCCGAATTTAACGGTAAAGCTATAGAAACAGAAATACCTATTGATCAAATGTCAGTAGGTCAAATTATGGAATTAGCTAATACATATGGATTTAGTGATCAATTTAAACTAGGTATGTATAATATAAATGGACATGATCTTTGGAGAATACATCAAAGCCTTATTAAATATGATGTAAATGTTACTGATTATAATAGGTTATTCAATCAAGATATCCAAGATGAATTTATATTTTATGTATGGCGAGGTAAATTAGATCAAAATAAAGCATTACTAGGAACTAGCGATCAGTCTTGGGCTCATACTTTAAATATATCAGTAGATCTTGCAAAAGAATTACAAGATATATATCCATTTCTGGTTAATGTTCCTTGGATGAATGTAAGAAATTTAATTCCAGAAGCCATCCCTGTACTTCAAGAAACACTATCTGGTAGATAATTTATTAAATTAAACACATGGCAATAGACCAAAATACTCCTCTTGGGAATCCCCTTGATCCCTCATTAGAGGAAGTAAATTACTTAGCAGAATTAGCTAAACATAATCAAGAAAAACGAGTTTTAGCAGAACAAGAAGTAAGAGATGATGCAAGGTATAAAGATATCCAAGCAGACGCTAGAGACAATCCAGAAGGTTGGGGAGTTAAAGGTGTAGCTAAAGAACTTCAATCAGTTTTAACAGGTGGTGTCCAAGATACACTCTCTTCTGTCCTTACTTTTCCAGAACGTACAGCAGATATGTTCTCTGGAGAAATGAGTAGGGAAATAGAAGAGAAAGGTAAGTATAAACCACAATGGACTCCTTTTGATTCTTATGAGAATCCTATTGAAACTAGAACATGGTGGGGTCAGTTACTAAGAGGTACTGTACATTTTGGTACAATGGCTCTTGGTGTAACAGCAGCAGCTGGTGCAGCTGGTATTTCTGCCCCTGCTTCTCTTGCTGGTATGGCTGGTTATAGTTTAATTAGAGCTGCTGCTATTGGTGCTACATCTGATCTTATATCTAAAACTTCCGATGGGGAAAATGCTCTAGGTATGCTTAGAGATCGTTTTGGATGGATGGATACACCACTCAGTACAAAAGATGGAGAACATCCATTAATGTATAAACTAAAAAATATCGTCGAAGGTATGGGTATAGGACTCGTCTTTGATGGTGTTAGCATGGCACTGACTAAGGGAGGTGCTAGAGCTAAAGTAGAAGCTAGAAATAGAAATGTACAAGAAATAACAGTACAAAAAGCTTTACAAGAGGTAAGAGATTTTGAAACTGAATTCCGTGCTTCTAAAAATAAACCAGTAGCTGATCAACATCAAGGAGCATATACTTCTGAACAAAAAGTATATGATGCATATGAAACTCAGAAACGTACAAGAAAAGAATGGGGATCTGAAGAAGGTTCTACAGGATCTATCATTAGACCTATTCTAACTGAACGTGCTGCTAAGACTGGTATGATGCCAGAAGAAGTAGCCGAGAATATTCTGAAAGGTTTATATAGTGAACCTAAGTTTCAAGAAACTATTAGACAGTTAAGAAAAGGTAATAAAACTGTATTAGAAGTATTTGGTGATTCTTTAGAAGCTCATCAAAGAATTACATTAGGCAGAAATGCTGCTGATATGTCTACTGAGGAATACTTAGGAGAGATACTTAGAAGTTCTGATACATATGATATAAAAGAAGGTGGTGAAGTTATCGATACTATTACAACTATCACTTCATCCGATGTTGTAGTTACAGATATGATAACTGGTACTCTTATCAAACAATTAAGAGATATGGGTATTAGTGGTAGAGAAATGGCAGAGTTCTTTGATTTAGGAGCTATAGATGGTCCAGCAGCTCAAGTAGCTAATACTTTAATGACTGCATTAACTGAGGCTAAAAGAGCTAGAGTTATGAAATCAGAGAATTTTAGAGCATTAGGAGCTGGTAAAGCTAAGAAGGAGTTTTTAGAAGCTACTGTATCTAAGGATATGGTAGATACTAGAGATTCTATTATGTCTATTCTTGATCTAGCTAAAGGTGATACAAGTGATGAGTTAATGAATGCTTTATTTGAAGTATTCTCTAGCATGAAAACTGTTAATAACTTAGATGATTTTGATGCTTGGGCTAGAAAAATGATCAAAGGTGGTAGATTTGACGAGAAGAGTCCAGAAAGAACTGGTGCTTTAATTAGAGAACTACAAACTATGTTTAGTCATAGTGTATTGAGTGGTCCTAAAACACCATTCAGAGCTTTATTAGGTACATCAATGGCTACTTTCTCAAGACCATTTGCTACTACTTTAGGAGCTGTATTAAGATTACCATTTACTGGAGATTTCACACAAGTTAGAGCAGGTTTGGCATCTATGAATGCCATGAAAGAAGCTATTCCTGAAGCTTATGAATTATTCTTTACTAGATTAAACTCTTATTGGAGTGGAGATGTAACAAATATTAAAACAAGATTTGTAGAATTTACTCAAGCTGATGAAAACTGGGAACTCTTAAGAAGATATTTTGAAGATAGTGGACGAGCTAGCACAGGAGATCAAGCTTTATTTAAAATGGCTAATATGGCTAGAGCTGCTAATCAATCTAATTTCCTTACATATTCTACTAAATTAATGGCAGCAACTGATGATGCTTTTGCCCATATATTAGGTAGAGCTAAGATGAGAGAGAAGGCATTCCATTCTGCTATGGATGCTCAAAGTAATGGTAGACCTATTATCATAGATAATGAGTTTATGAAAGCTTATGAAGATGATTTTCATTCACAGATATTTGATTCAAGTGGAAATATCAAGGATGAAGCTACCAAATATGCTAGAAAAGAAGTTACTCTTACTCAAGATTTAACTGGATTCTCTAAAGGATTAAATGATGTATTTAGTTCTAATCCTTGGGCTAGACCTTTCTTTCTATTTGCTAGAACTGGTGTAAATGGACTAGCTTTAACTGCTAAACATACACCCGGATTTAACTTCTTAGTTAAAGAATTTAATGATATAGCATTTGCTAAACCTGAAGATCTAAGGGAAGTAGCTAAGTATGGAATTACCAATGCTACTGAACTTGCTAATGCTAAGGCATTACAAACTGGTAGATTAGCTATGGGTACTGCTGTTATCTTTATGGCATCACAGAAATTTATGAGTGGTGAATTAACTGGTAATGGACCTACTGATAGACAAAAACGCCAGATGTGGTTAGATGCTGGTTGGATACCAAGGAGTATTAAGTTAGGTGATGTATGGGTTGGTTATGATGCTATTGAACCATTTAATCAAATACTTTCATTAATTGGTGATATAGGTGATAATAGTCTTCTTATGGGAGAAGAATGGACTGAAGATCAATTCATGAAAACAGCTCTTGTTTTAATGCAAGGTATATCTAGCAAGTCATATCTTGCTGGTATGCAACAATTTGTAGATCTAGTTGCTGGTAAACCCGGTCAATTAGAACGTATAGCAGCTGGGTTACTAAATAATCAAGTACCTTTATCAAGTCTTAGAAATGATTTAGGTAAATTATTCACACCACATACTAGAGAATTATCTTCTGGTATAATACAGTCAATAAGAAATAGAAACTTAATGACAGAAGGATTAGCAGAAGAAGCTTTACCAATTAAATACGATCTTCTAACAGGTAGACCTATTAAAGATCATGACTTTATGACTAGAGCATGGAATATGTTTATACCAGTTGCTTTTAATTTAGATCATGGTGATGGTAAAAATCTTCTATTTTCTAGTGGATATGATTTAAGAATAGCTACATATTATTCTCCAACTGGTATTAATCTTACTGATTATCCAGAAATCAGATCTAAATATCAAGAAGCTATAGGTAAACAAAATTTAGAAGCTAAACTAGCTAAACTAGCTAAAAAACGTAGGATACAGGATTCTCTTTTACAAATGTATGTTGATATACGTGGTGGTAAAAGAGGTGAATACCAAGCTATGGATTACTATCATAACTTTGTTATAGATGAATTATTTTCAGACGCAAGAGAAATCGCTTGGAATACAATAGCTAATGATCCAAGAATAGTAGAATTAGAACGCGAAGCTTTTATAAAAAAAGACAAGAGATCTCGTAAAAAAAGTTTAACAGGTTCAGCAGTAGGCGACCTACAACCACTCCTCAATATGTATAAATAACAATGGCAACAACATTCGTAGACTACGCTGGGGATGGGAACAATAATAAGGCGTTCTCTTTTCCTTCATATCAAGAGTCAGACATAAAAGTTCATGTCGATGGCGTAATAAAAACCACCTCTACCCACTATAATATCACTAGTTATACAACAACTGGTGGTGGTACAGTAGTATTTACTGCTGGTAATATACCTGCTGTTGGAGAAGATATCCGTATTTTCCGTGATACAGATGTAGATAGTGCTAAGGCAACATTTACAGCTGGTTCAGCAGTTAAAGCAGCAGACTTAAATAATAATACTACTCAACTTCTATATGCTCAACAAGAAGAGAAGAATCAAAACTTAACAACTGATGATTTAAAAGATAATATAATTACATCTTCTAAAATTGTAGGTAATGCGGTTAACTCAGCACATCTAGCAGATAACTCAGTAGGATCTTCAGAGTTACAATCTGATTCAGTCGGTACAACACAGATTAAAGATAATGCTGTAACATCTGCTAAGATTGCTGCTGGTTCTTTAGGTACATCTTCTATAGCTGATAATGCTATAACATCTGCTAAAATAGCAGCTAATGCTGTAGGTTCTGCACAAATAGCAGATGGGGCAGTTGGGTCTTCAGAACTTGCTGCTAATTCAGTAGGTTCAGCACAGATATCAGATGGAGCTGTAGGTAGTTCCGAGATAGCAGCCGATGCTGTTGGAGCTGCACAGATAGCTGATGGAGCTGTAGGTTCAGCTGCTTTAGCTGCAGACTCTGTAGGATCAGCACAGATAGCAGATGGGGCTGTAGGAGCTTCTGAGATAGCTGCTGACGCTGTTAGAGCCGCACAGATACAAGATGGTGCAGTAGGTAGTTCTGAGATTGCAGCAGATGCTGTAGGTAATGCTCAGTTAGCTGATAACTCAGTTGCAGCTGCTAACATAGCTGCTAATGCTGTAGGATCTGCACAGATTGCAGACGGTGCTGTAGGATCATCTGAATTAGATGCCAACTCAGTTGGTAATGTTCAGATGAAAGATAATGCAATTACAATGACTGAGATAGGTTGTGAAGAAACAACCATCACAGATGATGATACAAAACTACCAACTTCTGGAGCTGTTGTAGATTATGTAGCATCAATAATAAATCCAATCGGTGGACTTGAAGTTATTGCAGATGATGAATCATTCCCTAACACAATTCCAGCAGCTGGTGTTGTAATTAGTATAACTGACGCAGCTGGTCTATCAGTTAACTCTAGTGGTGTCTCTACTAATGGAGATGCACTTGATAACTCAACTATAACCATTAATGGATTCCCTAGTGAATTAAGAGGTGGTGTAGGTGGTAATGCAGATCCTTATGTATTTGCATCTGGTGCTGGTTTGATGGTGGTATCCACTGGATCAAGTCATACTTATAATTACCATCAGGCAATGATAAGGGAAGCTGACTTTGTACAGTTAAGTGATGATATAAACGACTTTAACAGTAGATACCGTATAGCAGGTTCAGCACCGGGATCTAATAATGATGAAGGTGATTTATACTTTGATACAACTGCTAATAAGATGTATGTGTATGATGGCTCTGCATGGGGTCAGGTTACATCAACTGGTGAGTTTAAGATATTAGGTATTAAAGATAACGGACAAGCACATAATGGATCTGGTCCTACATTTAATGGATCTAATGACCAATATGATTTATTTGAAGGTACTAGTGATGCTAGTCTAACTGCAGCTGCACAATTAACTGTAGTATTGAATGGTGTTGTACAGAAACCAAATGATGGTGTATTCAGTGGTAGTGAAGAAGGTTTCTATTTAGATGGAACTGACGGAATTAAATTCTGTGATCCTCCTCCAACTGGTTCAACTCTCTTTGTAATTAAATCAGGTTCAGCTACAGAGATTGCTGTTCCAGCTGATAACTCAGTTTCAGCAGGTAAGACAGATATATCCTTAGTACAAGGTGATATTATCTATTCTAATGGTACTGATAGTTGGACACGTTTAGCGAAAGGTACAGCAGGTCAATTCCTCAAGATGAACTCAGGAGCTACGGCACCTGAATGGGGAGCTGATAATGATACTATTATTGGTGGTGCAAATGGTGTAAGTTTTAACGATAATGTTGCAGTTAAGTTTGGAACAGGAACAGATAATGATCTGGAGATAAAACATACTCCTCATGTAAATATGCTTGAAGCCAACGATGGTAGTATTGCTATCTCGGCTGATGAAATTCAACTTCTTAGTAATGATACCGCTGGACAAGCTTTATATGTAGATGGTCCAAATAATAAACTATGGTTAGGTTATGATGGAGCTCACAGTATACAGATCACTAATACTGAAGCCACTTTTATTAAAGATGTAGTCTTTGATAATGCTACTAATGCTGGTAAGGATTTGACATGGGATATGTCAGATAATGCTTTAGAATTTGCAGATGATGTTAAAGCTTCATTTGGCGATGGTGCAGATATACAGATTTATCATAATGCAACAAATAGTTTTATAAAGAATGCTACAGGACATTTCAAAATTTGTGGTGATTCTATTTCATTTAGAAACGCAGCTGATGGAGAAGATCTTGCATTGTTTACAGCTGATGGAGCTTGTAAATTAGGATATGATAATAGTTTTGAACTTGAAACTAAATCAGGTGGTGTAAAACTAAATGGACACTCTGAATCAGTTATTACAGCGTTAACTTCTGCTTCATCAGTGACTATAGACTTTAGTTTATCTAACCACTTCTCATGCACAATGGGTCATAATATAACCTTTGCTAACCCTACAACTGAATCAGTCGGTCAGTCAGGGACAATTGTACTTACACAAGATGGTACTGGATCTAGAACAGCATCATGGGGATCTCAATTCCTTTGGGCTGGTGGTACAGCACCTACTCTATCAACAGGAGCTAATGCTGTAGACAGAATAGACTACTTCGTGGCAGCTGCTGATAAGATACATTGTGTGGCTAGTTTAGGTATGGCATAATGTTTGATAGTTTAACAAGATTAGGTGCTAGTGCGGCTGGAGAAGACTATGAAATTGCAAAATCATTAAGATTTAATGATGATGACAGCCCTCACTTAACATTTACCCCAAGTAGTGCAACTAATCGTAAAACGTTTACCTTCTCATTTTGGACTAAACTTGGACCTACTGCTGCAACTTCTGGCAATGCTATTCTATTTCACGCTGGAGCTAATTCAATTACCGATGGTTTCTTTGAAATGAGGTTTGGAGCTGCAGGATTTAGAGTTAGATATTGCGACGGTGGTGGTGGTGGGCAAGCATCATATAAGACAACTATTGCTAAATATAAAGATGTAGCTAAATGGTATCATTGTGTATGTGCAGTAGATACTACGCAAGGTACCGCTCTAGATAGAATAAAATTCTATATAAATGGTGTACAAGAAACTGATATTTTTGATGATGGATCTAATACAGCTGCTGTAGATCAAAACCATGACTTTTTAGTTAATAATAATCAAGAGCACGTTATAGGATATGGTAAAGGATGGAATGGTGCTGTTGATGGATATACAGATCAATTGTTAGCAGAGTGGCATTTTATTGATGGCTCTGCTTTAACTCCAGATAATTTTGGTAAAACAAAGACATCTACTGGTGAATGGATTCCTATAGAATATACAGGTTCACATGGTACTAATGGTTACTATTTAAGTTTTGGTGATTCAAGCGCATTAGGAAATGATGACTCATCAAATAGTAATAACTGGAGTCCTAATAACTTTGGAACATCAAACGATCATGACAATGATTCTCTAACTGATTCACCAACAAGTAATTATTGTGTTTTAGATTGTCTAGATGTCGGAACTGCAGGTATAACTAATGGTGGTTTAGAAACTAATTCTTCATCTGGATCTGGTCATAGTACAACTTTTTCAACAATCGGATTGAAGAGTGGTAAATGGTATGTCGAAGCAAAGCTAATAACTTCTTGGGTTGGATGCGAATTCTGGTTAGCTCCAAAAGATCATGATTCAGTATCTACTGACCTAGATCAAAGTTCTTGGGCTACTGGTACCCAAAATGGAAAGGGATATACTTTCATGACTCAATATGGTAATTGTTACCATTCTTCAGGTGGCGGAACTAATGTAACTGATTATACTCCAGATGGTAGTCAAAATGATATTTATATGATGGCTGTAGATTTAGATAATAATAAGATTTGGTGGGGTAGAAATGGTACATGGGGTGATAATGGTGGAACAGGTAATCCTGCTACTGGAGCTAATGCTGCATTTACTAATGTAGGTACAGCTACAGGTCAAACGGATGAAACTTGGTGCGTAGGTATTAGAGATACAAATCAGCATCATATGGCAATTAACTTTGGTCAACAGCCTTTTTCTTATACACCACCAACAGGGTTTCTACCTATAACCACACAAAATTTACCTGAACCAGTTATTAAAGATCCAAGTAAATACTTTGATACTGTTCTTTATACAGGAAATGGAGCAAACCAAACAATTTCATCTTTAGGTTTTCAACCTGATTTAGTTTGGTTTAAAAGTAGAGAGACAACTTATGATCATGAAGTATATGATTCAGTTCGTGGAGTTGAAAAAGGGCTATATACTAATACTACTGCAGCTGAATTTGATGATGATGATGCTTTAACAGCATTCAATAGTAATGGATTTACTGTAGGAGATGATCCAGCTTGTAACCAAAACAATGCAAAGATTGTTTCTTATAGTTGGAAGAAAACAGCTTCAGCTGGTTTTGATATAGTTGCTTATAATGGTACTGGTGTTAATAGAACTGTATCACATAGCTTAGGCGTTAAACCAGATGTAATACTTGTTAAAAACCGTGAAGATGGAAACCAAGAATGGGGTATGTATCATAAAGATCATGGTGCTACAAAAATAATGTTCTTACATAATGCTTCTACTGGTTTAACTAACTCTATCTTCTGGAATGATACAGAACCTACTTCAAGTGTTTTTACTGTAGGTACAGCTGATACTGGAAATAGTAATGCTTCAGATCAGCATGGTATAATAGCTTATTTATGGTCAGGTGTTGAAGGTTATTCTAAATTTGGTTATTACTATGGAAATGGAAATAAAGAAGGACCAATAGTATATACTGGTTTTAAACCGGCTTGGGTCTTAGTAAAGAATACTGAACATAGTAATTCTTATTGGAATTTACACGATAATAAAAGAGATACATATAACCCTGTAAATACAGTATTATATCCTAATACTAGTGATGATGAAGAAGCTTATGCTATAGGTACTGATGCTTCTACAAATAAGAATTTCTTCTCAAATGGATTTCAAATATACTCAACACACGATCCAGAACTAAATGCTAATAATGAGAAATATCTTTACTTAGCATTTGCTGAACGTCCATTTAAATATGCTAATACACGATGACAAAATTTAAAGAAACAGATTACAACAACATATTAAAACTTGATCTTCCTTTTACCCATAGAGGTATTAAGTATCCAGCTAATTGGCTAAGGCTAACAACACTGGATGAAAAGAAAGCAATCGGATTAGTGGAGGTACTTGATTAATGGCATTAACAGAAGTCAATTCTATAGGTCTGAAAGACGCTGAAGTAAAAACAGCTGACTTAGCTGCAGATGCTGTAGATGGAACTAAAATAGCTGATGATTCTATTAACTCAGAACACTATGTAGCAGCTAGTATTGATCATGAACATTTAGCAGATGACTGCGTAGATGGAGATAATATAGCTGATAACTCTGTAGGTATAGCTGCATTGGCAGGTATTGCTAGAGGTAAAATCATATATGGTGATGCCTCTGGAGATCCTCAATTATTAGCTGTAGGTTCTAATGGTCAAGTATTAAAATCCGATGGTACTGATATATCATGGGGAGATTCTGCAGCTGGTGCTACAGGAGCTGGATCAGATAAAATATTCTGGGAGAATGGTCAAACAGTAACTCAGAATTACACCATAACAGACAATTATAACGCCATGTCTGCAGGACCGATCACTATTAATAATGGTGTCACGGTTACTATAGGCACTGGAGAAACTTGGACAATCGTTTAAATTATGGCAATAACAATTAATGGAAGCGGAACTGTCTCAGGTCTCTCTGTAGGCGGTGTCAACGATGGAGCAATAGCTCATGCTGATTTAGCAACTAGTACACAACCAATATTTTCTAGCTATGCAATAATTGCTGACCAGAAATCAGCTGGAACTGGTGGTGGTACAGCCTTTGCTAATGCGTGGACAGATGCAGTTTTACAGACAGAGATAGCAGACCCTGATAGTATTGTTACTATTGCTAGTGACCAATTTACATTAGGAGCTGGTAACTATCTTATTAAATGGAAAAAATCATTTTTCGCTAGTCAAAGAGTTGTAACTAGGCTTTATGATGTAACTAATAGTGCAGTCAAACAAAATAGCATGACTGTCGGTGCTTTTAATAATTCAGGAGCAGTGACCTTTTCTCATGGAATTGCTAGAGTTACACCAACTGGATCTACAGCTTATAAATTCCAGTATTATGCGGACAATCAAGATGGAGATGGTCAAGGTGTTGATGCTCCTGATGATGAATGCGTCGGTATATATCTTCTTGTAGAAATTTATAAAGAGGCATCATGACATTAAAATTAAACGGTTCCTCATCAGGGAGCGTATCAATAGATGCTCCTGCTAGTACAACAAGTGGAGCAGATATAACATTTAAACTACCTGTAGCAGATGGTACATCAGGACAAGCTCTTG
>VTLG01006186.1_pt1 | contig 20665 bp, 25 predicted proteins | sample 4694571 | NCBI WGS metagenome assembly VTLG01 (sample SAMN12604809, study PRJNA352737) | marine metagenome | biome: ENVO:00000447; feature: ENVO:00000209|ENVO:00000569|ENVO:01000036; material: ENVO:00002151; isolation source: viral sequences binned using virsorter ... | reverse complement strand
AATCTGCGCTCAACTATATAACCAGTAGATGCTGTTAGATATATGCATGCTTCTCTTTCTGCCCTATCGCCTTTATTCTTTTGCGGGTTCATATTATTGCCATTTACCTCTAGTTTCCCATTCTATGTACTCTTTATTTCTTTTTTCTATATAATCCCAAAACCATTTATTAGGATCATTTGTATCTATAACTTGTCTTGGTTTTAATTTTTGTATTTGCTTTTCAAGTTCATTTTTAACAATCCAATCCATATGTTTCATAACTTGTCCTAATAACTGATTTTCAAAAGCTGGACTTTTCATATATAAAAACACCATAAAACCAGATGTAAAAGTTATAGATGATAATATTAATGCTACAAAAGCTATAAATCTTGTTCTTATTCTTTGTGTGGTTCTTGTATTTTCTATACTATTCATTTTTCTAATTCTTTTATTTGTTTTTTTAGTGCTTGATATTCTACTAAATATTCTTTTGTTACAAACTCTGATTTATGGTTAAACAAGTAGCGATCACTTAAAGCACCTAATTCTACATATAAATCATCTATTAATTTTTGTTTTGCTACCTTAAATTCCTTATTAAGTGCATCTTCTTCTTTAGGTTTTTTTAACCAATCAGAAACTAAAAATAAAAGCTCTTTCACACGTTGTAGTGCATTTATTACACGTTCTGATGTTTTCATTTTTTATATTTTATTTTAATTTTTTGTACTGTTTTTTCTAGAATTGCTACTTTTTCATTTGCATAAACTTCTAATGGATTATAGTTTCTTAATTTAGGAACTGTTGTATATTTATTAATCATCTAACAACCCATGAAGAACCTGTATCTATTTTAGTTGCTATTCCTTCTTCTCTTTCTTGTTGTTCACGATCTTCAATAGCATTATTAATTTCTTTTTTATATTTATTTAATTCTTCTGTATATTGCCATTTTTCAGGTTTTCTTCTTCTAACTGCTTTTATGCCATCAATTTCAAACCTTGACATGATTAAACCATCTTCAAAATATTTTTCTAGAAGTTCTTTTTTGGCATCAACGATAGCCTGATATGCTTTAATCTGCATTTGACCTTCTTTTATTTGCTTTAATAACTGTTCAGGTTGTGTATTCATATATTAGTCAGCTTCTTGTGGTGTATTACCTTCTGCTAACCAAGATTTATACTCTTGGTAATCTCTATTACCTTCATCAAAAGGAATAATTGCATTATCTTCCTTTCTCAATATTTGGTCGGTACAATCTCCAATTTTATTACCAGAGTCATCATAATCAGGAATTTTTTTGTAAGTGTAAGTCATAAATTAAATCTCCGCATCAATTTGATAATGATAACCTAAACTTCCACTTGTAGCACTATCAAGTGTAAACCCACCAAGACCTTTACGACCTAAATTTTGTACAGTAAAAGTCCTACCATTACCTGCAACAGTACCAATTCCAGACCCAAAATTTTCTATCTGATTCGCACCACCACTGAAAGGTCTATAAACTGTCAGGGTTGGAGTTGCTCGCATTTCACATTCAAATCTAGTTGCTAAATCTGCTCTATTAGTAACCGCTGCTGAATATCTACTAATTATCATTGATTGCACTGCGTTTTGAGCCGCAGGAAATATTGGATAATTGTATGATTTCTGATAATATCTTTTACAAAGTTGTAGCTGTTGAGCAAATGACTTAAGTTCAAAAAATGTTGCTACGTTGCCAACTTCTAATTGAACTCCTGTAAGCTCAAATGTCGCATCATTTGTTGTGTACCATGTTGAGGTGAAATTTGGAGTTCTTGCATCACCACTTCCATATGCACCCCACGCATTTAATGTAACGCTACTGTCGGTATAGTCTGTACCAAAGTATGTTCCAAGATATATTATTAAACCAACATTAGTATCATTATCAAATTGTAAATTAGAATTTCCAGAAATTACTTTAGTAATTTTTGTCCAAGTATCAGCAGTTAAAGTACCTGTTTCAAAAGGGTATTGTTGTGATGTTCCATCAATTGAATTTACAAATCCATAAAAATTTTGTGCAACACTTGATTTACACCAAAAAGAAAGGGTTATTTTGCTATTTGGATCTGTATAGTTCCAGCCACTGTTTGCAATATCTTGAGCTTCTAATCTTGTTGAGTATTGCTGCAAAGAGGCAGCTTGAGCGCCACTTGTTTGGTTACCGTTAGTTACTTTATAAGATTTTCTAAAGCCTAAACTATAGGGTGTTGTACCACTTGCAACATCTGCTTGTGCTTGTGTTGGAGATCCATCTATTGAAACTGAATTATATGCAAATCTATCAACAGTTCTTATTCCATTTGCTAAAGATGACGTTTCACGTTGAGCCACTTGCATAGCTCCGTTAATTACTAAATTTTTAGTACCAATAAATCCACCATTTACAGATGCTAACTTAGCTGCAACACCACCACCTGTTGATGATTCTATATTGTTGACTTTGATAGTAGACATGATTAGGTATCTCCCATACGAATAAAAATTACACTGGTTTGCACTTGATCGTCTGAACTAAATCCATCTATGCTTGTACCACTTGCTATTGATTGTGCAAAAATTTGTGCTTTTACATTACTTGTATTGGTCACATCAACAAACGCAAATGAAACGCATCCTCCACCTTTTGTAGTGCCTCCTGTAGTATTTCCATCTTTACCAGTTGCATAAATATAATAATTGCTATTATCAACGGTTACTTTTGTCTGAATAAGGACAGTATCATTAGGTTCTACACTAAAAACACCAGAAACTAATATTAGCCATTTTCCTGTATTTGGAAAAGTAAAAGTACCAGAGCTATGAGACATCCCAGTGCCTAAAGGTGAGGCTGCTCCAACATTAGCAGTAGTAAATCTTGACCAGCTAGTTATAGTAGCTCCACTTGTTGTCCAATTAGATGTCAGATACCACTGATCTACCTCTGTTATTCCATTTACAGTTGCCATTGTTGCGTTTGCAACGTCTGGTAGTGTAAAAACTCTATCATTACTTGATGAAGCTGGTGCTTGTATGCTAAAAGATCCACCCCCTGAAGTTGGGTTTAACTTTATTTTGCCACTCATTTATGCAGCCTCCAATGCAGCAACTTTTGTTTCCAAAACTTCAATTTTAGCAATAGCATCTTGCAAAGCAGCGGTTAATAAAGGCACAAATCTACTATGGTCAATACTTTGATATATAGGATTACCTAAATCACTTTCTGGGTAATCTCCTGCATCAACCATTGCTTGTGTTACAACTTCATCTTTTTCACCACCTACTGCCTCTGGTATTTGTGTGGCTTCATGTGCAAAAAAACCATCTACTGTTAAAGACGGATTACTTTTAAAATTAAATTTATAAGGTTTTAATGTTTTTAATCTTGTAATACCATCATCTATTGCAACAGCATTTTCTTTTAATCTGTAATCAGAGGATGTACTAAAAGTCGTACCATTATTCTGAGTTCTAATCTCTCCAACATTACCATTATTATTGTAAAATCTGAAATGCCTTCTATTTGCATTATTACCTGCACGACTATGAATACTTCCAGCGCTTGAACTAAGAATATTCACTTTAATTGCTGCGTCAGGAATATTGCTGCCATCAGTATTAACAACTGCACGTTTAAATCTTATTTTATCATTGTCACCAATGTGTACCCTTTCGTCAGGTGAGGTAGTGCCAAACCCTACATTACGATTAAATCGTATCCGAAAACTCTCTTGACCATCTGTAAAAAATGCTAGGGCATTTCCTGTATCAATACGGAAAGGTTCGTCAACACTATCAGTATTTGGACTTTTAAAAAGTAATTCTCTATTATTATTAGTTCCTAAGTCAGAGTTTAAAGTAAGAAATGTTTGATCTGTCCCTGCTTTTTCAATAAAAATATTGGTATCAGCTTTGATTTGAGTAGAACTAATTTCAAATTTTTGAGTACCAGCTACTTTTATAGGAAAAGCTGAGGGAACATCTAAAGCCCCTGCACTATCTATGGTTGCTCTAGTTACTCCACCTGTATTTATATTTACAGTATCAGTACCAAAACTAAATCCTGTATTACTGTCTGAACCTTGAATAGCCGGACTAGCGTTCGATCCGTCAACCCCAGAAATACCATTAGTTCCGTCAATACTTAGAGCCATTATACAAAGGTTACAACAGATGGATTATTTACTGTAAGTGTAGCATTGATTGTAAGAGGTGACGGTACAACCGCATTATGATTTGCCGATATTGTGTAATCATTATTCATTGTATTGGCTGACTCATGAAAAATTTGTTCACCTCCTCCCCCTTTTGCACCACCGCCAGCTTGACCCCATGACAAGGTACCAGAAGCATCAGAAATTAGTGCATAACCACTTACGGCTGCATCAGTAGCGGGTAAAGTCCATAAAACATCACTTGCAACATTCGCAGGTGCTTGAAATCCTACAAAATTTGTACCGTTTGCTGTTGCCTCATTAAATTTTAATGATGCGTTTCCTGTATTATTAACCTGAATACTATCCGTTATTAAATTATCGAAATAACCATTTAACCACTTCTTTGTAGTTGAACCTAAATTATTTGCACTATCAGTATTAGGAACAACATCTACTCTTGGTCTTACTTGAGTTTCATATAAATCTAAAACACTTGTCAGACCCACAGCGCTACCGCTTGATACATTACTTTTCAACTCAAATAGCATTGAAGCGCCAGAAGTTGCGTCTGTGTTAACTTCTATTCTAGCTGCGTTTCCGTTTTGCTCTGGGGTTCCTGCTTTGTGATTAAAAGTAACATTTGCGTTACCATATCCATCATTAATAGTTAAAGCAACACCACCACCACCTAGACCAGCGACAACACTTCCTGTCGCTTGCGTAGTTCCTGTAACTGAAAAACCTGTATTAATTGTTTTTGCTTTTTCAGATCCTAAAAAATATAAAGATACAGATTTATCAGATGTATTTCCTCTAAAGTACTGATGGTTTGTATCACCTAATATAAGATCACCAGTATTATTCTGAACATAACTGTTTGTAGAATCATGAAATAAAGTAAGATCTCCTGACGCACCAACTGTTAATTTACTACCACTCCCTCCTATGAAATCTTCTGGTATATCAAATCCTGTTGCACTAGTTTCCGCCTTCTTTACATTATTGGCGAACAGCTGTACTGATCCATTCGATTGACAAACTATTGATTGCTCTCCTGTTATACCCTGTATTTTAATACCACCGCTATTACTCAATAACTGTATTTGACTTCCATTACTTCCTGTATTTCTTATGCGTAAAATACCTGTTTCGTTATCAATATATGAGTCTGTAGCATTATGAAATAATTGCAAATCTTGATTATCACCAGCTGTAAATTTTTTATTATCCGGTATTGCAATATTTTCGCTACTTGTCCAGCTATCAGTAGCATCTAACCAATTAAAAGTTTTATCTGTAGCACCTTTTAATGTAATACCACCACCATCTGCTGTTGTATCAGTAGGTGTTGAGACTTTGCCAAGTACAATGTTTGCATCCTCAACTTGAAGCGTTTGTGAATCAATAATTGTAGTATTTCCATTAACTGTAAAATTACCGCCTACTGTAAGACTTCCTGTTAATAATCTGTTCGCATCTGGAATAGGCAAATAGTCTAGTGATTGCCATGCTGTTGTACCATCACCTATTTTAAAACGCTTAGTGTCTGTTTCAATACCCCATTCACCTGCCAATAATGTAGGATTATTACTTGTCCAATTACTCGCTGTATCTCTTCTTTGTTGCTGTAAAGCATTTAAGGTAATAGACATAATTAAACAGAAGTACCTGGGTCTATTATATAAGTTCTAGCAGGTGAAGTACTACTTGTTAAGGCATTTACTATATATTCTCTTGCAGTTGTTGCAGAATCACCACCATCTAATATTAAATCACCTGTATCTATAGGTACTGAAACAAGTTCAACTTCTACATTCCATTTACTAACAATACCATCAGATATAGTAGGCGGTGTTGCATATAGCCACGCAAAATCTGAAACTAATGCAACAGGTGGTGTAGTATATCCACTCCAAATACTTGCAGATAAATAAAATATATTAAAACTTCCATTTTGACCATCATAATGTGTTCTTATAAGGTTAACTTGTGTTTCTGTTAGGTTGTCAAAAGTAAGCTGTAGTGTTTGGTTTATACGTCTATTGCCTCTTCTATAACCTGTTGTAACACCACTGGATGAAGCCTGTATTGCACTAGGAAAATCACCCTGTGTATATAATCTGGTTGTAGGAATAATTGAAGGGAATGTAGCCATTATAAAGGTACGCTTATAAGCTCTATAGATGTACTATACCTATTTGGTGAAGATAGGCTTATTTGAAAAGATTGTGCATACCTCCATTTATAACTACTACTACTAACAGGTGGTGTAGAATAACCTGACCATACCTGACTAGATAAATCGAAGGGTACAATAGTTCCATTTTGTCCGTTAAAATGTGTTAATAATGTTTGTGCCTCTGCTTCTGTTAAATATTCATATGTAATAGTTAATCTTTGTATAACTCTTTTTGTACCTAATAAAAATCTTACATTTCCACCACTTAAACCCTCATGTGTGTTTTGTGGATAGTCACCATAAAATAAAGCTCTTGTTTCTGGTTCTAATGATGGGAAAGTTGTCATTGTAAAACAGTAAAAGTACCAGTAGTTAGCTCTAAAGATATTTCAGATTTATCATTAGAATCTAAAGGAAAATGTGAGGCTTCTATATTACTTACACCATCATTATCATATGTAATTGTAGATATTTGATAATATTCTATTTCTGTTCTATCATCTCCTACACTGTTTTTTCTTTGTAATTGTAGTTTTATAATATTTGTTGGTATTAATGTTGTCGTTAATAGCGTTGTAGAAAAACTTATATTATGTGTACTATGTTTACGTCTTGATAATTCATATTTTGCATATAGTATTGCATGATTTACATCTGCACAAAAATCACTCATATCAAACTGTTCTGTAGGTGAATCTAAAGCACTACTAGAAAATCTAACACTAACAGTTTTACGTCTTGCAATAGATGTTGGCACACATTCAGTATATATACAATTAGCTATAAACTCTCTTCTTTGTTCTACGCTTAAATATTGTTTTTTAAATGATGCTTGTATAATATTTGCCTCTGTAAATGTCATTGTAGGCGTTAATGCGGTTGTATCTATTTGATTGCTTCCTGTAATAGGTAATATAGATGCAAATTGATATTTACCACCAACAGATAAAAATGATAAAAAATAAAATGGTGATGTATTTGTAATAAATTCAACAATATTAACAGCTTTAGATATTATTCCATTAAAAAACATACTGTTATTAGTACAAAAAGTAGATAAACTTTGCAAATTAGAAAGTTCAACAGGTGCAACAATAGTTGCTGTATTATTACCGTCAATTTTTTTATATAACTTAAATAAATGTAAAGCTAAATCTATAAATTGATTGCTTGCACCTTGCGTATAATTAGAACCAGATAAACCTGCACTAAATAAATCTACTTTAACACCTTGTTCATAAAACATATATAACTGTTTTGTTTCTGTAGGAAATGTACCAGCAGTAGGTATATTAAATAAATTTCCTGATACTACTAAAAAAGTTATATCTGCAAATGATGAATTATTGTTTGATGTATTCTGTATAACTGCACTTGTACCTATTGTATATTCTTCTTGTATTCCATCTAATGTACCTGTACTTGCAGGGTTACTCGGAATTGTTTGGTTTTGAATTGACACAAAAGTATATTTATATATAAATTTTGTTCTACCACCACTTATTGCTAATAAATTATTTAAGTCTTGTTGTGTATATGTACCAGCAGCAACAGTTTCAGCATTGATTGGTGCGAATAGATTGCCATTATTAAGTTCAGCAGCAAGATCTTCAATAGTACCTACTGTTCTTCCACCTATAAATTGACCGTTACTATCAAAAGCGTTATTATAACCAAATGTTTGACCAGGGTTATTATAAAATCCACTTGTAACATCTGCCCCTGTCTCTGCATCAAATATTTTTACCGTCATACCATAGGTTGAATTTGATGTATCACCTGTACCTCTTGTTATTTCTTTAATATTAAAATAATCTTTACCTAGATCAGGGTAATTACTTAAATATGAACCTGCGGATGTTTTATATAATTCTGTCAAATATGTATAGATATCATTACCACAAAACAAACCAGTACTACTTAAAGGACATGAATTAGGTGATGATGCTAAAGCAGATGCTGTACTATATATATGAGTCAGTGTAACAGATGTATCATCTAAAAAAATTAGCTTTCTTGTACCTGTAAATGCTCTAGATTTTGTAGGTGAACTAACAATTTCTCCTTGTGATATAACAAAGAGTGATCTCTGTGCAAAATTTTCTGTACCAGCTTTTATTAAACTTGGTTGTATCCAAACACCGCCAATATTATTAGCTCTTTTACCAAATATAATAGGTACAGTTTCACCTGTAGTTGCTATTTTTTGTTTTATATCTAAATCACTATTTGGCTTTTTAAAATTACTTAAACTTTCATCTAAGATCTGTGAATCTTGACCAACTTGAGATTTTTTTTGAGCATTAGCTGTGAATAGAGCATCTTTTTGAGCCATTATACATACTCCTTAGACATAATAATTGGTAAAAAATGAGCAGGTATTGTATAAAAAATTGATTTAATTTCTTTAATTTTCTTTGCACCTGTTAAGACAGTATTATTAGATAATTTATATATTCTTTTATTATTTTCTATACAGCCTGTAACACCTGTAACTTCTGTACCATCCTCTAATACAGCATTAATATTATAAGCAAAAACAAAAATGCTCATGTTTCAATAAACCTCCCCATCAAATCACTGCTGACACGTCTAGATGGTACTTGTGCTTTTTGTTTTGATATTGCAGGGCTGACAGTCCATGTAACAGTAGTATCATTAACATTTGCATTATCAATAGTACCTGTAAATCTACAAATAAGAGAAGCAGAATTACTAAATGTATCTTGACCTATTGATTGCATATATAAAGAGGCAATTACCAAACGATCCCCACCTATTGCTGTATCAGTAAGATCAATAATGTTTGCAGTTGCAGCTAAATTTATGGTTAAATCGCTTATACTTGCAGCCTCAGTAGAAGAAAAACCAGATGCATCAAAAGCAAGATATGTAAAATTTACATTTTGATTTATTGCTGTATCTGCTGTTTGATTTTGTGCTTGTTGATAAAAATTTTGAAAGGCATTAGTAGGTGATCTTTTACCGTTACCATCTAAAACACTAGATTTATCTGCGTAATATTCTAAAAAAGTAAGTATGTCAAAATCTGCCATCTATGCAAGTCCTAATGATCGTCTAGTTCTTAGATCAGATTGTAATATTGTTATTGTTTGACTAATTCCACTTTGAACAGCATTTGTTAGATCTTTTGTAGTTACAAAATTTGTGCCATCCATTTGTGTTACTGCACCTGTTGTGATGTTTACATTAGGCGAAACATACCCACCTTCTGCAAATCTTGGTACTGCTGAAGAGCCACGATAACCTGCTAAATAATTTTTACTAAATTGTTCAGCTTTTCTTGCAGGTATAACATATTCACTACCAGCTTCCCCCAAATATCCAAGTGTAGGACTTGTTACAACGCCGCCTAATGCCATACCCTCACCACTACCCTCATTACTGCTTGAACTTCTTCTAGACGCTGCGGATCTCATTCTCAAAAACTCGCGTATTCTAGATATTGCAGAACTTATAAAGCTCATAAATGACCTTATTGGTGCGGTTGCTGCACTTATTACAGAACTTACAAAACTTGGTAAAGCATTAAATCCACTTCTAATACTTTCTATAGCATTAGTAAAAGCATTTTTTATACTATCTACTATATTTGTAAAAACACTTTTTATACTTTCAAAAGCAGTATTAAATACATTTTTAACAAAATTAACAAAATTATTAAACGGTTTTTTTATTGTTTCAGCTATCATTCGCATAATGTCTACGAAACTATCTTTTAAAGCAACTAAAAAATCACCAACAGCTTTAAATGCTTGACCTATTTCATCTCTAAATTTAAAAATTAAAACACCTAAACCAGCTATAGCTAAAGGAATTGCAGCAGCAGCTAAAAATGGTGCAAATGCAGTTACTAATCCACCAACTGCTGAAACTACTCCACCTATTGCAGGTGTTATAGCAGCAAAAACTGCCCCTAATTTTACGGCTGCTATTGCTTTTATAGAAATAACCATTGCACCAAATAGAGGTACTAACGTAACTATTAAAGGTAATAACAACCCAATAGCTAAAACAATACCTTTTACAGGTGCTGGTAATGCAGCAAATTTTTCAACACCAACTGTAACTATATCTACTAATTTTTCTAATGCAGGTAAAAAAGCACTTGTAAGTTGTACTTTTAAAACATTAAATTTTTCACCCATTTGAGCAAATTTATCATTAAATGTTGCCATACGTTCAGCATTTAATTGTGTGAATCCTGTACTTAAACTTTGTATCGCTTCACTTCCTTGATTCATAACAGGAATTAATTTTGCGCCCATACCAGTACCAAATATTTCAGCAGCATTTGCAGCAGCTAATGTTCTATCATCCATTGCTTTTATTTTGTCACTTATTTCAAAAAACATTGTGTCTAATGATTTAAGTGAACCATCATTATTAGTTACAGAAACGCCTAATCTATCAAAAGCTTCTTTAGCAGTACCTACACCATCACTTGCATCTTGCATATTTTTAGCAAGTGTAGGAAATGCTTTGCTAAGCGTTTTAAAATCTGTACCACCTAAATCAGCTGCTTGTCTTAATTTATCTAAAACAGGTACAGTAAGTCCTGTTTTTTGGCTCATTTTTTCTAATTGATCGCCTAATTCCAAAGTATCATTAACTAATTTACCCATACCAGCAATACCTAAAGCAGGTGCAAGATTTTTAAATACACCAAAAGCATTACTAGCAGCAGTTTTAAGTTTATTCATTGCTATAGCAGTATTACTAGTAGATGTTTTTAGACCGCCTAAACTTTTTTGCAATCCACCAATCTGGTTTTGTCCCTGTACCTGTGCCTTAATTGTATATGAGGTAGAAAGATCCATTATTTATTTTCTTTATTTAATGTTTCTACTATTTTAGCCTCTAATACCTGTAAGTCAGCAAGTATTTCTAAAGGTTTTTTTATTTGTTCTTTTTTTAAATCAAATATCCATCTAATAGCGTTGTAATCAAGCCCATAAATAACACCTTGGTCTATTCTCCATTGGGTTTGAATATCACTAAATATTTGTATTGTAAGCCAGTTATTAGGTAATACTTCAAAAATTCTTTCTTGTTTTTTTTCTTTTAAGGGCTGATCGAATAGCACAGCATCATCTTTATCTGTCTCATCAATAATACGATCACCACACCAAAACAATGCAGCCCCTTCTAGTTTTTTGTTTTTTGTTGTGCAACAACTTCTAAATATTCAGTTACTAATAAATTAGCTAAACCAGCAATGTCTAATACTTGTTTTTTTGTAGATTTTGTAAATACTACAGGCTCATTACCATCAGTTATTCCTTCCCACCCTACTAATATTTCATCTGCTATTAATAAATCACTTATATCTGTACCATCAATAATACCTTCTTTAAGTTCTTTTTCTTTTTTTTGTGCTTGTGCTCCTATTTCATTGATTCTAGATTGTGGCAGAATTTTAAAAATAGCGTCAAATGTTTCTTCTTTCTGTATACCACCATCAGCAGGTGTATAAAATTTTATAGGATGCGTAAAAGTTGCTTCCTTTTTTAAAATAAACATAAAAATTATATAATCTCTTCTAGGGTAAACCCTTTTCTACGACTTGACAACTAGGTATAGGCTAAAGAAAATTCATCATTACCCGCTGCTGTTGGTACAGCGTAGAAGGGTAGGCTCAACATAGTAATTCCGTCAGATTCTTCATAAGTAGGCTGTCCTAAATCAGTTTGCGGACAACTAATATTAACAATATTCCCTGCGCCACCTGAATGTTGATATAAGTTACCGCCTGTTGTTGTCCCTTCTGCTAGTGAGAAAAAGTTTTTAGAAGCAAGCGTAGGCATTTCTACAACCATAGTTCCTGATGGCCTTCTATCAGTAATTAGTGCTTCTTTTGTACCGCCTACAAGTTCTCTATAAATAACTTCATTCGCAAAATCAAGTTCCCATGACTGTAAAGCAGCGGCGAAACCAAATATTTCAAAACCTGTTGTATTACCATTTTTAAATATTACTGGTTCTGCTTGATTTGATTTTGTAACGGTTGGAAGTGCAGTATCTGTAATTGTTGATTTAATACCTTGCATTTCAAAATTTATCATAGGTATTTCATTAACAGCACAACTAATTGTAAAAGTCCCTCTTGCGCCTAAAATTGCATGCTTTACACCATCATAGTTAACAAAAAATGTACATGAATCTTGTGTTGCTAATGAGGCAGGTGTATAAGTAACAGATGTAGAGCTAACAACATTTGCAGATAAACCGCATGCCTTCAGTACAGGATCATACTTAGGGGCTGTACCAGCCGCGCCTGAACCTACCATGTAAACTGAAAAACTTAAACTAACTCTAGTATTAGATAACAAAACTGGGTAATTTCCAACATATGGCCTTATAGTTTCCTGTTCTACCTCATCACTTTCTAGGGGTGTAATCTCAAGATCAACTACTTCTAAATAATTTGCGCTTCCTGAAGGATTGCTTGACGAACCATAGCTAGATTCGGCCTTGACTAATAAAGATCTTTTTCTATGAAGCTTTGGCATTGTCCTAATTACTGTATAGACACTATGTACATATCATAAACCTTTATAAGAAGAATGTAACTATCATTGCGTCAAATCATCAACATTTGTTCTATATCTTATTTCATATTCGCAACCAAATATACCGCCTGATTGATCACCATCAATATATTGAAAACTTGTATCTGTAGGTTTTACATCAATAGCATTACCATTTAATGTTAAATCTGCCATTATTTTTGAATGCAAAGATTCTATAACAGGATCAGCAGTAGGGTATGGTGTAGCACTTCTAACAACAACACTAATAACTACTGTAAGAGTATGGTCTAAAGTTGCTAGTGATGTTTCTTGTTGTATTACATCATTTTGAGGTTCAATAACTATAGATGGTGTTTCACTTCTTGCAAATGCTGTTGTTCTACCTCTAAAAATACGATCAGAAACACCTGTTGTACCTGCTAATACTGTTGCTATTCTTGCTAATATTGTTTCTCTTTTAGTAGTCATTAGTTTTTAGATAAACTCAATCTACAAAATACACCATCATTCTCTTTTCTAACATCTCTTACTGTATATGCAGATCCATCTACTGTTATACTTGCGCCAGATAACAAAGAACCAAAATCAGAGGTTTTTGCTGTTAATTCATACTCTGTACTTATAATCATATCCCCTGCAAGTATTTGATCGGGCTGTTCTAATATTCCTAGTCCTGTAGTACCGCCAGATGTACAAGAAACACCAAAATCATTAAGATATACTGCTTGTGTTGTTGTATCTTCTGTGAAAGGCATTATTTAGATGTTTTTTTTGATTTTGTTAATGTTTTTGCTACTATTGCTTTTCCTCTATCAATAAGAAACTGACCGTCATAATCTGATACATCATAAGTCTTACCTTTTTCAAGATGTACACCTGAAGCTGCTACTGCTTTTAATACTTTTATTTTCATATAAAAAAAAGGGGCATTACGCCCCCTTATTATAGCTGGTTTACTATGTTGTAATATCAACTATTGCAGCAACTGATTCTGCGTGTTGTAGTGCTACGTCAAAAGCAACAACTGCTTTAACGCTTGTTAAATTTTTCTGAAAATCATCCCCTGACTCACCTACAGAAATTTCTACACCACCGCCAAAGATTCCTAAGACTACTTGTGTGAAGTCTGCAAGAATTAAGGCTGAACAAACACCTGATGAACTACCTTTTGTAAGGTTAGAAGGTACATTGTTTGTCATTGCAATAGGATAGCCGTTTACAGCTAAAGGTGTCTCACCTCTACCGATTGCCATTAAGTTGTTATTTACAATATACTCACCGCCAGATGTTTTAAGCTTCTTGATAGCTCCCATAACTTTAGCGTTAGTAGCATAAGCAACTGAATCTGGGTTAACAGCAGCGTTATCTTCCATCATTGCAGTTTCTAGATCTACAATTTTGTCTAGAGTTATTGCACCACCATTAGTACCCATTGCAACTGAGTTAATGCCAGATTGGTTAAGAATACCTGTAGGCTGGCCTGAACTACCTGATCCTGAAATAATACCTGAATCTAGTCCAACTGTAATACCTCTTTGTAGTTGCGCTCTAACGATATTTTCAATACCGCCTGTAGCCTGTATGACCATATTTCTAGAGAACTTAGAAAAACTCGCTAAAGTTTTTGGTGTCAATGAAATTTGATCAAAAGTTCCCTCACTCTGAGAAATACTTGCAGTTTCGGAACTTAGATATGCGCTTGATGCAACTCCACTAGCTCTAGGTATTGCTACATCTCCTGTAAGTCCAGTTAATACAGTTGTACCTAACTCTACCATCTTGCTAGATGCTCTTAACTCCTCAATAAAGTCATCACCTCTAAGATCTGTAGGAACTAAGTTACCACCTTGGTTAGCTGTAGCTGTATTGTAGGTAGCTCTTAATGCTGAGAATGGTACAAAGAACCCACCGTTATTTTGGTTTGACTGTGCATTTCTGCTTAGTTCTTCATGTATCTCTTTAGCAAAACCAGCACCATAAGATGACCAATCGCCAGTAATAGCACCTCTTAATAATGCTGATACTTTGTAATCTTTAGCTAGATACTGTCTTTCTTTTTTAGAAAGTTGCTCTTCAACTGGTTTTACAGTTTCTACAGGCTTTGCATTAATTCTTTCTAAGATTGCTTCTCTGCATGCATCAACTGATGAGCCGTTAGCAATCATTTGTTCTGCTAAATCATCAAAGCCATGTCTAGCGCATGTTGCAGTGATTTGAGAGATTCTAGTACGCTCTTTAGATGTAGCAGATTTTTCTGCTTCACTACGCACTACTTCAATTTCTTGATTAGTGGACATAATTTCCTTTTTTGAGTTTTCATTGTGCGTAATGATACGCTTATCTTCTACTATATCGGATTTCTCAACACTAGGCATAGCGTTAGGTTCAATTAGTGACCTACCAAATGTAGTGGTAGCGTCTGCTGGCGAACTTACAAGTGAAATTTCGTATGGAAACCAGCGTTTTGCGATAAAAACAGACTCTGCACCGTTAGAACCCTCTAATTCTTGCTCTTCCATCTCTGTTATGCCATAACCTACGCTAATTGATCTTATAATTCCGTCATCTATATCTCTTTTTATCTCTTGCGCTTTAGGATTTCTACTTAATTCAATAACTGCCCTACCTTTTTTCTTTTCTTTTGAAGAATCTAAATATGCGCTCCGTACAATACCAATCAGTTGATCCATGTCATGATTCCATAGCACTGGCGCAACCCCACCATTTAACCTACTAAAGTCTATAGATCCCTCTTCATGACTAAGTATTTCAGTACCGAAAGATCTTTGAACTGGAAATTCAGAACTAAAAGGAATTGAGTATGTACGATCCTCTACAGATTCGAAAGAAGTCTCACCACTTCTTTTATATAAGGTTGTAACACTTCTTAATGAATCTATCTTTGTTAATGTGCTGAACTTGTGACCAACCTGTACATCTGTTTCTTCAAAGTCACCGTCAACTTCTCTATATACAGTAATTAAAGCTGCTGGGTCATCTTCTGTACCAGTAATTTCAAAATCTGAATCAGGTACATTAATAGTTCCATCACGTTCTATAGAAGTAATAACACCTCTTGCAATACCTCCTGATGCGTTCCATCTAACTGAATCGCCTACACTTAGTTCATCAGGTTCTGCCCTTTTTGTTTTAGCCCTTTTTGTTTTAGCCATAGTTTCAGATGATCTTAATTCTTTTATCTTAGCTGATTTTCTGTCAGAAAAACTTTTACCTGCGGCTCCGCCCCATCCGGCGGCTGCAACTCTACCGCGACTAGGATAGCCTTCTTCATTTGGCCTATATCCTTCTGCTTCTTGATCTACAGCGTGTCTTGCATGCCATGCTGACATAGCAATTACTACATCAGGAGATAATTCATTACCGCTTAATATCTGGTTTGCTCTTCTTGTAGCTACTTCTGTACCTCCTCCTCTACCTTCCGCTTTCCAATCTTTATATCTTTGCGCTTCTTCTCTCATGCCCGCTGTAGGCATAAGGTCTATTTCAGTACCATTAATAGTTGCCACTAGATTCATCTCCTACATCTTCTGCCATCTCACCTGAAGGTCTAGGTGTATCACCAAATGGATCTACAGTATTAAGTGGTTTAAATTGACTGCCACCCGATTTGTTAGTTGCACTTGGATCTGTATCAGTAATAATATTCATTTCATCTAGTCGTGCTAATTCATCTTGCCTTGCTACTAATAGTTCATCAATATCACCACCATTTTCATTTATGCAGTCTGCAAGTGTTTTAAATCCTGATCTCACTGCATCTTTTTGTGCTGCTATTTCTTTTTGTGGATCAACGTAACTATAGCCCCTGCAAACCCATCTAATTTTTTCATACATTTCAGGCATAGTTGCATATTGCTGTAAATTTAATGCACCACTTAATACAGCCATTTCTAACCATGCTTCATATAAAGGCTGGTAGAAATTTTGTTTTAACATTTGTTGTATCGTGCGCCAGTTGTCACGATCTTGTAGAAGTGACAGCCTAGAAGAACTGTAATTACTTTGCGAATAATCAGAACTTATTGCCTCATAGCTACATCCAACACCGCTTGCAGTACTTCTTAGGATTGCTCTTATAAATGGTTCAAAATCCCCAGATGATGCATCAATATTAGGTATTGTGACTTCTTCACCTTGATTTAAATAGTGAAATACCCCCGGCTGGAAGCTTTTTACTCTTTCATTCTGGAATACCTCACCACCTGCATCTATTTCACCTTCTGAATTACTAATAAATCCCATAAGTGCAGAACTTGCCCTAGCTCTTATAACTTGACTTTCAATAAATCCTTCTAACTGATGTAAATTTGTGATTGCACTAGCAAGCCATGGTATGCCCCTATGTTGTGACGGTCTTAAAGGCATAAATATATGAAATACCTCTTTAGCAGGTACTATTATGTGTTGTTTTTGTCCTGTTGGTGCTGAATAAAAATTATCTGCTGGATGTTTTGTTAAAAATGCATAATTTATAGCCCTACCTTCAGGTGTAAGTTCAATACCTAAACGCCATGTATTCTTTTGACTCTTTTTAACACCTTGATAATCCTGATCTAACATATCAGCTTCTATTACTTCTAATGCAAAAGGTACTTTAGACCTGCCATATCTTTTTTTATGCATTCTTATAAAACATTCACCACTTTCAACCATTGATCTAACAGCTAATCTTTCAAGTTCACTAAAACAAAGAACACCTTTTATATCGCAACTATCACGCCTACCCCATTTACTCCATTCATTTTCTATAAGTTCATTTGTTCTTACATCTAACTTACCTTTTTGATTTGCTCTTTGTTTTGGTATCTGCGCTTGCATCCTTACACCCTGCCCTACAATCTGGTTAGTTGCATATCTAATGGCTTGCGCTGCATATGTATTGTTAGTAACTACATCATGCACTCTATTTCTTAAATTCTTTATACCATTCTTCCATTCTTGATCTGGGCTAGTTTGTGAGACCATCCAATCTAATGTAGTCCTATCTACAGTTGCAGCTTTATATATTCTTTGCATATTTTGACGCTTTTGATAGACGTTTTTAGTAGTAAATAAGCCCTTCCAAGCATTAATTAAGCCCATTTAGTCCCCCTTAAAAGCGTACAAACATAGTTTTAGGATCACCTAAACCCTGTGCAATCATACTAGCCCTTCTTTCACTAAACACTATAGACTTTAATTGTGATTCTCTAGTAATTAGTGTTGCTAGATCCTGACGTTTAAACCTTCTATTACCAATACTGTATTCCGCAGCCTTATCTTCTGTAAGCGTTCTTATTGCAGCTTGTACTGTTTCTAAATCTTTTTCTGCTTGTGATCTATTATCAATAGCTGAAGGTGTACCAGAATATTGCAAAGATTGTTTTACTTCTAGCTGTCCACTTCCAATTTCAAATACTTTACCGCTTTTAAATGCTCTTGCAGCCCAATAATATGTACCAGCAGCTAATTCATTACTTTGTGTAGCAGTAATTGTAAACTTCCAGCCTGTAGTATTTTGATATTGCGTGCCTGTTGTTGTTAATCCTTCACTTGCAGTATTTGTTCGTAAATAATATTCTAATGTCCAGTCAGTAGAGGTTATTATCTCGTCTACACCTGCTGAAGTAGCTTCATCCACCCACTCAACAGTTGTACCTGCAATAATAGTTTTTGGTATATCAGATTGAAACATGTTTATTACCAAGAATTAACATAGTTTTGATTATTACTATTATCCATCATTGTAGCGTTCTTTCTTTGTTGTACATTACCTTTATTAATTAATTTTTGTTTTAAGTATTTCCATAATTTTTCTCTATTATATATTTTTAATTTACTTATATATAAAACCATAGCTGCATAACTGTAAACCCAACAATCTAAAGCTTCATTTCTTACATAAGGTTTTTTAACCCATACACTATGTTGGAAACCAGATCTATTAGTTTTTTGTTGTAGTTTTTCACTTGTTATCTGTTTAAAATATTCTTCTCCTGTTGTTGCATGAAAATGAATATAAGCGTCACTATCTTCTTTATTACTATTTAATCTACCCATCAATGTATATTTTATAGTGTCAACTCCAACAGGATAAAGTAGAGATCCTTTTTTTAAACTTCTTCCTTTTATATTTATATCAACTAAAGATGGCTTACCTATTGCTGGTTTATTTCTTATAGATTGTCCTTTTATTGCAATAACACCTGATGCCTGTCTTTCTCTTGCATATTGATAAACTTCTGAAGTATGCATGCCACCACTATCTATAGCAGTCATAACTGGTTTAATTGTTTTACCACTTGCATGTTCATATTCTCTATTTATAAAAAAATCTAACTCTTTCCATACCTGTGATTGATAAGGATCGCCATTAATTGCAAAATGTTCTATAAGCCATGATTCCTCATTTGCACCCCATCCCCATGTACTAATTTCTAATCTATCTTTTTGACAGTCAACACCCTGAGTGATAAATAAAACACCATCAGGACATGATCCCTCTGTATATTCTTCACATCTTTTAAGTAAAGCTTCAGCATTTAATGCACTTTCAAAACTATCATCCCATGTTTCAGATAATCGTGTATTTACAAAAGTTTTAAGTAACGGTACATCTTTTTTTGCAGCTAAAAATTCTCTTGCTAATTGTTCCCATGACAACCACCCTAAAGGACTATACAAACCATTCAATCTATAGCCTTTTGTTATTCCATCACCTTCTGCTTGTGCTACCCATTTACCTTGTCTTAGCATCTTTGTTTTATGTCTTTCGTCAAACAACTCCTTACAAAAAATACACTCGTATTTAGTACCTTTTAAATTTTCTTTATCAAACTTCAATTGCTTCCATTCCAGTTGTTGATACTCACCGCATATAGGACAAGGTACTTTATAAACCCTTTGATCAGATTTTAAATATTCTGCTTCTATTCTTGAAAAGTCTTTAATAGTAGGTGTACTTGTTAAAAGTATTTTTCTTTTAGGAAATGTAGTAGCACGTTTAACAGCCAGTTCTACAGGATCGCCTTCACCATCTACATCAGTTACAAATGAATCAACCTCATCCATAAGAACATATTTACAAGGTGTACTTCTTAAACCTGTTGCTGAGTTACTACCAGTAAGTATAAAAAAACCGTTAGGAAAATCTTTAGCCATCATTGTATTACTACTGTCTCTACTTCTTGGCGGTGCAATCTTTGCTTTCAATACAGGTGTTTCTTCTATCATTGGATCAAGTCTTTGCTTACTTAATCGTTTACTCATTTCTATAGTGCTATTAACAATCAATGCAGGTGCTGGCGCATGATCTATAAAGTAGCCCAAAGCGCAGTTCATGCTTTCCGTCTTACCAAGTTGTGATGCAAACATCATTACAACACGTTCTGTATCATCATGCGCAGAAAGACAATTCATAGGCTCTTCTATATATGGTGTTCTGCTAGTTCTAAATTTACCGCTTTCACTACTACTCTTAACACTCAATCTTCTATATTTATTAGACCATTCACTAACAGTAAGACGTTCTGTAGGTCTTAGGCCATCATTAAATGCTTTTTCCCATGCGTTCATGATTATCTATAAAACTTCCATTCAATATTATTTACATCATTTATATCATCACCCCAACCTGTAGCTATATGTTTACAAAAATCTAATTTAGATGGTTGTGTATCTATTACAGTATTATTTTCTATATATTCTACAAATTTCCTAAAATCTTTAATGTGCATATCACTTTTTAATCTATTAGCTTTGTATGAAATAATTTGTAC
>VTLG01004465.1_pt1 | contig 20667 bp, 31 predicted proteins | sample 4694571 | NCBI WGS metagenome assembly VTLG01 (sample SAMN12604809, study PRJNA352737) | marine metagenome | biome: ENVO:00000447; feature: ENVO:00000209|ENVO:00000569|ENVO:01000036; material: ENVO:00002151; isolation source: viral sequences binned using virsorter ... | reverse complement strand
CCGTGTCAACATCACAATCGAAACCGACGAAGACGACCTTATTGGTGGGTTTCGCCTTATTGATGGTAACACTGTATGGCATAATGGACCAGTTATCGAAGCACTGGAAAGGGGAGCTGTCCTCCTTTTAGATGAGATAGATTTAGCATCCAATAAGATTCTTTGCTTACAACCTATCCTTGAGGGTAAGGGTATCTTCCTGAAGAAGATTGGTAAGTTTGTGCAACCTGCACCTGGATTTAATGTAATTGCAACTGCTAATACAAAGGGTAAAGGATCTGACGACGGTAGGTTTATTGGTACTAATGTATTAAATGAAGCATTCCTTGAAAGATTCCCTGTAACTTTTGAGCAGGATTATCCAGCGCCTTCTATAGAAGCAAAGATTTTAGGAAGAGTTGCTGCTACTCTTGGAATTACTGATACTGATTTTTGCAAAAGATTGGTAGATTGGGGTGACATTATTCGCAAAACGTTCTATGATGGTGGTATTGAAGAAATCATTAGCACTCGTCGTTTAGTTCATATTCTTCGTGCTTATTCTATTTTTAATGATAAGATGAAAGCAATTGGAGTATGTGTAAACAGGTTTGATGATGAGACTAAGCAAGCATTCCTTGAACTCTACGATAAAGTGGATGCAACAGTTCAGTTACCTGTAGGTGAAGAATGAATCTTTGGGAAAGTTATAAGTCTGCCTTAACGGAAATACTCCCAGATTTAAAATTTGGGAGTACATGGGCAAACTGGGAAGGTAAAGGTAGTCACTTATTGGCAAAGACTTTTGCCCATCCATATCTTATTAAATCTAGGGAGGTCGATATATGGTCTGACAATTCTTCCATTTATAATAATATTCTATATCCTAAAACAGGATCTAATCTTCCTTGTTTTGGAATGGACCTGATGGCATTCTCTGAGAAGAAAGTAATTATTGTATTTGACTTTCAACATCCAGTAGAAAATTATTTGTTCTCTGTAGATGGATTACCAGAAGCAGAAAAGGATTATAGATTTTTTGAAATGGGAAATCACTTCTCTAAAAATATTTTTGTTAGGTATTGTAAAATGGAAGAAGTGGATGCTTATCTATCTACTTTTAAATCATACTTGACTAAGTACAGAGATATGCTAGAATTGGAGAAACCCACTGGCAATGATACCAGCGAATACAAAGATTTTGATGCATACATGACTAGACTTGATCCAGTAGGTGGATATCTTGCTACTAAGTTTGGTAAAGAAAAGGCAGAAAATCTTGTAAACGATTTTTTATTTGAATATGGTTAATGCTTGGAGTTTACTTTATGATCACATTAATGGAACACTTGATGAGGAATATCCTATTATGACTGGTATTGGTACAGATACTACTATCTTCGGTGGAGGAGGAGATGATACCATCTCTTTCCAAGGAGCTGCAGATTGGAATTATAATGATGCTTACTGGGATGACACAGTTACTTTTAGTAGTGATGGTGTCGGTGCTGCAGATACTATTAATATAGGATCTCCTATTTTTGGTTCTGCTTCACCTGATACTATTTCCTTTACTGGATATGGTAATACTGCTTATGATGATCCTACGTATTATTCTTATGATAAACCTCAACCAAATTTTAACTATCAGCGACAAAAGTATGGTGAAGATAAGGGTATTAAAGATTTAGAAGATTATGTCTCTTCCACCTATCAGGGACATTATACAAATGAGAATTCGGATGTACAGACATTGGATCTTATTCATTCGGTAGGTGATGCAGAATCTTTTTGTCGTTCTAATGCACTTAAGTATTTGAGTCGTTATGATAAGAAAGGATCTGCAAAACGTGATATACTAAAGGCAATGCACTACTGCCTACTGTTATACTATTTCAGTGGCCAAACAAATGAAACTCCGACCCGTGGTTATGAAACTTTCTGATAATACTCTTTCACTTCTTAAGAACTTCTCTACTATTAATCAATCAATTCTCTTCAAAGCAGGGAATAAACTTCGTACTATTAGTGTAATGAAGAACATTCTTGCTGAGGCGACTATTAGTGAAGAATTTCCTAAAGAATTTGGTATTTATGATCTCAATCAATTCTTAAATGGAATGGGACTCCATCAGAGCCCAGAACTTAATTTTGAGAATGATGGATATGTTGTCATAAAAGAAGGTAAGATGAAGTCTAAGTATGTCTTTGCTGATTCTAATGTAATTATTACTCCACCAGATAAACCACTTAATTTACCTAGTGAAGATGTTACTTTTGAATTAAGTACAGAGCAATTGGATAAGTTACTTAAGGCAGCTGCAGTATATCAATTACCAGACATTTCTGCAGTAGGTGAAAATGGTGTTGTTAAACTTGTAGTACGTGATAAGAAAAATGATAACTCAAATGTTTTCTCTATTACTGTAGGTGAAACAGAATCTACTTTTGCTTTTAACTTTAAGGTAGAGAATATTAAGATTCTTCCAGGAACTTATGAGGTAGTTGTATCTCAGAAACTTCTTTCAAGGTTCTCTAGTAAGAATCATGATTTAACTTATTACATTGCACTAGAACCAGATTCTACCTTTGGATGATGAAGGTAGTTGATAACTTTCTACCTAAAGAGTTATATGATTCTTTAAAGGAAAGTGTTAATTCTGAGAATCATCCATGGTTCTTTGTTCCTCAGATTTCTTCAGTAGATGATGAGGATTATAGAAAGCACTATGGATTTAGTTGTAATGTTGTTAAGTATGAACCTCCTTTCAAATATGAAAGACTTCCTTGCACTTCTTTAATCTATGCACTTCATCAAAAGATAAAAGATGAATTTGGATTTAAGGAAGTGATTCGTTGTCGATTGGATATGACTACGTATAGGGGTGAGGATGAAATTACCTTTGGTCCTCATATAGATATGTCCGGTGAAGATCATACGTCAATATTTTATTTGACTGAATGTAATGCACCTACTATCATATACAATGAAAAGTCGAATGATGCAACCATTCCAAAGGATTTAACTATTTTAAAGCAGGTAGATGCTAAGGAGAATAGAGTAGTTGTTTTTAAGGGAGATCAAATTCATTCTGGTATGTGTGCTACAGATGTTTCTCGTAGAATATTGATCAATACCAACTTTATCTAATGTATAAAGTATGTTCATTGAGTAATGAATATCCTCATCCTCAAACTTCTGAAGTGGAGTATGAGGATTGGACAGATGCTCAAGATGAAGCTGTACGTTTGTTGGAATCAGGTGTAAAGTATGTACAGATATTGGTGGGGGATGGGTTACTCCAAGAGTTGAATTTAGAGAGGGGGATTATGCCAAAGCCTAATTTCAGTACCCACTCTCTTGCACCTTATTATGTGAGACTTAGAAATTATGAAGGTAATTGACAACTTTTTACCAGAGAAAGAGTTTGAATCTATTCATTCTTTATTAATGGGATATCAATTTCCATGGTATTATAATTCTATTGTGGATTATGAGAATCAAATATTTGATATTTTTGATTTAGATAATTATCAATTTATCAATAATTTAAATGAAGATTCTCCTGTTGTTCAACCTATTTTAAAAAAATTAAAAACTGATAAGATAGTAAGGATTAAGGCAAATCTTAATCCTAGAACCCCAGAAGTGATAAGAAGGAAATTTCATATTGATACTGCAGAGAAATGTAAAACATCAGTTTTTTATATTAATACTAATAATGGGTGGACAGAATTTGAAGACGGTAGTAAAGTGGAGAGTGTGGGCAACCGAATGGTTATCTTTGATTCTCATATCAAACATACCGGAACAACTTGTACTAACCAAAAAACGAGGGTTGTAATTAACTTTAATTATTATGAGGGATGAATTTCTTTGGGTTGAAAAGTATAGACCTAAGACTATTGAGGAATGTATTCTTCCAGAGAATACAAAGAAAACTTTTTTAGATTTCTTAAATAAAGGAGAAGTTCCAAACCTTCTTCTTGCAGGTCCTGCCGGGTGTGGTAAGACTACTGTTGCAAAAGCATTATGTAATCAATTAGGAGTAGATGTTTATGTCATTAACGGATCCGATGAAGGAAGGTTCCTCGATACCGTCAGGAACAACGCAAAGAACTTCGCATCTACAGTCTCTCTTACAAGTGACTCGAAGCATAAAGTCATCATCATCGACGAAGCAGACAATACCACTCCCGACGTACAACTCCTTCTTAGAGCGAGTATTGAGGAGTTCTCCGGAAACTGTAGATTCATTTTTACCTGTAATTACAAAAACAAAATAATTGAACCCCTACATAGTCGTTGTGCCGTCGTTGATTTTTCTGTAAATGCAAAACAAAAACCTCAACTCCAAGCAGAATTCTTCAAACGACTTAACACTATCTTGGACACCGAGCGGTGCGAAAGTGATAAGCGTGTCCTCATCGAACTCATCAATAAGCACTTCCCGGACTGGCGTAGGATACTCAATGAATGTCAAAGGTATTCAGTCGGGGGTAAAATTGACAGTGGAATACTCGCCCATTTCTCAGACGTAAAAGTAAATGATCTCATTAAAAATCTCAAAGAAAAGGACTTTCCGCAAGTACGTAAATGGTGTGTCGATAACTTGGACAATGATCCTGGCGTTTTATTGCGTCGTGTCTACGATGTTCTTTATGATTCCTTGGTCCCTAGTACTATTCCTGCCGCTGTTCTTATTATTGCTCGTTATCAGTACCAGATCGCTTTCGTCGCGGACCAAGAAATAAATCTTCTTGCATGTTTGACGGAGATTATGGTAGAATGTAAATTCAAGTAAGTATTATGAAAGAAGAACTTCTTTATCTCTTAAAACAACATGCTTATAAGAAAGGAGAGTTTAAACTTTCCTCTGGTAAGACTAGTGAGCATTATGTAAATTGTAAACCAGTTACATTAACAGGTAGAGGATTAACTCTTATCTGCTTATCATTTTTACAGCATATTGAAACTCAAGTAGTAGGAGGACTTACATTAGGTGCTGATCCTTTAGTAAGTGGTGTTGCTGTAGTTTCTGCATTAGATAAGACTATTATTGATGCATTGATTGTTCGTAAAGAACCTAAAGGGCACGGTACAGGTGCCTGGATTGAAGGTCCTGATCTACCAGAAGGAACTAAAGTTACTGTATTGGAGGATGTGGTTACTACAGGTGGATCTGCCATTAAAGCAGCAGAAAAACTACGTGATGCGGGTTATGTAGTAGATCGTGTTGTTGCCATCGTAGACAGGCAGGAAGGCGGTGCTGAAGCAATGAAAGAAGTTGGACTGGAATTGAAATCTTTATTCACCTTGGAGGAAATGGTAAATGCCAAACTCGCATTATAGAGTTGTTGCATCTGCACCATCTCGCAATAAGTATCCTTTATATAAGTTTTATACTGACCCTGAGGATTGGCATTGTAATGGAACCGTTAAGGTTTCTTGCAAAGATGGTAAGGTTGATGTTACAATATTTGAGAAAGATTCTATCAATGTTCATAAAATGAGCATTTGGTCAGATGATGGTCCGGTAACAACAAGACTTAAAGAAGAACTTGATCCGGTGCAAGAATGATCACTAATAAAGACATTATGGAGGAACTCTTGGTGAGTAAAAAGGAAAAGAAAGCAGCGAAATTAAGAGCTCAAGTTAAGAGTCGATGGTATTACATTTTCTGGGGAACTGCAACATTTGCTGTAGTTGCTGGTCAACTCTATGTTGGGACTGGATATCGTTTGATGTCAGAGTCTTTTCATAGATTGATGGATAGTGTTTCTTTGGAACATGAATGGGAAAGAGATCCTATGATAATAAGATGAAAAAAATTCCTCTTAAATATAAATCACTGAAGACTCCTCTTAGATATCCTGGTGGTAAGTCTCGTGCTTGTACTAAGATGGATGATTATTTCCCTAAGAACCTTGATAATTATGTAGAGTTTAGGGAACCTTTTCTTGGGGGAGGAAGTGTAGCACTTCATGTAACAAAGAAGTATCCTCACTTAAAGATTACTGTTAATGATTTGTATGAACCTTTAGTAAATTTTTGGGTAACGTTACAGACATTTGGTGACGAATTAACAGAAAAGTTAAAGCAGTATAAACTTACTCATCCCGATCCTCCTAAAGAGGATAGGAAAGTAGAAGGTACGCATTTTCCTGCTAAAGAACTTTTTCTCAATTCAAAGGAAGTAATTAATGATACTAGTTTAGATAGTGTAGAACGTGCAGCAGCATTTTATATTGTTAATAAGTGTTCATTTAGTGGATTAACTGAGAGTTCATCTTTTTCTAAACAGGCATCTGTAGCAAATTTCTCTATGAGAGGGATTGAAAAGTTACCTGATTACTCTGAGTTAATTTCTCATTGGCATATTAATGCATATTCTTATGAACATCTGATGGAGAATGATATCCATGATGGTCTTTTTATGTACTTAGATCCTCCTTATGATATTAAGGATAATCTTTATGGACATAAGGGATCAATGCATAAGGGATTTGATCATGATAAGTTCGCTGCTGATTGTTCTAATCATATGAATATAGATATGATGATTAGTTATAACTCAGATCAGTTTGTTAAAGAAAGATTTGTTCCAAGATTGTGTTGGGGATGTGAACCTTCTTCGTCTGAGGAGAGGTTATGGCATTTTGTTGATTTTGGTTTAACATATACTATGCGTTCTACCGGGGAGTATATGAGAAATCAAAAGAAGAGACAGGAACTTCTTCTTTTTAATTATAATCCTCCACCTTCTTATGAGATATGAACATAGTTTTCTATTCGTATAAAGTAAGTAGGCATAAGCATGTAAATGATCATGAGATGAAACGTCTTGATCATAGTATTTCTTCACTTAGGGAGTTCAATGATAAAATATCTGTTTATTTGTTTTGCGATGACGATTCTATTATTCCCCCTCATTTCGTTAGTGAGTATGAGGTAGAGGTTAGACCTTTTGAACCACAGGTCAAACATGGAATGTTATTCATTTATAAATGGTGTAACCTTAAACATTTTGAAAATATCGTTGATGCGAATATTTTATACCTAGATTCTGATACAGTATTCTATGATGATGTAGAGTATCTATTTTATCATTATAGTTATGCTGAGGTATTTGGTAGAGAAGAATTTGGTTTCCGACATGATCCTAATATAGGAGGAGGAAGGAATATAAGAAAATCATTAGATTATGTAGATCAATGTATTGAGGATGCAGGTGGACAGGGACATGTATATAAGTATTGTACTGGAGTTATGTTATTTAATAGAGGTGTTCATTTAGAGATTATTGAACGTTTAGGTGAATTGATTGAGTTGATGTTTAAGTTAAAGGATGGTAAAATTCCTTATCCAGTACCTAATCCCAGAATAGTAGATGAATATGCATTATGGATTGTATTAAGTAGGATGGGAATTTTTGGAGAGTTATTTGGTAGTCAAGATGTTACACAAGGTTATATTGAACAAAAACATGAAGAATTTTTCAATCCTGTTGTTATTCATTATACTACTAAAGGTGAACAGATAATGGCGCAAGAAGATGAAAGATTTAGCAATCTACAGAGGGATGTAGATGAATTCGGTGAACAAATTGATCCTTATCATGTATTATGATTGAATTAAAAGATTGGTTAAATTCTATTAATTTTAATAAGAACAATCTTATTGAAGAGGATCCCTCTCAGGTAAAGGAATATCCTCCATATATTATCAATCGTTGTCTTTCAGGTCACCTTGATACTATTCTCTTTGCTAATGAGATGAACAAATATCCTAACCTTGATAAGGATATGCAATATAATTTTTATCTAAATACACTTAGGAAAAAGAAGAGATTCTCTCCCTGGCTCCGAAAGGAAAAAGTCACGGACCTCCAATGTGTTAAACAATACTATGGTTATAGTAACGAGAAAGCGTCTCAAGCACTGAAAATCTTATCAAAACAACAACTGGAATTTATTAAACAACGACTTGAAACTGGAGGAAGACAATGACTACAGCGGTAGAACCTGAAGTAAGTTGGTCGCAAGATCAAATGGTTGAGGTACTTCTTAATGAACCCGATGATTTTCTTAAGGTGCGTGAAACGCTGACGAGAATTGGAGTAGCATCTAGGAAAGAGAAGAAACTCTATCAGTCCTGTCATATCTTGCATAAGCAAGGAAGATATTATATTGTTCACTTCAAGGAACTCTTCGCACTTGATGGGAAACATGCTAATCTCACACTTAACGACGTACAACGTCGTAATCGCATTGCTCGTTTACTTGCTGATTGGGGACTTATTTCAGTAGTTAAATCAGATGCGGTTGCAGATGTCGCACCTCTTAATCAGATTAAGGTACTTTCTTATAAAGATAAAGGTGATTGGATCTTAGAACAAAAGTATAATATCGGTAAGAAAGGAAAGACGCAGGATGGTGATTAATACTATTACTGCTCTTTATGCTTACTGGATTGTCTGCTTTTGTTACCGTATAACTTTTATCGGTTAACCCTACTGCACTTTTTAGTGGTTTGTGCTATAAATAGGTTATGGACGCCTTCGGGGTCTACAAAACACAAACTCGCTTAGTAAAGGAGCTACAATCATGGGCACACTAGCCAGGTATCATGCTGCCAATCTTCCTGAATTATTTGAGAGGATTCAAAGAAACAGCATTGGAATGGATGACTATCTCAACCGATTCTGGGATGGCGTGGATTCATCTTCAAATTATCCACCATATAATGTAATTCAAGTAAATAATGTCGAATCGAGACTTGAAATCGCACTCGCGGGATTCAAGAAGAAAGAAGTTAAAGTCTACACAGAGTTTGGAAAACTATATGTGGAAGGCAAAAAGGAAGAATCAGCGTCTGTGGGAGAAATTGTCTTCAAAGGGTTGGCACAACGATCCTTCAGTAGAGCTTGGACGATCTCTGATGATACGGAAGTTCGACAGGTCAGCTTTACCGATGGACTCCTTACCGTGGAACTGGGAAAGATAGTCCCAGAACATCATACTCGTAAGGACTACTTATGAGTCTAGCTAATGTCCTCCTTTGGTCCTGTCTTCCCTTTGTTGCGGTAACGCTTTACTTTGGGACCAAAGGAGGGTATTATGATAGTGAAAATTATAATGGGGACGGATGTGCCCATGATGTTAAACGATGAAGTATTCGGTAGATATTGAAGCAGGTAATGCTTTTGTGAAAAATCTTAAAAAGAAAGCACCTGCTATTGGCGGGTTTAATGGTGCTTTTGAATTGATGGATTATGAAGAACCCGTATTGGTCTCTGGTACTGATGGAGTAGGAACAAAGATAAACATAGCAGGAATAGCAAATGATTATACAACCATAGGTGAAGATCTAGTTGCTATGTGTGTTAATGATGTAATTTGTTCTGGTGCTAAACCATTATACTTTTTAGATTATGTCTCTACAAAGAAGATAGATGATAATGTTGCTGACATTATGGTTGGTATTCTTAAGGGATGTGAGATAGCAGATATGCAATTGTTGGGTGGAGAGACTGCTGAACACCCAAGACAAACTGGATATGATCTTGCAGGATTTTGTACAGGTGTAGTAGAAAGTTATGATATGATTACTGGTGTTGGTATTAAAGCAGGTGATAAGATTATTGGATTAGAAAGTAGTGGATTGCATAGTAATGGATATAGTTTGATTAATGATATGCTATGGAGGCAGAAGATTTATTATAGAGATATGCCTGAATTACTTACACCAACTACCATCTATGCACCGGTTGTAAAACACTTGATGGAAGAGATGGGGTGTATCTTTGGTATGGCTCATATAACAGGTGGAGGCATCCCTGGGAACCTTCCTAGGTGCTTCCCAGAGGGTCTGAAACCAAAGGTTGATTATAACTCTTGGGAGATGCCAGAAATCTTTAGTAAGATAATGTGTGCTGGTGAGATATTAGAAGATGAAATGAAGAGAGTATTTAATTTGGGTATAGGATTCTGTATGATAGTTCCTGAGTGGGCAGAGGATGATGCTTTAATGCTTATTACTCCTTATCATGACTGTTGGACAATTGGAGAAGTTGTGGTAGAATAGATAAAAATAGATAGAATCATGGCAGATCCATACCCAGCACTTGGTAGTGATTATAGACCACCAATTGAAACCTATACAACAAATAGAGGACTTACTCTTACTGCTGAAGAAGTAGTAGCATTGAAAGATTTATTATCTCATGTACCAGATCCTAGTGCTGAAATAGTTCAACTTTATGATAAGGTAAAACTTTTATGACCATTAAATTAATGCTATTAAAATCGGGGGAGGATATTGTCTCCGATGTAGCTGAGATGGCAGTTGGTGAGGATAAAGATAGAAGAGTTCTTGGATATTATCTAAATAAACCTTGTGTTGTTAAGATGAGGAATCCTAATGTTCTCCCTGAAGAACAGAAAGGAAATACTCAAAAAGCGGGATATGAAGTTTCTTTATTTCCATGGATGCCATTATCCAAAGATGAAACTATTCCAATCCCATCAGATTGGGTGATTACAATGGTTGAACCTGTAACTAAATTAAAAGAGATGTACATCGAGGACATTGTAGAGCATGGAAAAGATTATCAAGGTAATAGCATTAACAAGCAATCAAATTCTGATAAGTGAGATTGAGGAAGTAGGTTCTGCTGATATTGGAGAACCAGATTGTAAACTCATTAAACCTTTTCTAGTGACGGAAGGTAAGATGTTAGAACCTTTCCTAACAGGATATACTAGAGAGGATATTTTTATGATGGGATCTGATAAGATTCTAACTTTATGTGATCCAACTCCAACTCTTCTTGAAAAATATCAAGACCTTGTCAAAGATTAATTTTCCATATCATATATTAAGAGTCAAGGATCATTATAGAAATAAAGAAATTATTCTTAAAAGGACTCTAATGAATCCACGTCGAGTTGGATATTTTGATTTGGGAGATGGAGAAATTGAACCCGAACCAAATCTATTGAATGGATATGGGGATAGTAATGCTTTTATAAGTAATTCAGATCGGTTAGAACCATTTGACACAGATTGGTTTGAGTTTTCTTTTTCAAGAAGAGATGTTCAAAGGTATATTTCTTTTGTTAAGAGAAAATATAATTGTAGAAAGAAGAGGGTAAATATCGCCCGAACATGGTATAATCAATATGGTAAGCAATCTGGTTCTCAACATTGTTTTCACAATCACCCTTGCGATATAGCGAATGTCTATTATGTTGAACTGGGAGATAAGTCTTTGAGGACAATTTTAAAAGATCCTATAACAGGAGAAGAAATTGTTCCTAGAGTAAGAGAAGGTGATCTATTAACTTTTCCTGGATATATTGAACATCGATCACCTAAAAATTATACAACCAATAGGAAGACCATTGTTGCTTTTGACACTAATTTTTTAGAATGAGATTTTACACTAACGTACAATTAATTGGTAACCAGTTCCTTGTTAGAGGTGTGGAAAACGGGAAGAGATATGAGCATAGGGATGAGTTTTTCCCCACTTTATTTGTCAAATCTAAAGGAAAGGCTAAATATAAGACGTTGAGTGGAAAAACAGTTGAAGCTATTAATCCAGGAACGGTCCGAGATTGTCGTGAGTTCTATAAAAAGTACGAAGATGTTGAGGGATTTGAGATATACGGTCACGACAGGTACATATATCAATACATATCAGAAAAATATCCTGAGGATGAGATCAAGTTTGACATCAGCCAGATTAAACTTGTTACTCTTGATATTGAGGTTGCGTCTGAGCAAGGGTTCCCTGATGTTGAATCGTGTGAGGAAGAGATACTTGCGATCACTATCCAGGACTATACAACGAAGCAGATCGTTACTTGGGGACTTAAGCCCTTTACGCATAATCGTAAGGACTTAACGTATTATCATTGTCCTACTGAGCATGATCTGTTAAATCATTTTATTAATTATTGGATGCAGGATGTTCCAGATGTAATTACTGGGTGGAACATTCAATTATATGACATACCTTATATCTGTAAGCGTCTTCGTCGAGTGCTTGGTGAGAAATTGATGAAGAGAATGTCTCCATGGGGACTTTGTAGTGAGAGTGAAATACATTTGATGGGAAGAACCCATACTGTATTTGATGTTGGTGGAGTTACTCAATTAGATTACCTGGATTTATATAAGAAGTTTACTTATAAAGCACAGGAATCTTATCGTTTGGATTATATTGCTGAAGTTGAATTAGGTCAGAAGAAACTTGATCACTCTGAGTTTGAAACTTTTAAGGATTTTTACACTGATGGGTGGCAGAAGTTTATTGAATACAACATCGTTGACGTAGAATTGGTTGATCGTCTTGAAGATAAGATGAAATTGATCGAACTCGCACTTACTATGGCGTATGATGCGAAAGTGAACTATAATGATGTTTTCTATCAAGTACGGATGTGGGATAACATCATTTATAATTACTTGAAGAAGAGGAATATTGTTATTCCACCAAAAAATAGATCTACAAAATCAGAAAAATACGCAGGTGCTTATGTTAAAGAACCGAAACCGGGACGCTATGATTGGGTTGTCAGCTTTGATCTTAATTCCCTTTATCCTCATCTTATCATGCAGTATAATATCTCCCCGGAAACACTCAGGGAGGCTAGATGTCCCGGCGCGAGTGTTGAAAGGTTTCTAAATCAAGAGACTGAGATTGGTAGTGAATATGCAACTTGCGCTAATGGAGCACAGTATAGAAAGGATGTGCGTGGATTTCTACCAGAGTTGATGGATAAGATGTATGGAGACCGTGTTGTCTTCAAAAAAAGAATGTTAGCTGCTAAACAAGAGTATGAGAAGACCCCCACTAAATCACTGGAAAAGGAAATTGCAAGATGCAACAACATCCAAATGGCGAAAAAGATCTCTCTTAATTCTGCTTATGGTGCTATCGGCAATCAGTACTTCCGCTATTATAAGTTAGCAAACGCAGAGGCAATTACTTTGTCTGGGCAGGTATCTATTCGCTGGATAGAGAATAAGATGAACCAGCATCTTAATAAGATATTGAAAACGGAGGAGATTGATTATGTTATTGCTTCAGATACTGATTCCATCTATCTTAATTTGGGTCCTCTGGTTGAGGCTGTATACAAGGGGAGAGAGAAAACTAATGAGGGCGTTGTTCGGTTCCTTAACAAGGTGTGTGAAGATGAATTTGAGCCTTTTATTGAAGGTGCTTACCAAGAATTGGCCGGGTATGTCAACGCCTATGACCAAAAAATGCAAATGAAGCGAGAGAATATCGCTGACCGTGGTATTTGGACTGCTAAGAAAAGATATATTCTAAACGTATGGGATAGTGAGGGTGTTAGGTATGAAGAACCTAAACTAAAGATGATGGGTATTGAGGCAGTTAAATCCTCTACCCCAGCACCTTGTCGTCAGATGATTAAGGATGCACTTAAGATAATGATGAACGGAACAGAAGATGAAGTAATTGATTTTATCGATCAGAGTAGGAAAGAATTTAAAAAACTTCCACCGGAAGATATTGCTTTTCCTCGTTCTGCATCTGATGTTGTTAAGTATCAGGCACATTCTACAATATACGCTAAAGGAACTCCTATACATATACGGGGTGCGTTGTTATTCAACCACTACATTAAGAAACATAAGTTAGATAATAAGTATTCACTTATTCAGAATGGCGAAAAGATCAAATTCTGCTACCTGAAGAAACCAAATATTATTCATGAGAATATTATTTCTTTCATTCAGGATTTTCCTCATGAGATTGGTCTTGACAAGTATGTCGATTACGACTTACAATTTGACAAAGCTTTCTTGGAACCACTTAAGATCATCTTAGATGCTATTGGGTGGAATGTAGAAAAAACTGTTAACCTAGAACTCTTTTTTACCTAAATGGACCTTCCTATTAACGACAAAGATTTAGAGACAATAGTCAAAGCACTTGCCTTAGGTGGTGATTCTAGACTTTATTATCTACTAAAGGAGGTTAAGGAGGTAAGGGATAAGAATCCTGATGGTCCATATAAGAAAATTTTACGTGAAGAAAAAGGAATGGTGATCTAATGATTTTGCCAGGATCTACTGTGATTGTCAAAAATGAGAATTCAATCTATAATGGGTATGAAGGTTGTGTTCAAAGAATTAGTGAGGACAAAGTTGCAGTTCTTATGGATCAACATACTCCTTGGGATAAAATGATTACATTTCAATTAAAGGAGTTGGAAGAAAAGACCTATGGTTTTCAATATTACAAGAATAAATAATGGATTTTTTAAAAGATATAGTAAAAGAAATTGGTGATGACTACACTCAACTCGCAGCCGATATCAACGAGAGTGAGCAATATATTGACACAGGTTCGTTGGTATTTAATGGGTTGGTATCAGGGTCTATTTTTGGTGGCGTATCTAATAACAAGATCACTGCAATTGCTGGAGAAAGTAGTACAGGAAAAACTTTTTTCTCTCTCGCCGTTGCTAAGAATTTCCTCGATACTAATCCCGATGCTTATGTACTCTACTTTGATACTGAGAGTAGTATCACTAGGTCACTTTTAGAGTCTCGTGGAATTGATTTAAAGAGGTTGGTGGTTATTAATGTAGTCACTATTGAGGAGTTTAGATCGAAGGCACTTAAGGCAGTTGATAAATATCTTCAGATGCCCATAGATGAACGCAAGCCGTGTATGTTTGTGTTAGACTCTTTGGGAATGCTTTCCACAGAAAAAGAAATCACGGATGCCCTGAACGATAAGCAAGTCCGTGATATGACCAAATCTCAATTGGTCAAGGGTGCGTTCAGAATGTTAACACTCAAACTCGGTCAAGCGAATGTCCCGCTCATTGTCACAAACCATACATATGATGTCATCGGAGCTTACGTACCAACGAAAGAAATGGGCGGAGGTTCTGGACTCAAGTACGCAGCAAGTACGATCATTTATCTCGGAAAGAAGAAAGAGAAGGATGGAAAGGAAGTCGTCGGAAACATTATCAAAGCTAAGACAGCAAAGTCGCGTCTAAGTAAAGAAAATAAGACGGTAGAAATCCGTCTTTATTATGATGAGCGTGGATTGGATAAGTACTATGGTCTTCTAGAATTAGGAGAGATTGGAGGATTGTGGAAGAATGTTGCAGGACGTTATGAAATAAATGGAAAGAAATTATATGCTAAACAGATTCTTGCAGATCCAGAGACTTACTTCACCCCTGAGGTATTACAGGCTTTAGACGAGACCGCTCAGAAAGAATTCAGTTATGGATCTCCAGGTAATTGATAATTTTTTACCATTATATCATTTTAAAGAGATTCGTAGTATAATATTGGGAAGGGAAAGTAGTTTTCCTTGGTATTGGTCTGATCAGATTTGTTATGATGGAGATCCATTTTTCCAGTTTTATCATTCATTTTATAATCAGAAGACTGGGGAAAGTAAATCGTATTCTTTATTAAATATTTTTAATTCTGAATTGCGAATTAGAAAACCATGGAGGGTTACAGCATCACTAACTTCTAGAACGGTATTTAATAGAAAGACTGGATATCATATTGATTATCCTAATATAAGAACAGCAATCTTTTATCTCAATACTAATAATGGATATACAAAATTTAAAAAACATGGTAAGGTAAAGAGTATTGAAAATCGAATAGTTATTTTCAATTCTAATTTAGAACATCAAGGTGTAACTTGCACTGATGAGAAGAGACGAGTTGTTATAAATTTTAATTATGAATAATATAAAAATTTTAAAGAAGGGTATAAATGTAAAGAAGGTACTTAAACAACTTGAGAAGTATTCTGATGACTGGTTTATTCAGAGGAAGGGTACTGATACTTTATTAGAACGTGGGTATGCTGATATGGAAGTTGGAAATCTCCAACTAATAATCGGTGCAATAAAGAAGAAAGAAGATTTTGTAGGAAATTCTGAGTTAAGTAAACCTACTGCTGCATATGGAAGACATACTGAGGTACTTAGAATTATAGAAAAGGAAATGCCTGGAAGGGAACTTCATAGGTGTGGATTTTTATCTCTTCCTATTGATGGATATGTTGGTGCTCATATTGATGAAGGGTCTTATTATAAGACTAGAGATAGATATCACTTATCCATTCAGGGACAATATCAATATTTTGTAGGAAATGAAACTCTTATAGTTGACGCGGGGACACTTTTCTGGTTTAATAATAAGATGCCACATGGTGCTGTGAATCTTGGTGATGAGACCAGGATAACCTTTGTATTTGATATGCCACATGGATAAAGTTGAATTTCTAATTCTGAGAAATCTTCTTCATAATGAAGAGTATGTGAGAAAGGTTATACCTTTTATCAAATCAGAATATTTTGAAAACTATAATGAGAAGGTTGTCTTTGAAGAGATTATAAAATTTGTAGAGGAGTATAATCAACCTGCTACAAAGGAAGTTTTATGTATTGAGACTGAGAAACGTCAAGATATTAATGATACTTCTTTCCAGGAGATCGCAAATTTAATATCTAGTTTGGAGGCAGAGCACACAGAGTTTGATTGGTTAGTTAATACCACAGAGAAATGGTGTAGAGATCGTGCCATATACTTGGCATTGATGGAGTCTATTTCTCTTGCTGATGGTAAGGATGAGACCAAGGATAGAGATGCGATACCTAACATTTTATCAGATGCTCTTGCAGTGTCTTTTGATACACATATTGGACATGATTACTTACTAGATTATGAGGAAAGGTATGAGTTATACCACAAGAAAGAAAACAAGATCGAATTTGATCTCGAATTCTTTAATAAAATTACGAAAGGAGGTCTCCCGAATAAGACTCTCAACATTGCTCTCGCTGGCACAGGTGTTGGAAAATCTTTATTCATGTGTCATGTGGCAGGCAGTGTCTTACTCCAGGGAAAGAACGTCCTCTATATCACCCTCGAAATGGCAGAGGAGAAGATTGCGGAAAGGATCGATGCTAATTTACTTAATGTCGCAATTCAAGACATAACTGATCTTCCTAAACCGATGTTTGATAGTAAGGTTACTAGTCTTGCTAAGAAAACTCAGGGTACATTAATCATTAAAGAATATCCTACAGCAGCAGCACATAGTGGACATTTTAAAGCATTACTTAATGAACTTGCACTTAAGAAGTCTTTCAGACCTGACATCATCTTTATTGATTACCTCAATATATGTGCTTCTAGTAGATATCGTAACAATAGCTCCGTCAATTCGTATTCGTACATTAAGGCTATTGCAGAGGAACTTAGAGGTTTGGCTGTGGAAGCAAATCTACCAATTGTATCTGCTACTCAGACTACTCGTGCCGGGTTTGGTAGTTCTGATGTGGATCTTACCGATACATCTGAATCCTTTGGTCTTCCCGCTACTGCTGATCTTATGTTCGCTCTTATATCAACCGAGGACACAGAGAAATTAAATCAAATATTAGTTAAACAATTAAAGAATAGGTATAATGATCCTACAATCTTTAAGAGGTTTATGGTAGGTATTGATAGAGCAAAGATGAGACTCTATGATTGTGAGCAGAGTGCCCAAGATGACATTGTTGACAGTGGGCAAGAAGAAGAGTATACTACTCAAGATAAACCATTCAAAAAATCATTTGATGGATTCAAATTCTAAGGTACAGGCAACATCTGGCCATAATGATGGATGGACTCAAAAATTTTATGAAGAACAAATGACAAAGCAAGTTGATACTAAAAAGTATGTTGAGTTTGTTTATCAAACTACTAGTGCTCCAAGTCAAGATTATGCTGCATTGATGGCACGTTTAACTGAGTTGGAAACGGAGAATGCTGATGTTTCTAAGTTAATGACTGCTGCCTTTGGTCTTACTGCAGAAGCAGGTGAGTTTACTGAGATTGTTAAAAAGATTTTCCTTCAGGGGAAACCATATAATGAAGAAAATATCTTTCATATGAAGAGAGAACTGGGTGATATTTGTTGGTATCTTGCACAGGCATTAATGGCACTTGATACAGATTTTAATGAAATACTTGAAATGAATGTAGAGAAATTAAGTGCTCGTTACCCAGAAGGAACATTTGATGTGTACCACTCAGAAAACCGTAAGGAAGGGGATCTATAAATATCAATAGAAGAATTGTTGCGTCACAATGGAATCCCAAGGCAGAAAGACTATCGAGGATCTAAACAAGCTTTATATGGAAGCTGTTTATGGTGGTAAGAAGGAAGAACCTAAAGATACTCGTCATGTTGTAACTCGTGCAGATAAGACTGGTAATACACCAGCATATCAAAGGTTGAAAGCAGGGGATAAGAACTATAAGGCTGCTGATCATCTTAAGGATGATAAGGATTGGGGATATGATAAGGAAGGTAATTCATTGAACCCAGTAGATATTGAGAAGAAAAAGAAAAAGGATGATGATCTTGCTGGTTCTCCAAGGGTAAAAAAAGAGTCTAAAGAAGTATTAACGAATTTGAGAACTATCCTTGAAAAGCAAAAGGATACACCTGATCAGGTAAAAGCAGTTATTGCTTTTGACAAGGCAAGAAAAGGTACTGATGATGCTACCTATGACAGTGAGCACGGTGATAAGAAGCAAGCCAAGAAAGAGCGTGACTATGCTAAGTGGCAACGTGATAAGGGAGCAGAAGACGCACAGAAGTCAGGTCATCCTTGGGAACATGCTAAGGGATCTACTAGAGAGAAAGAAGGTAAGAAGAGTGAGAAACATGCTCACATAAAGGATTCATTTGAACCCTCTGAGAATATTATTAGGTTAATTGAGTCTGGTAAGTTTTCTGATGCAGAGATTGCAAAGATTGCTGATATTCAGGAAGCAGACATTGCTGACATTCTTGCTCGTTTAGAGAAGAAGAGAATAAGTAAGGGTGGAAACCCAGATGATTCTCCTCTACCTGCTATGAAGAAGTATCACGCAAAGAAGAAAAAAGTAAAGAAAGGTGATTGGATTGGACCACCTCCTAAGAAAACAAATGAAGAGGTAGTTCTTGAGAAAGATCTTAGTGCTGCTGAAAGAAGAGCATTACCTGATAAGGAGTTTGCATTGCCGGGAAAGGGTAAAGGGCCTGAAGGAAAGCAGGCCGGTTCTTATCCTATCCCTGATGAGAAACATGCTCGTAGTGCATTAAGTTTAGTTTCTCAGCATGGTACACCTGAGGAAAAGGCAAAGGTTCGTGCTAAAGTTGAGAAGAAGTTTCCTGGTATTAAAGTTAGCGGAAAATGAAAACCTTTGGTAATTTTTCTGAAGATATAGCTCAACGCCGACAGGAGTTGAAGCAAAGACAAAGGGATCAGGGAGTTTCTTTTAAGGAGAAAGGTGCATCTCTTGCCCAAGCACAGTCAGAAAGACTTGCAGACCTTCAACAGAAGACTGCTGATGCTGCTGCACAGGCAAGAGAACGTCAAGCTGAGGCAGACAGAGAAAGGAAAGCAGCAAGAGCAGAGAGAGAAAAGGAAGCAGAATTAAAAGATCAGGCCAAGCAGGAATTGAAACAAGAACGTGAAGATGAGGTAGATAAGAGAAAAGATCAGAAGAAAAAGAATGATCAAAAGAGAATGGCAAAAGATAGAGCACAGAGGGATGCGATGAAGGAGGAGTGAGTTATGGCTCCTACTAAGAGGAAAATATCACTTAATCCACAGACTGTTGGTGATCATATGGTCTGGAAGAATTTGAGTAGAGTTGAAAAGAAATATGTACAAGATAATTTTGGTAGATTATGGGAAGTTATGGCAGCAGGTAATCTGATTCCTGCAAAATCTTTTGAGGCAAGGACAGTTAATTTTGAGTACTTACCAAAGGATGAAAAAGAACTTTCAAATTTTGCTGAATGGTTGGATTATGTTTATGAGGGTAATAATGCATTTAATAAGTCCACTTTAAAACTATTAGTTCAAAAAGGTGGAACAAAAGTAACGGTAAACTTTAAAGAAAAGAAAGATCCTCAAGAATCGCGGAAGCAAACTCCCACAAAGATTCAAGAGAAAGGAACAACGGATGTATTCAATAGAGTTTTGAAAGAGAATAAACAATATGTTAGTATAGAAGCTATGAGAAAAGATGGTAAATTGATGAGTACATTAAGAGAGACTTTTACTAAAGCACATGCAGATAAAATAGATGATTGGATGAATACTTATTGGAATCAGCAAGATCTTTTCTTTATGAAAAAGTATGCACCTTCTAAGTGGAGTCCATTTGAATATCATAAGCAAGATTTTGTACATTTCTTTTCAGATTTTATTAAAAAGGTCAAAACAAATACAGGTGAGAAAGTAGGAGATTATACTACTTGGAACCCTTCTGATATCTGGGCAGTGTATGATAAAGATAAAGTTAATGATGCTATAGATAAAGCATTTGCAAATGATGTTGGTGATCCTAAATTAAGTACTTTAAATAATTTGTTGATTAGATTGATGACTGATTCAAAACTTGTAGGAATATCTCTTAAGAAGATAGAAGGTACTGGTGCTCATATAGAGGAGATGAATATTAGTCCTAAATCAATGAAGTTATCAGAAGTTATAGAACTTAAGATGTCTGATATTGATTTGCAAGTTGATAATATTGTTCAGCAAGATAAAGTTACTACTTATATTAAATTTGCTGGAACTCATACTATGAATATAAACTTAGGTGATAA
>VTLG01014114.1_pt1 | contig 20675 bp, 13 predicted proteins | sample 4694571 | NCBI WGS metagenome assembly VTLG01 (sample SAMN12604809, study PRJNA352737) | marine metagenome | biome: ENVO:00000447; feature: ENVO:00000209|ENVO:00000569|ENVO:01000036; material: ENVO:00002151; isolation source: viral sequences binned using virsorter ... | reverse complement strand
TGATTCGTAACATTTCCAGTGGCAGTGGATTCCGGTGCCGCTGTGTTATATGTATCATCTTCAGCATAAGCAGGCATACAACCTACTGTGAGAAGACCGATAAGGATGTAGTGGTAGCGTTTGTTGTTATGTTTCTTGTTATGTCTATATCTTCCAATAGAACTAAACCAGATGTTGAATCTGCTAACCTGGTTGTTATATCGAGCTGAAAGTCTTCTCCAGCTGTTGTTTGTGTGAAAGTTGTATTGGAATCTAGTATGTCGCCAGAGGCTGTTATACCGGTTCCAGACCAACTCTTCAGTTCTCCGCCATATACTTTTTGATTTACTACTTCGGTTACTGTTTGAGTTGTAGTTGTGGTGGCATTCATTGAGCCTTGTGTAAAGGCTGGTGTTACTGTGTTTGCTCTTGCCACGGAGGGGGATAACAGTGCAAAGAGAAGAATCCATTTCTTCATTTATGTGTCAGTAGGTTTAGAGTTAGAATCAGGAACTAATGTAGCACCTTCAATCTTAAGAGGTGTTTCAACGCGAATAGTTTGATAACTACCTGTATTTGCTTTAGCAATCATTGCTTCCATATCTTTCTTACTTACTCCTTCTCCACCACCTTTATTTTTAGATGTGGTCAAACCAAATGAACTTAACGCTCCAGTAAATACCGATGCAATGAAGGTCGGGTCGAAGGTCTGTTTAGGGAATCCCGGTAGGTCGATATAAGCAAGAGTAAGGCAGAAGCCACTCCAAACAACAATACCAAGCCTAACCGCGACCCCGATGATCTGCATTTGCTCTTCACGATCGGGTACTGCTTCTGAGAGTTTTCCCATAAGGCTTTTCTTTTTCTCATCAGGCTTTGGTGGTGTCGGTAATTTTGTTTCCATTTTTGGTGAATTTCTTTTGTATACGTTTTGCTAATTGCATGATTACAGGTTTAAATACCTTCACGCATTGTTTAAATAAACTAGTAGCAGTTAGAGTGGCAGCTACTGAAATAAATGCTGTAGTAGCTGCTGTAACCATTATCTCCTCCTGAGGTACTGGTATTGTAATATCAGTAAAAGGTACAGTAACTCTTTGTACCTCAGCAGCAGTTGGTTCATTATCTTCTTCCTCCTCTTCTGTACCTGTTGGACCTCTTAAGGCACCAGCAGGAACTAACATAGGTTTAAAAGATGGTAGATCTGCCGTTGGTAAGTCCAAATTAGGACGAGGCAGATCTGGTACATCTGGTAATATCTGTGGAGGAAGATTAAATGAGGGTAGAACAGGCGGATCCATTTAGTCTGGTTCCCACGTTATAGGTAATTTATCACGCTGTGCCTGTGTAGATAACCTTAACCAATTAGCAGGGTACTTAGTACCTTCTTTATCGGTAAAAGGTTTATCTATCGGTAAATTTTTACCTTGATATTTGTATCCCATTATTTACCTCTTGCTGTTTTAAATGGATGTTCAGCCCAAGCTGCATATATGTATGTATTAGAAGCGTTTCTTAGAACATCATCACCTCTGTGTTTGAATCCATTAGATAAATGATCTGTTTTATACTTATCATAACCACCGTCTGTTTCAGTCGGAGTATCTGATGTATACAATCCAGCAGTCATCAGGTTATAAGGTTCTCTTACATTATCTAATGCGTTCCAATGTGCATTTGCGTCTATATTTTTCACAATTACTAGAGCTGGACGGAATCCTAAGTGCACGAATGTACCGTCATTTGCACCATTACCTTCGTAGGATCCAAAAGCAGAATAGCCTGGTATGGCAGTCCATAGATAACCTATATAAGTATTGGTATTTGCATTAACATAGCCATCACTACCAAGAGTTACAAGATTATTAGTAGGTTCAGTATCTTCAAATACATTTGGAGAATCTATTTTACTATCGTGTTTATTTAAATATAAGACATCATTAGCAGTCATGTGGTTATGATAAACAATCCAATCATCAGCTTGGCTATGTCGTTTAATCATCATAAAGTCAGGTTTAGCACCTAAATTATGACCAAGAGTTTGATTGTCATTACCATTTCCAGTCCATTGAAGGATATTAAGTCCAGCAGTAGCATTGACCCAAGCATTCGAAGCATCAATATCACCTGAAGTATTCACAGTTGCTGCAGCTGTTCCTGCATCCCAGGCCCAACTAATCCAGTTTTTAGCATCTTTATTAGTCTCTGCATTACCACCTAATGTAAAGCCATCAGAGTTAAAAGCTGTTAAACCGTCAGATAAAGTAGTATTACCACTAGTCATATCGGTATATAGCGCTTTAGTTGTACCTCTTACGACATCCCATATTGTACGAGAAACACCATAATCACGTGGTAAAATCCATACCAAATCTGGTTGGAATTTTAATCCTTTAATAGTTTGAGTACTATCATTACCTAGGTATTTTTTTATACCAAAATACTTAGATGGATTGTTCAGTTCAGCTCCACTGAATGTATCGTCGAGGTTTTGGGTACATAAAGATTTGTAACCTGAAGGTGCTGTGTATTTGAATGCACGCTGACCAAAGTTTACTTGACTATCTCCTGTATTTCCATAACCACCTACCAACGGAGTTACTATAGTTGCAGCTGATAAATCTTGATGGAAGACAGCACCAGTTTTAGAAGAACCTGATGTAGGATCACCTGAGTTTTGCCATGTATTATTGTGTGCAAAATACATAGCTTTATTATCAAAGTCTAAAGCTACCCCAATACATGTACCTGCAGCATGCCAAGTATTACCATAGGTCTGAGCGCTAGCATTTTCTGAACCACCTTCAGTTTTACCTTGATTAGAACTATGTATCATCATTGAAGTCCACATACCACCTGGTGCCATGTTATAGCTGTCATTAGTGAAGGTAGGTAAACCCCAACCAACTGCACAGTTATCACCACCATCATTTAATTTTATAAGTTCAAAATACCACTTACCTTCTGTAACTCCCAAAGTACCTTTTGTCCAATCCCAACTAGGCGGTTCAAATTTTAAGTTACCTTCGCTAAGAGTACCACCATTAAATAAAGGATTTAGCGTACAATAATTGCCTTGTACTTCTCCACCAACTGCAGGGTTCGATTCGGTTCCGTAATTTGTTGGAGAGTCTGTAGGAACATCAATAGCATCTTTTGTAGCTGCTGAGCCACTATTAACAATCTCTTTCCCACCCATCTCAACTCGCCTTAATTTAGAGCCTTGACCACCTGAAGTATATTGTAGATCAAAATATGTAATATTAGTCCAAGTATGTGAACCCGATAGTGTTATCCAACCTGGATTAGCATTTTCAAAAGGTCCAACGTCAATGGTTACTGTTTGGGAACTACCACCGCTATCGGTATAACCTACAACTAAAAGATCATGACCACTTGTAGTACTACTAGAACCATGACACACTTTGACTCTTACTGTGCCAGTTATTGGCATAGCTGTGGAGAAAGTCCATTTAGCCGTAGCTGATGCTGAATAAGCACCGGCTGCAACTTCTAATGGAGCAAATACATTATCAAAGCTACCACTATATAAACTTCCTGATAAAGAGCCAGCTGTATTAACCAGTTTTATATCACTAGTTAAATTATTAACCGTGAAGTCGTTGCGGGTTGGAGGTTGGAAATTAGCTGTGTACTTCTGTTTGTCATATACACGTATATCTTGCATATAACCATCAAAGGAATTACGCATATTGTCTTCACCAATATACATAGTCTCAGTAGCTTCATTCCAAGCTGAGGTTAACCCATTACCTGCAACAGCGGACATGGCTTGATCAATACCATTAATATAAACTTTCCGTGTACTAGAACTCTGTACTACTGCCAAATGGAACCACTGTTTTGCAGCAAGAACAGAACCTGTGTCATGAGCATTAGCTGAGACAGGGTGAATCCTAATCTGCCTGTCTGTCATGATAGAAATATCACTAGAACTATCACCTGATGCAGCATCAGCTGTATGCATTATTGTATGATCCTCGCTGAAATTATCTATCCATAACCATGCTTCAAATGTTGCGTCCCCGTTAGCACTCCATAATCCAGTTCCAGTAGTTATATAATCATCAGTTCCATCAAATCTAATACTAGACCCATAGAATCTACTCTCATCTGTACTGATAGTCGCATTAGTAGCAGAGACGTTAACTGAGTTACCGCTTGAATCTGTAAATGCATCACCAGCTATAGCTAACTTTAAATTACTAGAATCACTGTCTGTTCTATTACCAGAGCCTTTTACCTCACCGAAGTCATCCGTGGTGTTATATATCGGAAGACCACCAGTTGCATCCTCAATCTTTCCATTAAGACTATCTTTTCCTAAGTTAGTATTTCTTGCTGTGTCGTTGAACTTAAGGTGGAAACTGTTGTCACCTACACCATCTAAAAGCTCTACTCCATTTACTTTTATACCAAAGAATACCGATTTCTGAGAACTGTTGCCTTGATAAGTGAGTTTTGTCATAGGTGAGGTGATTAAAGATGTGATATCAACCCACTTAGGATCAGCCCAATTAGTCTGAAGTTTAGCGTTAATGTTAACATCGTTTACTTTTACATCACCACCCCATTTTATAGCAGCAACTTCTAGTTTTTCAAAAGGTACTCCTGACCCTGCAAAGGTGTATGATGCATCTGAGGGGTTACTAGAGTTATCATTACATTGCACATAATTGTCATCAGAACTGGAATTTAAACTCCCATTAAATGCACCGTCAATAGAACCATTATTAGTACCACTTTGAGTATTTACAAGGGTCCCCGAAGTGCTCCAACTTCTCCCGTCGTTGGGATTGCTAAAAGTACTTGTATCAGTTGCACCGTCTATAAGTGAAACTCCATCGACTTCAACTGAGAACCAGTTATTATAATCACCAGAAGCAGCTGTATCTTTTATGTATTCTAAAGTACCACCACCTTCATAAATTGTATGATAAGCAGCTGAATCTGTTTTCGTTTCTTTTATAGTACCGTCTGTTAACTTTACTTCCCAAGTTTGTTCTTGTCCGTTGTTGTATACTCTTATACGATTTGAAAAAGCTAAACCATCAGTTGGTGTGAATTTTACCCATTTACCTTGGTTAGTATCATCAACTCCAGTAGTAGTAGGATTATTATCAAAAAGATTAGCTGGTGAACCACTATTTTCAAAGGTACCTGTTTCAGATGTCACCATTCCTGACCAGGTTTTATTAGCATTAGGAGCTGGAAGTGATAAGGCTTTCGGATTCCAGCATTTTGAATCGTCAAAGGATCCAAATGCAGCCGGGGATAATTGTAAGCCGTCAATAAAATGTACGTCTGCTAAACAACCGTCACCATACTCCTTACCCGCGTCATTTTTAGTACGCCTGTTGATTGTATGCTCTATATTCTTATTAATTGTGTTCTCATAATTTTGCGAAGGGTATGTTCCCGTAACAATAGTTGAAACACCATTTGTATAAATTTTAACCCGCTCACTTTCTACTGATTGCGTAGTATCTACTGCCACAACAAAATGATACCAGGCACTCGGGTCTTTATATTTAGGGGTAGAGGTAAGGACTATATAGTTAGTACTTGCATCTTGATCTAACCAGTAAAAACTACCATCAGCCTTTACCCGAAAGCCTGAGTTTGGCTGACTCGATCCATCTCGTGCAGCAAAAAGGTATATATCTTCGCCAAGATCACTCCTTTTTACCCAACCACTCCATGTCCAAGTTCTTCTATTACCAGTATTATGAACGCTACTTAAATAAGACTTTGAATCATCATCAAACCTAAGACTCTTTTCTATCTGATAAGCTTCAGTATCATCTCCTGAACTTGCAGCTGCAGCACCATGTCTTAATTGATTACTTAGTAATGTCATTTTACTTCACGTCCAAAGATGCCACCGCATGTATCGTACCAGATGCTAGAATAATGTAGTCTATTCGATCTACTGAAGCAGCAGCTGTTGAAAGAGTTGGAGCGGTTCCACCTACCCATTTCCAGTTTGCTTCCCATGAAGCTGTCCTAGAACCAGTACCATCTTGTGTAATAAAGATAGAACCAGACTGACCTGCTACTTGGTTTGTTGGATTTTTAAATGCAGCATTACCTGTTAAAGTTGCTTTGTAATTATTACTTGCAGCCATATCAATAGTAATATCCCCTGTCATAGCAGGAGTATCTGCTATAGTTCCACGTTGAGCGCCTGTCCAAGCTTGGTCTACATCAAGCTTAGCTGTATCAGCATCATATGCTTGAATATCTGTACCAATAACACCAAGAGCTACTGTACCTGTTGCATTAGGGAATGTGATAGTCCTGTCTGCAGTTGGATCAGTTACTGTAAGAGTAGTCTCATAGTCATTACTAGTTGCACCTTCTAGGGCAATACTACCTTCAATATGAATACCTGTTGAAGTTGTTTCAAACTTTGGTTGATCATTATAATATAGCTTGACTGAACCATTTTTAACACTATAGAGTGATACCTCATCATCATGACCTAAGTAAACAGCTTGGTCTGATTCAATTTGAAGTGGTTTGGTGTGAGAAGTCAGTATATTTCTGTTAGCACTACTACTATAATATAATGATAACCAATTAGTCCCACCATCATTTATTTCGTAACCTTCATTACTTGAACCGGCTGCTATTGCAAAATCATCAGCAGTAACTTGACCAGAGAAAGTACCAACTGTACCTGTTAAAGTACCAGTCAGAGTACCTCCAGCTAGTGGAAGTCTTGCATCAGCATAAGCTTTAACTGACTGTTGTGTAGGTGCTTGTGTAGCACTATTCGAAGACATATCGTCTTCATCTAAATAAGCTTTTGTTATACTTTCAAGGTTACTACCTTCTTTCACATAACAAAGATTTTCATCAGTTGCATAACAAATTTCGCCTTCTTCAAGCGCTCCTTTATTAGTTTCTAACACTGATTTTGTTCCCCTGGCTATTCTTACCGGGGTTCTAGGACTTGGTACTCCCATTTTAAGTAAACGCTCCTCCGTCGTAAATTGTTGATACTGTTGCTGAACTTGATGTTAAAGTAAAATTACCTGCATCAATAACTGGCAACGCAGTTCTATCAAAAGCAGTGTTAGTCTGTATACCATTACCTTCATGAGCTTGTTCAGCACACATATAATGTAATACAGTAGGTAGAGTATCTGTAGCAGTGATCTGTGTATAGGCACCAGATGAACCAGGTGTCCCATTAAGAGTCACTCCATTTGTATAACCTGTCGTTTTATCTGCTTCTTCATAAAACTTCAATGTATGATTAGTATTTGAGTTATCAGATTGATCAAATCTGTACGTTATACCAGGTGTCCATTCTAAGAAAGGAGCTTGTTCTCCATTAATTACAAAACCATTAGATGAACCAGTTCCATTATATCTATGGAAACCAGTCTTTGTAGCTACTTTAACTGTATAGTAATTGATTTGTCCTTCTACAGGAGCGCCTGCAATAAATGGTCTAGGGTTAGGTAAATATCTCTCTTCTGGATCATTAGCAAAATAACTCATCCAAGTGAATGTCTTCTGATTAGAAGCATCAGCTCCACTAGCAGAGTTAAAATCAAACTTTAGTCTAACAGTAAGTCCTGGTGCACCTTGGAAGGTAGCAGGAATACTTACTGTTTTATAATGAACTGAATTATGAACCCATCCTTCATTGGTTAAGTTTGTAGAATCAGTTATTTCATAATAACCTAAATTATCTGAAGCATCTTCTGATGGTGCAAAGCTTTGCAAAGCAGCTTCATTTGTTTTAGGTGTATAAGACACAGCATCAGCAACAGAAGCGCTGGCAGCATTAGCTGTAGCTACAGCAGCTTCAGCTGTAGTAACAGCATAACCTACACCCTTAGGATCAGTGGATGCATTAGTGTTGTTACCAGTTAATGTCCATGAAGTACCGTTATTCGATGTAGTAGCTACTAAGCGGTCTGTCGCTAATTTAGCTGTATCTGCAATTGCATCAGCTGCATTAGCTGTTGTAACTGCGTTATTAGCAGATGTAGTAGCACTATTAGAAGTTGTTACAGCAGCCTCTGCTTGAGTAACCGCATATCCAACTCCCTTAGGATCTGTAGATGCGTTTGTATTATTACCAGTTAGAGTCCAAGTTGCACCATCATTAGAGGTAGTAGCAACAAGTCTATCTGTAGCTAGTTTAGCATTATCAGCTATTGCATCAGCCGCATTCGCTGTATTTACCGCATTATTAGCATTAGTATTAGCAGAGTTTGCTGTATTAACAGCAGTCGTTGCATTGGATGAAGCTGTATTTGCTGTAGCATTCGCTGTTGAAGCCGTAGCATTCGCTGTTGCAGCTGTACTATTAGCTGCATTCGCTGTAGTAACAGCATTATCAGATTTAGTATTTGCTGAATTTGATGTTGTAACAGCGCTATTTGCTGTTGTAATTGCAAAAGGAACACCTTGTGGTTTAGCAGGTCTATTAGCTATAATCGGGTGTTCTTCCGTACCAGAAGTATCAGATCCATCACCATCAATAACAAATCGTTTTGCATAGTCAGCTGCTGAGGCAGCATCATATTCCCCTTCTTGTGTTACATATAAGTTTTGTGTATAGTTATCATTAAGATCCTGTGATCTTATAGCTGAACCTGGGTAGAAAGTTGAAGCTAGATTATCGCTAGATGTATCTCTATAGATTCTAACAATAGCTCCGTTACCAGGTGCTGAGCCGAATCTAATTGTTGTTGCATTATGTAGTGTGTAGTCATCTGTAAGTGTTTTCACTACTCCATCAAGGCTTACCTTAATATCAGTAGATTTTAAATATGGAAATGTAAAAGAGAAATCAACGGTGGAATTGTTTCCTGTATGAGCGTTTTGAATTGTAGCCATAATGCTTATTTGTTACGGGTTTCCCTCAGTAGTTGTTTAATCCGTTTTTGTGTTTGTGAGGCCTCATTTAATCTACCTCGGCCTAATTCTCTATTTCTATTCTTTATCTCTCTTCCTATTGTACTATAGTTTTCATCCTTATATGCATTGAGAGCATCCATTGCACCTCTAAAAGCACGATCATGTAGCTGATCTAAGCGTCTATATAATAAAGTTTTCTTAATTGGAAAATCTTCTTGACTCTGTAGACCTCTTAATTTCACATACTTTTGTAACTCCTTATTCCAGTATCCATCATTTTCAGTCATTAACTGTTGAATCTGTGCATCTAGATTAGAGTTCTTAGCAATCCAATTATTAACAAATTGCCTATCTCTAGCATCTAAAGGTAGTGTCGTATCTGGGTTTCTTCTTATCTTCTGTAGTCCATCCCAACCTGTGGAAAGTAACCACTGCCTCCAAGGCTCTACACCTCCATTAGATTTAAACATAGGTAGGAAAGCATTGGTAGCATTAATAAGATGATTATAATGTCTAATGGGTTTACCAGTATAAATATCTAACATCTTAGGTAGATTTTCATCACCAGCAAATAAGAATTTATTAGCATTCTTTAGATAAGAACCATAGTCATTATCTACATCTCTAAGTTGACCAGCTACTACATTATTAAGAATCTTACGTGGACCATGGAATGGGGTTACCATATCAGTCTGTTGTGCAAAGAACCTAGTCCATGCACTTGGATCTCTAGATATAAGTCCAGCTAATGGTTCAAAACCAGAAATAAAGGTTTCATTAGTAATATTCATTGTGATGGCATGGCCAATCTTTCTAAGAATATCTTCTGTTACAGACTGATCTACACGATTAGCGTGATATATAACATCAGCTGTAAGTCCCATTATACCAGCAAATGGCTCAAACTTTTTATAGCTTCTCCATGCACCACTAATTGGATCTTTAATTGAATGAGGCTTCCAACCCATAGCCATCATACGACGCTTTTCGGCATCATCTTGAGGTCCAGAACCTGATATAACACCATTCAATGCGAGCATACCGACACCCATAACCACAGAACTACCCATGAGTTGACGTCCGATATATTCAGATCTAAGTGTTTCAAACGCTAAGTCAGGATTTCTCATACCATCCAGACCATGTTCAGCTAGAGCTGCAAGTTTTTCTTGTCCTGTTTTAGCAGCTAAAGTTTTACGTGCTTTAGTTAATGCAGGTCCAAGATTACTCATTGGATTAAATGACCAACCAAGTTCAACTGAATTTAATCCAGTTTTAGGAAACAAGAATAAAGGTTTAGCTGCTGGTACATGATCTAAGAATTTCTCAAAACTTTTAACTGTAGCATTATCTAAGTTAAGTGCTATTTCTTGTGAAGCAAACTTAGCTGCTTTATCTGTTAATAAACCAGTAGAATCAAATGCTTGAGCATATAAATCTTCTTGTACTTTTAAGAAATCTTCTTTTAAGAAAGATCCATTGGTTTTAGTATAAAGATCATCATAGGCTCTTGCACGTGCCATACCACTAGCCATAAAGGAGTTAGTGAAACCGTCAATAGCATATAAAGCATTCGTACCATACTTGACAAAGAACTGTTTGTTCCACCAAGTAAGACCTTTAGCTATTTTCCACATAGCTACTTTACCTATTTCACCTTCAAGCTCCCAAGCTTCAGCAATACTATCCATATATTCCATGCGTTCCATATTAGCTTTAGCTAAATCAGAACGTCCACGCATCATCGCAGCTTCTGGATTACGTTTTGCAAGCTGCCATTCAGATTGCATTACTTTGAAAGCACGTCTGATGTTCTCATCAATACCACCATAGGTCCATAAAGCTCTTTGATATACCTTATCATTACCAGTTAATTTAGCACCAGCCATCACAGCTACAGGTTTAACAGCAGTCAGTACTGTGTTACCTATAGCAGCACTACCTGAAGATAAACCAGAAAGAATATTATTTATTCTAGCAGCATGTAATCCTTTAACAATTATACTAGGTACTTCAGGTTCGCCATCAATAAAAGCTTTCTTAATAAAGCCGATATGATTCTCAGCAAATCTATGCATCTTATGGAGATCATCTACTTTACCATTAGTAGCATCATAGATCTCTTTAAATGGTTTAAGGTATGCTGGGTTCTCTTTAGCTATACGTCCTAGTTCCTGCTCTAATTTACCATTACTCTCTTTAACACCTTTTAAGTAAATATCAAATTCATCACCCTGTCTATTCATCCATTGAATAAGAGAAGGTACATCACCACTAGCTTTTAATTTTCTATACTCCTTAGCTTTACTTAGAATATACTCATTAGCTTTAACTTCAGTTCCTAAGAGATTTAGTTTTTTAAACATTATCTCCCATTGTCTGGAAGTATCCACAGTATCACCAAGCATGATAGCACCAGCCGCTGTATCAGCTACAGTATCAGCTGCATTCTGCGTTAACATAGCAGATGCTCTCATTTGATTAGGATCAAAGAGTCTATCGTATGCAGTTTTAAATGCTTTGGAGGCTATAGTCCACTGTTCTTCATCTAGAATTGCATTAGAATTAAAGACTGTGGTCTTCATATCATCTACAATGAACTCAAATTCCTTAAAGCTTAGGTCTCTACCATAGATAGCTTGGGTTAAGTTATCCACAGACCTATTCATTTGTTCGGCTGTGATCTTAACTTCTTTACCACCAGCATTTACTACAGCATCAATATTAGGAGACAGAGCATCAAATAATTGATCTAGTTGTTTAGCTCTTTCATTACTATTCAAAGCAGTCATGAGCTTCTTCTGGAAGCGTTCATCAGCAACAGGAGCCATTCTCCCATTACTAGTACCTATATTATTCTGTATCTGTGCTTGATGTACTTTAGCTAATAATGGATCAGCTTCTAAATCTGTTACTGCTTTACCAGCTGAATCTGGACCAATATCATTAACAAATGCATTATACTCTAACCCATCAGGATCAGCAGTTAAAGCATCTATCATCTCATCAGTCTGAGCAGCCTTTCTAGCCTGCCTACGAGGCTCTATAGCAGCTGAAATAGGGTCATCGAATAGAGATAGCTGTTCATCACGTTTAGCTATAATCTCAGCAGCTCCTGAGTCCCTTGGTAATAGTTTAGCTTTCTTACTGAATGCAAATGTAGCGCCTAATAATTCAACACCAGCTGAAAGCATAGCGCTTTCCATTACATTCTTTTTCCATCTAACATCAGGACTATCAGCATCTCTAGTAGCCCAAGGTATATCTACACCTAACCAGTTTTCTAAAGTACCTGCTAAGTTATCATCTGTCTTTGAATGAGATGAAATCATAGCTACAGTAGTATCTACCCCAGCCCAAGCTGCTACATTACCAAGTGTTTTAGTAATAGCAGGTAGTTTCTGTGCCCATACAGCACCTTTAGCAGCACCTGTAATTGCAGAACCACCAACCATACTAGGTATGATAACAGAAGATGCATCTCTAATCATCTTATGTGCAGGATGTTTAGAACGTACTGAGTTATTATCCCACCATTGATCTACTGGTTTTAACCAAGGTACAAGACCTATAGCATCAGATGCAAAGTCTCCTACACCTAAAGCAGCTTGATCTCCTACTTCTTTTATTTTCCCTAATACAGGTATATTATAAGACCAAGGTCGACTTCTTTTATCTTCTTCTTCTTGTTGTTTTTGAAGCTCTTGATTCTCAATAGCCTCAGCATCCTGAGCTCTATAGAAATCAGCAGTCTGTTGCTCAAATGCATCCTGAGCTTTAGAGGATTCATCTTGTTCATAAACATTAGAATCATCTATATTAATAGGGGTTTGTGTCATTGTGCTACCTCAGGTTGAGCAAATCTACCTCGCTTCCAGAGGAAATCATAGGCTTCTAAATTTAATAAAGCTGGATCATGCATACCAAATGGACTTGTAAATGTTGGATCATCTCCACCAGTGAATAACTCACTTACTCTTGAAAGTAAGAAATTCTGTTCTTCTGTACCACCTGTTACCTCTACTTCCTCTACTATAGGTTTTACTTTATCTATGATAGGTTGAGTATAAACAGGTTTATTAATTTTACCATCATCACGTTTAGCCATACACGCTTTATTGATATCACATAATTCATATGATTCTAATAGATGCATAGCAAATGGTGAGATATGATCATTAACTTCTTTATACTTCTTAACATAAGAGTCTGGTAAGAGTTGAGTAGTAGAAGCACCACCAGCTTGAGTCTCTTCATTGATGAGTTGCTGTAATTGCGCTTGCATTACATCAACAGCTGAGACTTTACCTTTAGTTTCTTTCTGAATTAGCATAGCTGTACCATGCATTTCAGGCCAAAGTCCTTTATTAGCTTTAGATGATATAGTTCTTAGTTCAGTATTATCAATGTATTTTTTACTATAAATTAAATCAGAATTCTCTGTTAACTCTCTACCAAGTTGACCTCTGTTAAGCTCAATTACATCTTGTTTCTTAGCTAATGCACCAGCGAATTCATGCCTACCATTTACGGATACTTTTCTATAGTAACCATCTTTACCACCTGTTTCAATATCTTTGGCAATCCTATCTCTAGCATATTCATATGATAGTTCATGTGATTTACCAGACTCTCTAGCAGTACGGTAATACCTAGCAGCATCTTGATTAGCTTTTATCCTAGTATCATTCCAAGTTACACTTTCATGCCAAGATGTTTTCTTCTCAACTATATCATTTAATGATGTTTCAATTCTAAAATTAAGACGTTCCTTGGTACCATCTTTTCCATCTTGTGGTAGCCAGGTGTTGTACTTATTAACTTGAGCTCTAACTTGTTGTTCTACAGACTTACTAAGATTCCAACGATCTATATCTTCATCACGTATAATTTCACCACGTTCTGATTTAGCTAAGAGAGCTTTCGTACCTACTTTATCATTGATAGTAGTTAGACCATAAGCCTGTACTTTTTGTAGATACTGAACACCTTTAGCAAAATGAGAACCTCTTTTAGTACCATAAGCTAACATTGGTTGAAGAACTGAATCAGGTATATTACCTTCATACTCTTGATTCAATTTCATCATGTTCTCATAGTATTCTCTACCTTCTCTTATAAGCTCAGACTCTTTTAATTTAATAGCACTATCTTCATGAGCTATCTGAGCTAAACCAGCTTTCTCTAATTCAACCCATTCTTTTCTATTAAGTTTAGACCAAGGTTGCTTCTCTTTAGAGCTTTTATGTTTAATTGGTAAAGTTTCTAAATCTTTAATCTGTTCCCATTTAATAGATCCGTCTTGAATTCCATCAACTAAAGCAGCTTGTACTCTACGCTTAGCATATCTAAACTGCCGTGCAGATGCATTAGGACCACCAGCTAAATGTTCTACAGCAGCTGGTATACCTGCAGCTCCTATATTTTTACCTGTCTCAGTATCAAAACCAATAAAATCTTTGATTACAGTTATAGTAGATTTATGCTGATCTGATAATTCTTCTCTGGCTGTACGTTCGGTATCTCTCCTACGCCAAGTCATCTTAGCTTGATCGATTAACTTATTAGCACCGCCTAATTCCATCATTTTAGATGAGAACAGTTGTTCACCCTTTTCATCTTTAAAATATTGAGAGGTAAGTTCTTGTAAAGCTGTATCTACATTTGCACCTCTAGCACCAGCTAGGGTAAACTTACCACCACCTGGTAGCTCTAGTTCTGTATTAGCATTCTCTGCAAAGTATTGATTTAAACCTTTAGCTCTACGTTGAACAGCAAGCTTGCCTACAGCTAACTGCATATAACCGCCGCCACGTCTGATACGTGCTATGACATCTAATGGAACTCCCTTCATTTGAAGGTCATTCAACATGCCATTTAGGTTTTGATCATTAACTCTAATACCTTTTTGCCAGTTTCTTATAGCATCAAACTTTTCTTGGTTGACACCATAATCTCTGTATATTTCAGCAGCAAAGCTATCAATATCTTGCTTACGTTTCTGATCATATTGTGCAAGCAACTGAGTACCAGATTGGGTAAGCGACAGTATTGCATCCCAATCTTTCTTTTTTTGTTCTGCTTTTACTTTAGCATTATTAATAGAAGTTTCGTAATTTTTCCACTTCCATTTAGCTTGTTGTTGGGCGTATTTTCTTCTGTCGTCAAATTGATCTGCTCTTAAGCGTTGCTCTAATTCTATATTTTGATTAAAGACTTCAGCTAATCCCTGAGCTTGTTTGTTTTTAGCATCAAGCTCTTGCTGCATGTATTTAAGTTGTTGAAGCCCTTGGGCTCTTATCTTATCTGCAGGATCAGGTGCATGCATTTGATTTGCAGCAAATGATCGTTGTTTGCCATGACGTTGATATAAAGACATTATTTAAATGTTAGGTTGTAACGACTTCCATGTCAACATCCAGCTTACTGTAGTCAACATAATAGAATCCGTCTTTTTCAGTTTGTCCAACGGCATCTTCACGACCCATTGCGAGTAAGTCTTGGGCAGATGTTCCCATGTATTTAGGACCATGTTTACCATCTATTCTATATCTAAATGTATATCTAGGTATACCAGATTTAGAAGTTCCTACACGTGTTATATCATATTTAAGTCTATCATCCGAACCAAAACCAAACATACTAGCAATCTTAATAGCACCAGCTGCAGCCCCAATAACACCAGAAGCTTTTTGGAACATGCTAGGTTTAGATGTAGCACCTTTAATAGGTTTAACTTCTTGCCAGCGATCCCAGCTAGGAGGTTCTTGCGGTGCAAGTGACTTAGGTCTAGGTAGTTGAAGAGGTGCTGGTGCAACAGGTGGCTGTTGTGGTTCAGGTGCAATAGCAGACTCAGCTTGTATATCAGCAGAGTATTTCTGCATAGCTGCATGTTGAATATCAGATTCATACTGTGATCCAGCAGACTTCATAGATTCCTGCAACTGACGTTGACCAAGTTCTGTAGCAGTTGTTACTCTTCCTAATTGTGCATTCTGTTTATCCCATGCTAGGCCCATACTAGCACCTTCTCTGGTAAGCGTTTCTACTAACAGAGCTTGTTGTTGTCCAAAAGCTGCTATCTGTGTCTGCATATTTTTTCTAGCACTTCTACCAGATTGTCCCATTGCAGCTTGTGCTCCAGCTGCTGTCATTTCTTTCCGACCAAGCTCTTGTGATTTGCCTGCAAGTTCAGCATCTTTTGCTTTCTTAGCTTGATCTAATTCTCTTACATTTAAACCAAAATCTTCTACAGCATCATTCAGTTTATTAATAGTTTCTTCATTTTGGAAACCTATTGCAGTGAGTTTTTCATTGAATACTCTTGTATTATCACTAGAAGTGATTTCATGTGCTAAGTTATTGTAATCTAATTGTTTATGATATGATTCAACACTAGCATTATATGCAGCTATCTGATTATTATAATCAAAGTCCCTCATAGCGAGTTGATGATTATACTCTTCAATAGCCATCTGCTCTTTGTAATCAATGTTTTGTTCTTGATTCCAAAGTTGCATATCATAAGTATCTTTTTTAAACTGGTAGTCATCTTGCATTTCCTGCCAGTCATACTTATGCCTTTTCAGGTCATACTCGTATTGTTTCCTTATCTGTTTACTGTTACTTCCTCCACCACCACCACTCATAATTTATTCTCCAAGTTTCTTTTTAAATAGTGTACGGATTTTAGAGGATACTTCTTTCATCTTTGCTGGACCTTGCGTCAGCATAGCCACTAAAGCAAAGACTTCATGATGTGTATCTCTCCAAACATGACCATAAATTTGATCAGTGTCATCTCCTTTCTCCCATGTGTTAGCTGCCATCCAAGCATTCCACATAGCAATATGTTGAGATTCTAATAGATCTCTGTATTCCCGAAAGAACGGATTAAATGGTAATTCAACAAAGAACCATTCTGTAAGTTCTAATAACTGTTCACGTGATACCTCTTGATCTGCGTCATAGATATCATCTACAGTTCTAGATATACAAGCTAGTTTCCATAAATAATTAGCAGCAAATATATTCTTACCTGCTGCTTCATCTATTATTGCTTTTGTTGCTGTTTCATAAATCTCACGTTCTTTCGGTGTTGTCATGTTCGTCTATAGTAGCGGGGTGAATAGTTACCTTCCCAAGCCATAGAGGTTAATGAGACAGGGAAAGGTGAGTCACTAAAGACTCTTAATGTATAGTTATCTGTACGTTGATGTATAGGTACAGTGAATACATTTTGTGTTTCAATAGGCACGTCATCACCTAAGTAATAGTTAGCCTCTTGTGTTGGACTTAATGTAAACCAATTATTTACATAGATTTCAACAGTGTCAGCAGCAGTAGTAACGTTTGCGGTTGTACTAGCAGCAGCTGGCGCTGTACCGAATGTAACCGTAACTTGATCAGGGTTAGTTGCGTGATCGGTAATGGTATAGTCGGTAGTAATAGTTTGCTTAGCACCGTTCTTCTTAACAATAACATCAGCTTTGTCTTTTACAGTAAAGTCTGGTGAAAAGATTTTATTACTTCCATCACCTGTGAACGATTGTGTAGCAGCTTGCACACCTTTACGCTGGAGTTTAAACCCTACAACACTAGATTGTGCGATAGAGAATTTACATCTAGCTATAGTTAAAGTTGCTGTATAGTCAGTTCTATTAGGTTCAGGTCTGAAGTAAATCTTAGGTAGAGTTACATCATAATTATATTTATATCCTACATATACGTTTGCCGCTTGTCCCGATAAGTCTTTCCTTGGGACTTTGAAATAGGTACCATCGCCATCTGACGCGCGGGTCGGCGTGATTGTAAAACCAGACTCAGTAGTACCAGAGAAGTTAGAAGTAGCATTACCAGCAATAACAATAACAGGGGTTAACGTTGTGACATCTTCAAAAGGTATATAACATTTTGAGAAATCGTTGGTGGAATCATAGACTACTTTCTTTTCAGATCCTCCAGACAAACCATTAGTAGCAGCCGTATAAAAGTCCATGTGAGGGTTTACCTGTTGACCTTCTGCTGTTTCAATGATAGTCTCTTCTGGAGTCTGAGTCATAGTAGCACTACACAAATTATATCTAGCATCACCACCAGTTCCAGTCTTAATAACTCCATATAGAGTATCTGAATCTGTGGTTAAATAATGAGTATTACCAGGTAGTTCCCATGCAAACCAAGACTGCATTAAGTCTCTTTCTCCATCACTATACGTTCTAAAGAAATAAGCTTTATTAGAAGTCTTACCATACATAGTTAAGAAACTATTCTGGGTATTAGCCATCATGCTGTCAATTGTGACAGGTACATATTCAGCAACAACACGTCCTATATCTACAACTTGTGGGGGTGCTCCTGCACCACTAGGTGCTAATGAGAATACCCTTGTAAAACCTGCAGTCTCGTGTGTCTTACTTATAAAGTTTATGTGTGTACCAATATCTATAGGATCAATTTTCGTATCCATCTTATAGTTAGATATTGTTCTAATTATAGCTGTACTTGGCTTAAGGTTACCATCAGCAGAGAACATCATAAACTGTTGATTCTGCGAGAACAGCATTAGACCACCTGCTGTAGGTATAATAGCATGTAGGTTAGCTGGTCTCGTACTAGAGCAACTAATATCAATAGGATCTTGATCTGTAGTTACCTGAGCAGATGTCATATAGAAATCATAATGCTTATCAGCTTTACTAGTTGATACGTTATCACCAGTCAAGAATCCTAATCTATTATTATAGAAGAAAGCTTGTTGGATAGTGGTACCTACAAAAGTTGGATCTTCATTAGTCTCATCATCACCTACTTTACGTGGTTCCCATTTACGTGCAGCTAAAGTCTTAGCTACAGCAGCTGAACCATCATGTTGTAAACCATTTATAGCACTAAATGAGAATACATTCTTAGCTGTAGTGTATAGGTGATGAGGCATAGTAGCTTCTGTTACACCTTTAGTTTCACCAGGTTTAAGGGTTTCTTCCCAGTTACCTGATCCAAAGTAAGGTGCTGAACCACTTGTTTCATCAGCTACAAACTTAGCATAGTAAGTATCTGCAGAAGATGCTGTATTTTTAATTGTAACTACTCTATCATGTTTAGATTGACTAGCTAATTCATTAGTAGTATCTACTTCATCTTGATATGAGGACATAGCATCACCACTTCTACCACCTGAAGCAGTTAAAGTAAAGGCGGCTCCTGTACTCCATATCTCTAAGGATGAACCTATAACTAAAGTATTCAAATTAGATATACTAGCATTATCTATTTCTGTTTTAAGTGCTGTTAAGATATCCTTTGCACTAAGAAAGTTAGTTACATCAGCATCATTAGTAGGTGTATCACCAGCTCTAGTGTTTACAGGATAATCTGTACCATTGATATTTACAATGTATTTCTGACTATATTCTACAAGTTGCATTCTAACAGTACCTACTGTTTTAGCTGTGAACGAATCACCTGCTACAGTAGTCACAACTTTAGTTTTGTTAGTTATAATACTTGTATCTCTTACAGTTAATACATCATAATCAGTAGAATTCACAGCATCTAAATATGCTCTTGCTGCACTGTGATAATTAACTGTACACTTCACTAGGTCTGTAGTATTCCATACGTGTATTTGTCCATAAGGACTACCAGATACACCTACTATACAGCCTATATATTTTTCATCTGAACCTGCATTATAGTAAAACCATTTAGCATTATCTAAATCATTATTATCAAATGCAGAGCTACCATCTGTTAGTTCTTTTAGAAATTTTAAACCAGGTCGTTTCTGTAGACCAAACGTGGGATCAGGGTAAACGTTAAGAGCTTCCGTGACTTGACCTAGTAGTTTCTTATCATCAGGTTGATTAGAAACACCACCTAAAAAGTTTGGTATTGTTTGAGTTACGGCTGCCATTAGCGATATAGGGCTTGATAAGGTTTGTAAGAATTATAAACTTTCTCTCCACGCTTGTGGCCAAAGAAGGTATAGTCTCCTTGATTACATTCATATTCCATAGCTTTAGATCTATTATCTAGTTCCTTAGCTTGAAGTATTTGAAATATTTGAAGATCTCCTACTATACGACTAGAAACAATAGCAGCAGCACGAGCTACAATATAATCTTGAATAGGTCTAGGTAGGTCAACCCAATCAAAGAACCATACTATATCACAAGCTACTGTATCCCAACCAGTGAGCGTAGACCAATCATAAGTATGATTTATCTTTTCATATAATTTACCATTTCTTCTTACCGCTTCATATTGATTATCTTTTTCATCATGTAAATCTATCTGTAATATATTATTAGCTATAACTATTTCACCATTTGAATCAGGTGATAGTTTATAAAACTCTTCTGTATTAAATGTCCAGCCTTCGGCCTGTACTTCTCGTGACACATTTAGCAATGTATCGTAAGCAATCGCAACGTCCGGGTTGGTTTGATCGAGGGTGGTGACAGGTGCCTGACCTACAGACGCCAGTATTTCATTTATTGCTGGTAATTCTTGAGCAGCGTTTGTAGTCGGGAAAGCCATAATTAATTTATGTTAATAAAAAAAAGGGACCCGAAGGTCCCCCGTGTTAAGAAGCTGCAGAACGGTCTGCGTCACCGCTTGCTTCTTTGATAGCTGGGCTATCTGATTCCGTAGCTGCATATGAGGTTCGGAAGTTCATTGTTTCTGAATATACTTCAGAAGCGGCTGTTACACCGCTCTTTGTTTTAGCTACTGAGTGCCGAATTGCACTACCTTTTAGTGAAGCTGTACCATTAGTCGCGTACTTATTA
>VTLG01012382.1_pt1 | contig 20675 bp, 23 predicted proteins | sample 4694571 | NCBI WGS metagenome assembly VTLG01 (sample SAMN12604809, study PRJNA352737) | marine metagenome | biome: ENVO:00000447; feature: ENVO:00000209|ENVO:00000569|ENVO:01000036; material: ENVO:00002151; isolation source: viral sequences binned using virsorter ... | reverse complement strand
TTATTGTTTTCAAGGTCTTTACGATATTTCAATTGTGCTAATATCGTTAAAGCTCTTTTATTCCTCCAGCTTTGTATCATTGCTTAACCTCCTGTTTGCTCTGATGATTTCACAATAGCACAAATCGAAAAATAAGCAAGTGCTAAGATTGCATAACAGGGTTGCAAGATTTGCATAGGTCCATCCGCCCACGCTTAAAAAATTCTCAGAAAATCTTAAAAGGTAGCCTGAGTTTTTTGGGCTGTTAAATAGATTAATTAGTGTTGTTATTGCTTGTTATTTTGGGAAATCTATTGAGGTCTATTTGATATCTTATAGAGACTAAATAAATCTACTTAGAGTTGTAAACTTGTAGGTTGTATATCTTTTGAGATTCTTAAAAGATTCTTTCAAGGTCTAAAAAGATATTTTACAACCTCAAAGAGAAGAGAACAAAAGGGGTACATAAGTGCCACTGGGGGTAGTGGGGGTATAGTATATACTGCCCATACAAAATTAGGCAGAATCTTATGTAAACTAGGTAGGGTCGCCCAGCTTGATAGATACGAAGGGGGTTGTTATATTGCTGGACTGTCCCAGTAAAGATTATTTAGAATCTATATAGATGTTTCACCCCCTGGAGGGCTTCAATATAGATTATACACCCACTTCATGCATCTGTCAACTGAACAAAAAAATAAATTGTTGTCAACTAGATTTTAAATGTGTATAATACAGATATGAATAATAGTTTATTGCCACCTGAAAAGAAACGACAGCTAACAGAACAACAACAAAAGTTCTTGGATGCTCTTGCAGGAGAATCAAAGGGTAATATCAAACACGCCCTAGCTATTGCAGGATATGCAGAAACTTCACAATCCAATATAATAAGCTCACTCAAAGATGAGATAGTTGAGGTCGCCACAAAGATACTCGCTAAATCAGCTCCAATGGCTTCTCAGAAGCTTGTAGAGATACTTATGAGTGATGACCCTATACCACAAGTAAATGCTAAACTACAAGCAGCTCAGACGTTGCTAGATAGAGTTGGTGTTGCTAAGAAAGATAAGTTAGATGTTACACACAATATACAATCAGGAATATTTATATTACCTGATAAAGATAAGATTATAGATGCAAATGCAGAGGAGGCACAAATAGATGATGAAACGAAGTAGCTCAACAATACCATTTGGTTATAGATTAAAAGAAGATAATACATTAGAACCTATTGATAAAGAACTATCGGTTTTAAAAGAAATGAAAGATGGTGTAAAAGCTGGGGCGTTTTCATTAAGAGGTGCAGTAGAAATTTTGGAATCCCAAACAGGTCGCAAGTTATCTGCAATGGGTCTCAAGAAAATTATTGATAAAGATAAATTAAAAGAAACACCTACAACAGGAATATTAGGAAAGGATAAATAATGGAAATAATATGTTATGTTTTTATAGTGCTATGGATTATGGGAGTATCTGATTAATGGAAGATTTAGCACAATATGCAGTACAACCTTTTATACCTTGGAATACAATCATAGCTTTTATAGTTATGTGTGTTGTTTTCTATATAGGTTTGGATAATGGTGATGACAGATAAACCTAAAAGACAATACTTTTTTTCTCAAGAACAGAAGACTAAGATGGCTGCAAGAAAAGCTATCAGAGAAAAAGAAAGAGAACTAAAGAAGATTGCTAAGAAATTAGATAATACAAAACAAAGATTAAAACATAAGAAAGAAGCACTTGGTGCAGTTGACCAAGCAATAAACCCAAATGAAAAAAGTAAAACAGGTAGCGTGGTGGAGAAAGGGAAGTTGGATAAGCTTCCTAAGAAAGTTAAAGAACTACTCGAAAAAGAAAAAGATAGGATAGTATTTAAACCTAATGATGGTCCACAAACAGAATTTTTAGCTGCATCAGAACAAGATGTATTATATGGTGGTTCTGCTGGTGGTGGTAAATCATATGCTATGTTAGTTGACCCATTAAGATATATGCATATCAAAGAACATAGAGCTTTATTATTAAGAAAGTCTATGCCTGAGTTAAGAGAGCTTATAGATAAATCTAGAGAGTTATATCCTAAAGCTTTTGCTGGTGCTAAGTTTAGAGAAGTAGAAAAGATATGGAGGTTTCCGTCAGGAGCTTCACTAGAGTTTGGTTATCTTGATAGAGATGCTGATGTATATAGATATCAAGGACAATCATATACATGGATAGGTATTGATGAATTAACACAATATCCAACAGAGTTTCCATTACAATATTTACAATCTAGATTAAGAACTACAAATCCTGCTATTAATTGTTACATAAGATGTACAGCTAACCCAGGTGGTGTTGGAGGACATTGGGTAAAGAAAAGATATTTAGACCCTAGTCCACCTAATGAATCTTTTGTTGGTGAAGATAAAATAACAAGAAAATTTATACCAGCTAGATTAGAAGATAATCCATATCTAGCAGAAGATGGTAAGTATGAACAGATGTTAGAATCCTTACCTGCTGTTCAAAGAAAACAATTATTAGAAGGTAATTGGGATGTTGCTGAAGGAGCAGCATTTGTTGAGTTTGATTATGATACTCATTGTATTGACCCATACACATTACCTAAACATTGGGATAGAGTAAAAGGAATTGACTATGGTTATGCAGCAGAGTCTGCAGTAGTTTGGGCAGCAATAGACCCACAAGATGAAACTCTAATTATTTATAGAGAGTTATATCAAAAAGGTTTAACTGGAGAAGACTTAGCTAAAAGAATTTATGAGTTTGAAAAAGAAGATAGATTATCTATTCGTGGTGTTTTAGATTGGGCAGCATGGAATAGAACTGGACAAACAGGACCAAGTGTCGGAGAAGTATTATCTAAAGCTGGTCATAAACTTAGAAGAGCAGATAAAAATAGAATACAAGGTAAAATACAAATACATGAAAGATTAAAATTAAATGCAAAGGGCAGACCTAAATTACAGATATTTAAAAATTGTCCTAATTTAATTAGAGAGATTCAATCTATACCTTTAGACCCTAACAAGCCTGAAGATGTAGATACGAAAGCATCAGACCACGCATATGATGCATTAAGGTACTTGATTATGTCAAGACCAAGAACACAATCGGTTTGGGAGGATATGTCTAACAAAAAGAAATGGACACCTTCAGACCCCATATTTGGATATTAAAATGAGAGAAGCAATAAAAGAAGCATTAATAAAACATGCAGAGGGTCATATAGCAAAACATAAAACTAATATAGAAGTTTATTTAAAACAATCCGTAGGTATTGGTGAACATTCTGATATATTAGAATCTATTGAAAAAGAGTTAGCTATGATTGCTCAATATGATGATGAGATAGAAGTATTAAATAAATATTTTTAATGCCTATTTATACATTTAAAAATAAACAGACTAACGAAGTCTATGATAAAATTATGACATATGATGAATTACAATCTTATGTCAAAAGGGAGAATATTGAACAGATATTCAAAATTAACATAACACGCTATTCTGATAACGGAGGCTACAAAGACCAATTTACAGATTGGGCAGCTAGTTCAAAGGTAGAAGGAAAAGGTGATTTTAAACCTGAAGGTAAGGCAAAAACTGATGATGATAAGAGGAACGAAGAGAAAAATATTAAAGCTTAAAAGAAAAAAAGGTGATAAGAATAAAATATCTAATTATCCTTTGGTTGAAATTAAATGGTACGACATAATGAGTGAATCTCTTTGGTTATCTATTGAAGATGCTAAAAAGATGAAATTACCCACTTGTACTACAAAAGGACATCTATTAAGTCAAACAAAAGGTGTTACTAGAGTATTTGGAGACTATGCTGAAGATGACAATGGAGATATAGATGAGCTAGGTAATGTAACTATTATACCTACATCAGTAATCCTTGACATCAAAAAGATAGTTGACAAGTCTCAATAAAATATGTATTATTATAAGTACAGAACAAAAAAGGATTAGAGATTTATGGCTACATATGATTCATATAACAATCCTGTTAAGGATGTAAAAGATATGCAGGAAGAAGAAAAAATTTCTGCATTAGTATCAAATATTAAAAGTAAATTCTATCAAGCTGAACAAACTAGAGAAGATGATGAAGATAGATGGCTTCAAGCTTTTCATAATTATCGTGGTAGATATTTTAAAAACGTAGCTTTCAGAGACCATGAAAAATCTAGAGTCTTTGTTAAAGTTACAAAGACAAAAGTTTTAGCAGCATATGGACAACTAATAGATGTTTTATTTGGTGCTAATAAATTTCCATTAACTATTCAAGAAACAAGAGTACCTGAAGGTGTAGCTGAATATGCTCATCTTAATCCATTAAAAGAACAAACAGGTATTAATCAAAATGTTCCAAACATAGAAGGTAATCCTGATTTTATGCCAGGTGAAGAAATGCAACCTGGTTCACCTAGTTCAGTATTAGGTTTTCCTGGTGATGGAAGAGACTTACCAAAAGGTGCAACATTTGAATCTTTAAATGATAATTTTTTAGGTGGCTTACAAAGTAAATATGAAGAAGCAGATTTATCAGAAGGACCTTCTCCTACACCTGAAATGCCTCAAATTAAACCTGCACAGATTGCAGCTAGACAATTAGAAAAATTAATACATGACCAAATAGAAGAATCAAATGGTAGTATTGAATTAAGAAATGCTATTTTTGAATCTTGTTTATTAGGAACAGGAATTATTAAAGGACCATTTACATATAATAAAACTTTACATAAATATGGTTCAACAGGAAATGGTTCAGCAAGAGAATACAAACCTGAATTTGTAAAAGTACCTAGAGTAGAATTTGTTTCAGTATGGGATTTTTACCCTGACCCAAATGCTAGAAACATGGAAGAAGCAGAATATGTTATTCAAAGACACAGATTAAATAAATCTCAATTTTTAGATTTAGCTAATAGACCATTCTTTAATAGAGAACAAATTTTAGAATGTATTAAAATGGGAGCTAAGTATGAAAAAAAATCTTGGGAAACAGATATTGATTTAGAAAAATCTAATTATGCAGATATAGAAAATTACCGATATGAAGTTTTAGAATATTGGGGAACAATGGATGCAATGAGTGCAAGAGAAGAAGGATTGCAACTTGATGAAGATGTAGATGATGCAGCAGAAGTTCAAGTAAATGTTTGGATGGTTAGAGATAAAGTAATTAGAATTGTAGAAAATCCATTTAAACCTTTTAGAACTCCTTATCAAGCTTTTGTATATGAAAAAAATCCATATACATTTTTTGGTATTGGTGTTCCTGAAAATATGGATGATGCACAACAAATTATGAATGGTCATGCAAGAATGGCTATTGATAATTTAGCATTAGCTGGTAATTTAGTATTTGATGTAGATGAATCAGCTTTAGCATCTAATCAAACTATGGAAGTATTTCCTGGTAAAATATTTAAAAGACAATCAGGTGTACCTGGACAATCTATTTATGGATTGAAGTTTCCAAATACTGCAGTAGAAAATATGCAGATGTTTGATAAGTTTAGACAACTTGCAGATGAATCAACAGGTTTACCATCTTATTCACATGGACAAACTGGTGTTCAAAGTATGACTAGAACAGCATCAGGTATGTCAATGTTAATGGGAGCAGCATCATTAAATATTAAAACAGTAATTAAAAATATTGATGACCAATTAATTAAACCTTTAGGTGAAGCAATGTTCCAATGGAATATGCAATTCTATGAAGGTGATTTACCAATACAAGGTGATTTAGAAATTAAAGCAACAGGTTCTTCTAGTTTAATGAAGAAAGAAGTTAGAAGTCAAAGACTAACTATGTTCTTACAAACAGTACAGAATCCTGCTATTGCACCATTCGTTAGAATGTCAGAGGTTATAAAAGAGTTAGCATACTCATTAGATTTAGACCCTGAAGAAATAATGAATACAAAAGATGAAGCACAAATTTACGCAAAAATAATAGGACAACAAAATGTTAACCAAAGAACTAGCCCTCAAACTCCTATCCCTGGTGAACTCGGACCAATGGAAGGTAATGGAGGAATACCTGCAGAAAATGCAGGACCAAACAACACAGGAAATGGCGAAAGCCCAATCGGACCAGGTAATACACCAATGCCAGGGGAGATGGAATTTACTGGACAAGTTGAAGAACCTACCCAGTAACGTAAGAGATATAGCTAAAATAAATTAGTGTTGACATATTAGTTTATTATTTCTATAATTGAAACAAGAGGAAACTTATGAAAAAAATTAAAGCAAAGAAAATGGCTACAGGTGGACTTATGTCTATGCCTCCTTTTATTAAAGATGAGGAAGATAAAAAAGATATGGGTATATCACCTTATGATGTAAACACTCCAGCTAGTGCTAGAAAAGGAATGCCTTCAAGAATGATGTCTCCTTCAAGAACTAGATTTGATAAAGGTGGAGAATCTTTTCCTGATTTAAGTGGTGATGGAGAAGTAACACAAAAAGATATTTTAATTGGAAAAGGAGTTATTAAAAAAGCTATGGGTGGATTATTAAAAAGAAAAAAATATGGAGCAGGTGATGATGTAAGAAGAGATGAGATGGATGATGTATTAGACCCTGAAACTTTTGAACCATTTGATATTGAAGATTTAAAACCAAAACAAGTAGCAGACATGAAAGCTGCTAAAGATTTACAAATTAATAAACAAATTGATAAATTAGAAGATATAAAAGAAGTTACTGTTGATTCTTCTGACAAAGCAAAAATTGAAAATCAAATAGAACAATTAAAAAGTAAACTAACTAAAATTAAAGCTGCTATAGGTGGTATGATAGGAATTGAAAAAGGTAAGTATGACCAACGACCTGACTATCAAGCTTATGCAGAAGGCGACATGGTAGAAGAAATGCCAATGAATATGGAAGAGTCTATGTTAGAAAAACCAGTTGGTATGGATGAAAACATGGATGATGAAGAAATTACAGATGAAGATTTAGAAGGAATGGATGCTATCATAGATACATCTGCTCTATCACAAGAAGAAGAAACTTTATTAGATGAAGCAGTTGAAATGCACCCTGAATTAGAAGCTATCATTCCTAAATTAGTTGCAACAGAATTTACTGATGATGGAGAAGTAGAAGGACCAGGTACAGGAACTTCAGACTCTATCCCAGCATTATTATCAGATGGTGAGTTTGTATTTACAGCGAAAGCAGTAAAACATCTTGGCGTTGATAAATTAAGAAAGATGATGAAAGACGCAGAAGAGTCTTATGATGCTGGTGTTCAAATGCAAGAAGAACAACAAGAAACAGTATAACAGAATTTGGAGAGATAAGGAACTCTCTAGATAGACAAGCTACCTTCTAGAAATAGAAGCCCTTGTAGCTTCGTTTTAAAATAACAAATCCAACTTAGCTACCTTCGTAAGTTAAGAAGCCCTAAAGGAGGACACATGACAAAGAAAAACGAAGAAGGACAACAAGAAGCCCAAGCAAATCCATACAACATGAGAAAGGCTTGGCATACTGAAAAAGTAATGCCGACAGAACTTAAACATGCTGATAGTGGGTTGTTTGTGCCAAACCCTGAAAGTAAAAAAGATGAATCAGAAGCTACTGCTAGAAATAGCAACCCTAATGATTCTACCGAAAGTACTTCAGCCACTACGGATAAGGTTCAAGATTCTGCATTAAATGTAGAAGCTAATCCTTATAAGAAGGTCGATTATAAAAAGAGATATGATGACCTAAAACGATATTATGACAGAAGTCTTAATGAGTGGAAAAAAAGTGAGGCAGACCTTAAAACACAATTAAGGGATAACCGACCTAAATATACTCCACCAAAATCTAAAGAAGAGTTAGACTCTTTTAAGAAAGACTACCCTGACATATATGGAGTTGTAGAAACAGTATCTCACTTGCAATCTCAAAATGAGATAAAAAGTATGCAAGAAGAATTAGAGAGTTTAAAGAAAGCTAACTCTACGTTACAACAAAGAGAAGCTCAATTACAACTTTCAAAATATCATCCTGACTTTGAGCAAATCAAAGAATCTGATGATTTTCACGAATGGGCTAATACCCAACCAATGGAAATTAGAGGATGGATATATGAAAATAATTCTGATGGTACACTTGCTGCAAGAGCAATTGACTTATATAAGAAGGACCGAGGACTTGGTGTAAATAAAAAAACCGAGAAGAAATCTCCTAAAAATGATGGAGCTGACTTATTAGTTAAAACTAATGAACAAGTTCAAACTCCTGAATCAAAGGAAGTTATCTTCAATCGTTCTGATATTGAAAGAATGTCAGACGAAGAGTTCATGCAATATGAAAAAGATATTGTTAAAGCTCAACGTGAAGGAAGAATTAAGTAATTAATTTTTCTGTTTTTTATTAACAACTAACAAACAAAGGAGTAAATCATGGCAAAATTTGCTGGTGGTTCAACGTACAACTTTGGTTTAAGTGTTTCAGGTCAAACGAATGGTTTCTTTATTCCTGAAATCTACTCCAAAAAAGTACAAATAGCTCTTAGAAAAGCTGCTGTAGCAGAAGCAGTTTGTAACACCGACTACATGGGTGAAATTGCAAACTTCGGAGATACAGTAAACATTATCAAAGAGCCTCAAATAACTGTAAATGATTACACTAGAGGATTAAGTGTATCATCTACAAACTTAACAGACCAAGAGCTTGTTCTTACAATTGACCAAGCGAAATCATTCTCTTTTAAATTAGACGATTTAGAAAGAAGATTCTCGCATGTTAATTTCCAAGCTATTGCTTCAGATAACGCTGCATACAAACTAAGAGATGCAATGGATTCAAATATCCTAACAGCTATTAGTTCAGGTGCTGGAGTAACAACTGGAATGGGAACAACATCTACACCTATAGATATAGGTTTTGGTTCAGGCGAAGTTGACCCTCTAAATCAAATGGCACTTGCTGCTAAAGAATTAGACGTTAACTCTGTACCTGAAGAAGGTAGATGGTTCGTAGCTCACCCTGAGTTCTACAATGTATTATCAAACACAGCTTCTAAATTGTTAACTGTTGACTTCAACGCAGGTCAAGGTTCAATTAGAAATGGTTTGGTTGCATCAGGACAACTTAGAGGTTTCTCTATGTACAAATCAACTAACGTACCAACTAACGACTTATCAGGAGCATCACCTGCTGGTTCAGCAACTGCACCTGAAGCTTTATTCGGACACATTTCAGCAACATCTGCTGCATCTGCAATGAACAAAGTAGAAACAGTTAGAGACACAGGTACTTTCGCTGACATTGTGAGAGGACTAATGGTTTGGGGAAGAAAAGTATTAAGAACTGACGCTGTTGGTAAGATTATTTACGTAATCGACTAATAGAGTTATAGTATTAATATATACTAAACTATTTGTGGAGGGGTTGAAATATACCCCTTCACTTTCAATAGGAGGAAATTATGGAAAAATTAAAACTTATAAAAGAAAAAGTGAAAAATAAAATTAAACACTATATAGATAATCACAAATGGGAAGTGGTTGCTGTAGGTGTTATTATTATTATCGCTATTATAATTTAAGAAAGGAAATAATATGCCTGGATATGGAATGAAAAAAAAGATGCCTATGAAGCATGGTGGTAAAGCTATGAAACCTAAAAAGAAAATGGGTCATGGTGGCATGATGTATGGCAAAAAGAAAAAGAAAAAATAATCGTTATGGGTATAATGTCTTCACCAGCTTGGACTCGTAAAGAGGGGAAGAATCCTAAAGGTGGTTTAAATGCGAAAGGTCGAGCTTCTTACAATAAAGGTCGTACAAAGACAGGTAAGAAAAGAAAGCTAAGACCACCTGCACCCAATCCAAAAACAAAAAGAGATAAGGGGAGAAGAAAGAGTTTCTGTGCAAGAATGCGTGGAATGAAAAAGAAACTTACTTCTAAAAAAACTGCAAGAGACCCTAATTCAAGAATTAATAAATCACTAAGAGCATGGAATTGTTAAATGGCTAAAACTTATCTATCAATGGTTAATGAATTACTGGTTGAAATAAATGAACCTGAAGTTACAACTATATCAGGTGCATTAGGTATTCAAAAATTTGTATCAAATGCTGTTAATAGAGCATACTTTGATATAGTAGATGCTGTTGATGAATGGTCTTGGTTACATACTGCAGCACCACAAAATGAATATTATGGTAATCACTTTGTAGAAACTGTAGCTGGAACAAGATGGTATTTAATGAAACCAGGTTCTGCTAATATAGATGCAGATTTTGATTCAGTAAACTGGGATGCTTTTACTTTAACAACAGAAGGTGTTACAGGAGAATCAGCACCATTTACAATTAATAAATTAGCATTTTCAACTTTATCTGCATGGAGACAAAATTATGCTCAATCAGAAGAAGCTAATAAAGCAAACACACAAACATATGGAACTCCATTAAGAGTTTTAAGAAGTTCAGATGGTAGAAGATTTGGACTATCACCTATACCTGATAAAGTTTATAGAATTTATTTCTTTGCTTATGATAGACCTTCAGCATTATCAGCAGATACAGATACACCTTTATTTCCTGAACAATACAAACCAGTTTTACTAGCAAGAGCTAGATATTATATTTATCAATTTAAAGATAACATTGCACAATCACAATTAGCATTAGACGAATATAAAAAAGGTTTACAACAAATGGCTGACCAATTAAATTCACCTCAACCTGAATATATGTCAGATGTTCGTTTTGCTTTCTTATATTAAGGAATAAATTATGCCAACACAAGGAGCTTCCATTACAGTACAAGGTGGATTAGATTTAGTATCTAGTTCTCACGCATTATTTAGAACTCCAGGTGCAGCTACTAAATTACAAAATTTTGAATCATCTACAACAGGTGGTTATAGAAGAATAAGTGGTTATACAAAATTTGGTGGTGGTAGTGCAGTAGTTCCATCAGGAACATCAACAGATGTAATTCATGGAATAAAAAATTATAATGATGGAGTATTAGTTGCACAAGATGATGATTTATATTGGAGCAGTACTGGTACATCTTATGTTCAAATAAATAAAGATACTTTTACTAATATTTCAGGAACAGTAAGTATAACAGCAGGTTCAGCTACTGTTACAGGAACAGCAACATCTTTTACTACAGCTTTATCAGCTAATGATGTAATTAAAATTGATAGTAATTATTATCATGTATTATCTATACAAAGTGCTACATCTTTAACTATTGATATAAATGCTAAAACAACAGGAAGTAGTTTAACATTAAGTAAAAGTGGAATAGCTTCAGGTTCTTTAGCTGCTGCTACAACAATAGTTAGAACTAATCAATCAAATGTACAGTTTGTAAATTTTGAATCAGAAGGTACTGTAGGTTCTATATATTTTGTTGATGGTGTAAATAAAATAGCTGAATTTCAAATAGATTCTAATGGTTATCATTTTTTAGAATTAGATAGAGCAGCTCCAACTAAATGTAAATTTATAGAAAAATTTGCAGAAAGATTAATAGTTTCAGGAGATTCATCAGCACCAAGCGTAGTATATTATAGCACTAGATTAAAACCTTGGGATTTTGAAGGTTCTTCTGCTGGTTCTATAGATGTAGGTGATGTAGTTACTGGTATAAAAGTCTTTAGAAATTCACTTATTATATTCTGTAAAAATAGTATATATGAGTTGACAAACCTTGATTCTACTCCTATAATTAAATCAGTAACTAAAAATATAGGTTGTGTAAATGGCAACTCAATTCAAGAGATAGGTGGAGATTTAATTTTTTTAGCACCTGATGGATTAAGAACAGTTGCTGGTACAGCTAGAATTGATGACGTAGAATTAGGTTCTATTAGTAGAAAAATTTTACCAGTTATAAATGACTTACTAAATAATATTGGTAGTTTTACTTTATCAAGTATTGTTATTAGAGAAAGAAGTCAATACAGATTATTTTATTATCAATCAGGTCAAGCTAATAGTGGACAAAAAGGATTGATAGGAACATTTAAATATAGTGCAGAAGGTATTCCTGCTTTTGAATGGAGTCAAACAAAAGGATTACCTGTTAAATTTTGTACATCAGATTTAAATAGTTCAGGCACAGAAAAAATATTTCATGCTGATGAATCAGGTTTTGTATTTGAACATGATACTGGTAATAGTTTTGATGGTTCAAATGTAGAAGCAGAGTTTCAAACACCTGACATGGATTATGGTGATAATGGTTTGAGAAAAAGTTTATATGCTATTAAAGCAAATATTGAACCTGAAGGAACACAAAACGATTTAAGATTAAGAATTAGATATGATTTTGAAAGTTCTGAAGTACCACAACCAGGTAATTTTAATGTTGGAACTTTAAGTTCTGCAGCTTTATTTGGTTCAGCAACTTTTGCATCAGCAGTTTTTGGAGCAACATCTTTACCAAGTAAAAGAGTATTAGTAACAGGAAGTGGTTTTTCTAATAACTTTAAATTTTTTAGTGATGATACAAATGCACCTTATTCAGTTAACGGAATGTTTGTTTCATTTATAGCAGGAGGAAGAAGATAATATGGCAGGATATACTAGACAAAGTTCTATTAATGATGGCGATACAATATCAGCGTCATTATTTAATAATGAATATAATCAAATATTAGCAGCATTTAATAATACAACTGGACACAAACATGATGGTACTGCAGCCGAAGGTCCAGTAATAGGTTTAATTGGAGATGCAGGATTAACTGCACCTTTAAATAAAATTTTAATTGATACAACAAATGACCATATTGAATTTTATGTTGATGTATCAGGAACATCTACTCAACAATTTAGATTAGAAGATGGAGCTATTGTTCCAATAACTGATAATGATGTTGACCTAGGAACAAGCTCAGTTGAATTTAAAGATGCATACTTTGATGGTAATGTAACTTTAGATGGTTTAGTAATTGGTTCAGCTACAGCTATTACAGATGTAGATACAGATTTAAGTTCAGTTTCAGGAAGTGATGATACAATAGCTAGTGCTAAAGCAATTAAAACTTATGTTGATGCACAAGTTACAGCTAGTGATTTAGATTTTTCAGGTGATAGTGGTGGTTCTCAATCTGTTGATTTAGATTCACAATCATTAACATTTACTGGTGGAACTGGTATTGATACTACAGGTTCTGCACAAACAATGACATTTGCAATTGATTCTACAGTTGCAACATTAACAGGTTCTCAAACATTAACAAACAAAACTATTGATGTAGATAATAATACATTATCTAACATTGAAGTTGATAATTTAAAATCAGGAGTATTAGATACAGATATTACTTCAGTATCTGCTTCAGATGATACACTTGCTTCTGCAAAAGCTATTAAGACTTATGTAGATGCTCAAGTTGCAACAGTACCAACAGGAGATATTACTTCAGTTGTTGCAGGTGATGGTTTAACAGGTGGTGGTACATCAGGAGATGTAACATTAAATGTTGCTGGTGGTACAGGTATTACTGCTAATGCAAATGATATTGCAATTGATTCTACAGTTACTACACTTACAGGCACACAAACTTTAACTAATAAAACTTTAACAAGTCCAACTTTAACTACTCCAGTTTTAAATACAAGTTTAAGTGGTACAGCATTTTTAGATGAAGATAATATGGCATCTAATGCTGCTGATAAAGTTGCATCTCAACAATCTATTAAAGCATATGTTGATAATGAAATAGCAAATGTTCCAATAGGTGATATTACAGCAGTAACGGCAGGAACAGGATTATCAGGAGGTGGCTCTTCAGGAGCAGTATCTTTAGCTATTGATTCAACAGTAGCTACTTTAACTGATACTCAAACTTTAACAAACAAGTCAATAGACTCAGATAATAATACAATTACTAATATAGTTAATGCTGACATTAAAACAGCAGCAGCTATTGATGCTACTAAAATAGCAGATGGTAGTGTAACAAGTACAGAGTTTCAATTTATTAATAGTTTATCATCTAATGCTCAAACACAACTAGATGCTAAACAAGCAACTATTGATTCATCTAATAGATTAAATGCTAATTTAATACATGATGGTTCAGTAGATAATACAGAATTTGGATATTTGAATGGTGTAACGTCTGCTATTCAAACTCAAATAGACACAGCTAATACTAATATTAGTGGAAAAGCTAGTAATGGTTTTGCAGTAGCAATGGCTATCGCTTTATAATCTGTGTTGACAATATAACAAAAAAAAGGTATAATTAGGATAATCTATGGCACAAGATTTTGAAAGAACTTTACAACAAAACATCTCTAATAACTCAGGTTCACCTACTACTCTAAGAGCAGCAGCAGATTCTGATGATGCTATTATTGGTATTAGATGTTCAAATACATCAGGTACGTCAGTAAATGTAACTGTTTATGTAGAGAATAGTTCCACAAATTATCATATAATTAAAGATGCACCAATCCCTAATGGTGGTTCTCTTGAATTAATTGATGGTGGTTCTAAAGTTGTATTACAATCAGGAGATGCAGTTAAAGCTTTTGCTTCGGCAGCAAGTTCTGTTGATGTAATTACAAGTGTTGTAGATACTATCTCAGCATAATTTAAGGAATAATTAATGGCATACGTTGGCAAGAAACCTGCAGATTCAGTAATACAATCTAGTGATATTCAAGATGGAATTATAACATCAGGGAAGTTAGCTAGTAATGCTGTAACTACAGTTAAAGTAAACGCAGATGCTATTACAAATGCTAAAACAGAATTTACACCTGGTTTAGTAATTAAAGGTGATGGTTCAAGTGCTGATGGAAAATTAACTTTAAATTGTTCGCAGAACTCCCATGGGGTATCTATACAAGGACCTCCACATTCAGCAGGACAAAGTTATACTCTTACACTTCCACAATCAATTACTAATGGATATTTTTTACAAACAGATAGTTCAGGTAATTTATCTTTTGCACAGGCAACAGAAACAAAACCTACTGTAGCAGATACATCACAAACTATAGCACCTGATACAGCTACAGATATAAATATTGGAGGAACAAATTTTAGTGGAATACCTAAAGTAGAATTTATTAAAACTACAGGAGCAGTTACAACTGCTAACTCTGTAAGTTTAACAAACTCTACTACACTTGCAGTAAATGCTACTTTATCAAGTGGTAGTTATTATGTAAGAATAGAATTAGATGATGGTAATGCAGCTAGAAGTACAAATGCAATTATAACTGTTAGTACTTCTCCTACATGGTCAACTTCAGCAGGTTCTTTAGGAAGTGTTGCTGGTGATTTTTCAGGAACAGTTACTACAGTTTCAGCAAGTTCTGATTCATCTATTACTTATTCTGAAACTACATCTGTATTAACAAATGCATCACAAGCTAATTGTACTTTAGATGCTAGTACAGGTGTTATTGCAACAACAGATTTTGGTGGTAGTTCAACAACTCCTACTACATATACATTTACTTTAAGAGCAACTGATGCAGAAGGACAAACAGCAGATAGAGAATTTTCATTAACAAGTTCATTTGGACTAAGTAACGGAGGACAATTCAACTAATGGCAAGTACAGCAGTATATAGAACTTTATCACAAAATTACGGAACAGGTGGTGGAATAACTACAATATCTTTTTGGTTTAAAAGATGCAGACCTGGAACTAATGAAGTTTTAACATCATCTTATTATAGTGGTTCATATTATGGACAGTTTCAATTAGGTAGTAATGATAAATTAACTATCCAAGATTGGAGAAGTTCTAATGTATATTCTAAAACTACTAATATGGTTTTCAGAGATACTTCGGCTTGGTATCACGTCTGTTGGAGTTTTAATAACAGAACAGGTGGTTCATCTTCTAGTAACTTATGGATTAACGGAGAACTAATAACTAGTTGGGCAAGTGAAACTGAATATAGTTATCAAGCAACAACTTCTTGGAATACAGATTATACACATTACATAGGTTGTTTAAATACATCTTCATCACAAGCATATTTTAGTGGTGTGATAGCAGATTATTATTTCATTCAAGGTCAAGAATATGCAGCATCTTTATTTGGAGAAACAGACTCAACTACTGGTGAATGGAAACCTAAAACAAATCCAACTATAGATTATACAGGAACAGGAACTAATTCTTGTCATCTTAAATTTGAAAACTCAGGAAACTTAGATTTAGATAGTGGAGATAATAATTTAACATTTACAACAGCAGGTACTCTTACACAAACACAAGATAATCCTAGTAATAATTTTTGCACTATATCTCCATTAGATAATATGTCTGCAAATAATACTTCAGTAAGTGGAACTATGCTTATAAATGGTAATACATCATTTTCAACAAGTGATGCTAACCAAATTTATACAAGAGGAACTATTGGAGTTAATAAAGGTAAATATTATTGGGAGGCAACGCAAGGAAATGGAACTGCTTGGGCTATAGGTATTATGGTTGAAGCAATGCTTACTCAAACAAACAATCAATTTTGGGATACCACTACAGTTACAGGAGTTGCTGTAAATGGAAGTAGTGGTACTTTATATCTTAATGGTGGTCAAAGTGATAGTTGGAATACAGGACTTTCTGTAGATGCAAATACTATTTATGGTTTTGCACTAGACATTGATAACAGAGCTTTTTATGTTCATGTTAATGGAACATACTTAACAGCAAATGGTAATGTTGGAGACCCAACTTCAGGTTCTTCAAGAACAGGAAGCGTACTAGGTGAATTAACAACAAGAGGTGGAACAGGTGGATTAAATTATATTCCAGTAGGTGAATTTATTTATCCATTTCAAGGAGATTTATCTTCATCTAATTATGCTGAAATTAAAATGAATTTTGGTAATGGTTATTTTGGAACATCAACAATTTCTTCTGAAGGAACTAATGCAGCAGGACAAGGAAAATTTGAATATAATGTACCAACTGGTTATACAGCTCTCTGTACGAAAGGACTAAATATATAATGGCATACTCAACTATAAACGCAAAAGACAATCATAATACACAAATTTGGGATGGGAATGATGGTTCAAACAGAACAATGACTACAACTTTTGAACCTGCATTTACTTGGATTAAAGCAAGAGATGGAACTTATGACCATCATTTATATGACCAAGCTAGAGGAGCAACTTATGCTTTAGCTTCAAATAGTAGTGCAGCACAAGCAGTAAAATCAAATGGTTTAAAATCTTTTACTTCAACTGGTTTTACTTTAGGTGGTGATGCAGGAGTAAATGATGCAAGTTTAGATTATGTAGGTTGGAATTGGAAAGGTGGTTCAAGTGTATCAAATACAAATGGAAGTATAACTTCTACTGTAAGAGCTAACGCTGCTGCTGGTTTTTCTATTGTAACATGGACAGGCACAGGTGCTAATGCAACAATTGGACATGGATTAAGTTCTGCTCCTAGAATGATTATAGTAAAAAGTTATGCAGTAGATGTTGATTTTATTTGTTATCACGAAGCTATGGGTGCTGCAGAAAACTTTAGATTAAATACAACTGAAACACCTGATACATCTTCAACAATTTTTAATGACACAGACCCAACAAGTACAGTATTTAGTGTTGGTACAAGTAGTGGAACTAATGGAAGTGGAGCTACTTTTATAGCATATTGTTTTGCTAATGTTGACGGCTATCAACGTATAGACAGCTACATAGGTAATGGTAGTGCAGATGGACCAGTTATTTATACTGGATTTAAACCAATCTTTATTATGACAAGAAGAAGAGGTGCAGATGCTATGAGATTAATTGATAATAAAAGATTAGGTCGTAACCCTGATAACTCTCTTTTGTTTCCAAATGTAACACAAATAGACAGTAATCAAACTTGGCATGATATTCTTGCTAATGGTTTTAAAATAAGAACGACAGATACTGGTGATAATAATTCAGGAACAGAATATCTTTATTATGCAGTAGGTCAACCAATATCAGGTACAAACGATATACCAACAACAGCGAGATAAAATAATATGGCATATTTAGGAAGAGATTTAAGTCAATTTAGTACAGTAGAAAAATTAGATAATATAACTTTTACTAATTCTGCTGGTCCTTATAACTTAACTAAATCTTCTTCATCTTTTGTTCCTGCATCAGCTCAAGCTTTATTAATATCAGTAGATGGAGTTATTCAAGCATCTGATAGTTATACTGTAAGTGGTTCAACAATTACTTTTGGTGTTTCTATGCCTTCTACTTCTACAATGGACACTATTATTCATTTAGGAACAGGATTAATTACTACACCTGATGATGCTACAGTTACTACAAATAAAGTTGTTGACAATGCGATTACAACTGCTAAAATATTAGATAGTAACATTACTACAGCAAAAATTGCAGATGATGCAGTTACTAATGCTAAGATTGCAAATGAGTCAATTACAATAAATGGTTCAGCAGTTTCTTTAGGTGGAAGTGTTACAGTAGGTGAAACTAAGCCAACTATCTCATCTATATCTCCAACAGTTATTGATAATACTGCAACAGCAATTACAATAACAGGAACGAATTTTGTAAGTGTACCTCAAGTAGAAGCAATTAATTCTACTGGTGCAATAACAGCAGCAGATAGTATTACATTTACAAGTGCTACATCTATCACAGCTACATTTACTTTACCTACAGATGGTACATATTTTATTAGAATTGAAAACAATGATGGTAATGCTGTAAGAAGTTCGACAGCTTTACTTACAGTTTCTGATGCACCAGCTTGGACAACATCATCAGGAAGTTTAGGAAGTTTTGATGGAACTCAAGCAATAAGTACAATTACTTTAAGTGCAACAGATGCAACTTCATTTGCAGTAACTACTGGCTCAGTAACAGCAGGATTAACTTTTACAAGTGGTGTAGGAAGTGCAACTATAACAGGAACACAAACAGCTCATACAACTGCTGCTACAGATAATTTTACTGTAACTGCCACAGATGCTGAAGGACAGACAGCAGCAAGAGCTTTTAGTATTTCTTATACATTTGGAGCTACAGGAGGAGGACAATTTAATTAAATGGCTAGTACATATTTAACAAAAACACCAAGTGCAAGTAATAGAAAAACTTTTACAATATCTTGCTGGGTAAAAAGAAGTTCATTAACTGTACAACAAGCAATATTTACAACAGGTAATGGTAACTCAGGACCATTAAATTTCTTTGGTTTTGGTTCAAGTGATAATTTGAATTATTGGGAGTATCAAGATGGTTATACAGAAATTTCTGATATTAAAACAAATAGAGTTTTTAGAGATACAAATGCTTGGTATCACCTTGTTCTTGCAGTAGATACTACACAAGCAACTTCATCAAATAGAACTAAAATTTATGTAAATGGTGAGTTACAAACATCTCTTGGAACAACTGGAAGTAATCAATATCCAACAAGTCAAAATCAAGATATGGCTTTTAATCAAGCTGACCAACATGCTATAGGAAGATACGAATATAATAATACAGCTTATTTTGATGGTTTAATATCACATTTTCATTTTATAGATGGTACAGCTTATGCTGCATCAGATTTTGGTTCTACAGATTCAACTACTGGTGAATGGAAAATAAATACAGCACCATCAGTAACATACGGAACAAATGGTTTCTTTCTTTTAAAAGATGGTAATTCAGTTACAGACCAATCAGGTAATTCTAACAACTATACAGCTAATGGTACACTAACTAATACTGAAGATTGTCCTAGTAATGTTTTTGCTACTTTAAATCCTTTAATTCCTAATACTGGTGCAACATTTACTCATGGTAATACAAATTGTTTTAGAACTACAGGTGGTAACTATAGAAGAGTACCAGCTACTTTAGCAGTTTCAAGTGGTAAATATTATGCAGAGTGTTATATAGGTGCTGACCAATATGCAGGAGTTTGTCAAATTCAAAGTGGTGATATAGCTAGAACAACTGCTGATTCAGCAGGTTATTTAGGTGAACATTCAGGTGATTATAGTTTAGGATTTAGAGCAGACGGATATACTATTCTTAATGGTTCTGCTCAAACATCAAATTCAGGAACACCTATTTCTTCAGGAACAGATAGACTTTGTATTGCTTTAGATATGGATAATAAAAAAGTATATCTTGGTAAAAATGGAACATGGATGCAAAGTTCAAATCCAGCTACAGGAACAGGTGGATATAGTTTAGGTGGAAGTGAACCATATACATTTGCTTGTGCTACATCAAATGCTGACAACGCATTTAATTTTGGAAATGGTTATATAAAAGATGCAGCAATATCTTCAGAAGGAACAAATGCATCAGGTATCGGTAAATTTGAGTATGATGTACCAAGTGGTTACACAGCTCTATCAACTAAAGGATTGAACGAATAATGGCATACACAACAATAGATAAGAGTTCTTTACATTTTAATTCTAAACCTTATTCAGGAGGTTCAGCTCCTAATGCAATAACTGGAGTAGGTTTTAAACCTGACTTCATATGGATTAAACCAAGAAATTTAGCTAACAGTAACAGACTTCATGCAAGTTTATTAACTGATACAGATTACTATGTAATGTCTGAAAATACTGATGCAGAAGCTACAAATAATAACTGTATAACTTCTTTTGATACAGATGGTTTTACACTTGGAAATACTGATAATGGTTGGAACGATAGTTCTTATAATTATG
>VTLG01009729.1_pt1 | contig 20678 bp, 17 predicted proteins | sample 4694571 | NCBI WGS metagenome assembly VTLG01 (sample SAMN12604809, study PRJNA352737) | marine metagenome | biome: ENVO:00000447; feature: ENVO:00000209|ENVO:00000569|ENVO:01000036; material: ENVO:00002151; isolation source: viral sequences binned using virsorter ... | reverse complement strand
AACAAGACCAGCACCAAGACTTGAACTTGGTTGTAAGCCGACGGCGTGACGTGTTGCCACGTAAGCATCTTGCTGGGACTACCGGTTACCGGACTTTCCCGCCGTTCTTAGCTGGTGTTCACCACCTATTTGTATTCAGTTTTCAAGGTTTGTTTGGTGGCGTCGAACCAAATGATTCTTCACCGGTGCCGTTGGCTCATCACCAATCTGACTTAGCCGGATTCACATCGGTTTCGTTCACCTGTATCCATGGTAAAGGATTTGGTGGAGAATGGAGCAGAAGAGCTTGAAACCTTAACAGTTTGAAACAATTCAGTGGGCTCTCTCTATCTACTGGTGAAGTGACGAGACTCTCCTCCCCCTTATCAGGGAGAGTCGAGTACACGTAACCTTCAAGTAGATAGGATACATCAGCATCGTACTGATTCAGCGTTTGTTACAGAAGCTTAACATCAGTATCACTTATCAATCGATTGGTCTGTCATTAGCATTGCTTAACGATGCAAACAGATCGCGCAAGATGCACACACCACATGTAGTGGCCCGCTCGCTTCGCTCGCTCGTGCTGCACGTGCCATCCATCCGCCGCCGGGAGCGAGGCCGAAGGCCGAGCGGGGGTACCCCGTCCCTGCCAGTATCAAAGGGGGCCCTGGGGGTTATTTTGTTCCGCTCCGTATAGCGAATAGGCTTCAGAAAATTATGTCATTTTTTGACGGACTTTATCTTCTTTTTTCAATATTTTAACTGCTTTTTTATGAGAGACACATTCTTGTGCTTTCTTTTGTAATTTTATCAATTTATATTCATATTTGTTCAATAAGTACCTCTGTAAAGCCATTCATCGTTATCATTGTAAAAATTCTTCTCTCTTTCATCTAAAACTTCATTAATTAATTCTTTTAATTCTTTTTTTGCTAAATCAGAGAATAACTTTGTTGTATTTGATTTAAATGATGGATAAGACTCAGGAGAACCTTTATAAACCTTACCTTTATCGTAAGGATCATCAATAGTCATACCTTGAGTATCTATATAAGACATATTAAAGAAAGAGTAATAAGGGATGGTGAAAAAGCACCATCAAGTATTAAGTAATAGAGAGGGAGGAGTTGTCTGAAAGACGACGACTCCCTCATAGGGGTTGAGTCCACCCTTCTCTTCCCCTGTATACATCCCTTATCGTCTAAACCCAGGTGGGGACTGACTTTCCACCATCTAACCTATTAGCTTTGTCTCTTTGGTCTTTATTCATACCAAATACAAGGTGGTCTGCGGATCTGTGAGGGCTATCTATGAAGTCTTGTAGCATAGAGTCCCATTCTTCTCTTTTACGTAGGTTAATGGCTTCCTGAGCGCTAATAGAGAGAGCATCTGTAAAGTACTTAACACCTTGAGCTAGACAGTCTATTCTGTCGTCATGTTTTACGGCACCTTTCTCTCTGCACATGCGAGACATTTGGTAGAAGAGCATATACATGAGCCTAAGCTCTGGAGCCTCGGTTGAGTTTGACTTATAGTCCCAGTCAATGACACTACGATCCACAACAAGCCTATGCTGGTTAAGGACAGGCTCCAAAGAATCAATGATACGGTCTTCCTTTCTAACATTAGCTCTAACCTCTTCTATATCTATTAATTGTTTTGTCTGTTGTAAGTGCTTTTTAAATAGTTCTGCTACTATACCGTCACCAAAGTTTGTCTCAATGACTAGCTTAGTTACGTTATATTTTCTACATCCTCGAAGGATATTGAGCAAGGTACTATCGGAGTATCCGTCCCTATAAGCTCGCATCTCGTGCAAGTAAAGGAATCCGTTTTTTTGGGAAATGAAGGCAGCGGCCGTTTCATCAGAGCCTCGGCCGGATGGATCGACGGAGCAGATGGTTTCGGTGTAGGGAGTCCATTCACCTTGGAGTTGCATTGGAGAGTAAAAGTAGTCTCCAGGGAGTCCGACGGTAGGTAAGTCTTTAATAACGTTGCTTGGATCGGAGCACCATATGCATGCATCGGGAGCATTATTAGGGTTGACGCTAGTGACAACCAAATCAGACATTTTAAGAGGAAATTTCTCAGCATCACTTAAACTCGTGTCGAGTTGGAATTGAAGCATATAGTTAGAACGACCCATAGATGCTTCACGTTCTATTAGGTCGTCATTATCAAATCTATCAGGATCAGTTACATCCCATTCTTCGGCTCCGTTGTCCAGATCTTCAACGATTTGGGGAGCCAGTAGCCCTTCATATTGACTGAGTTTACCTTTTCTAGGATATCTACTCGGCCAGACAAACGGACGGTAGCTACGCTCTGCCAACTTACGATAAACAGTAAAAGTAGTCTGAGGAGTCCCGAGATACATAATACGGCTATCGCTTTTGGGGGTAAGAATTGACTCTGCTTCCGTGCATAATTGTAAAAGTTTTTCACGCATAAGCTCGGTCATTGAATTGCCTGGCACTTCGATATCGTCCAGAATCATTAAGTCTGCTCTGCTTCCTGTGAGTTGTCCTGTTATCCCTACGCTTTTGACGCTCGGAGCTTGGTGAGGTGAACAGTTGACGTCGAAGCTGATGCGACTCCAGCGTGAATCGTCTGATTTCGGTTGCAGATGTTTGAGCCATGGTGTTTCAATAATTAATTTTTGTAAGAAGATAGACATGTTGTCGGCTCTCTCTTTAGAGGCCGATATAATCATAATTTTTCTTTCAGGATCTTTAAAGAGAGTCCAAAGGACGAAGGCTCCTGTGATCCAACTTTTTCCAACGCCACGGAAAGCTTGGATTTGAAGACGCTTAGGGCCATTTTGAAGATAGTCTGCGATTGCATATTGTGCTCTAGTTGGTGAGGGTAAGGCAAGCTGCTCCCATAATGCTTGCAGAAACAGCTTGAAATCGTCCTGTAAGGCGGTTATAACGTCCGTCATAGGGTAAGTATCATATAGATCATTTCAGAGGGGTTAGAGAGGCTTATAGGTTCACATTAAAATCTTTATCAACAATAGGGAATGGCGGAGTACGACCTCCTATATCAACGAATGTATCTTTAGCAGGTTTAAATAAACCACTAACAGCTTTAGTTCTATTATACCTCTTTACCTTAGGATCATCACTAAGTTCTTTTGCTACAGCTTCTACTTGTTTAAAATCTAAAAAAGGTTGTTTTTTAATAAGCTTTATAACGCCTTGTTTTTTTAAATCTGATGTTTTCTGTTTATTAGATTTTACTTTAATTTTTGTAGTAGGATTTGCCTTTCTATAAAATGCTTCACCAGCTAAATTTTCAAGCTCTCTTACAAACTGTGCTTGTAGATCTTCTGCTGTACCTTTTGGACTAAATAATACTTGTGATCTTTGTTCAGGTGTAAGTCTTAAAAATGGCACTACTTTTGGTGAGGTACCTTCCATTAAATATGTTTGAAAAGCACCTTTAATATCAACACCAAGTATACCAGCCCTCATTAAATCACCTAAAGCTCTATTCTGTTTATGTGGTCGATTAGGTACTAAGCTTTTATAAGTTATATAAGCTGAATCTTTTCTCTCAGCTGGCTGTGGTGCTGTATTATCTAAAGATGAGGAACCGTGAATTGGAGTGCCCTCACCAGATACTGACCATCCATGACCCATCTCAGCCTGAATTCCGTATCGTTTACTAAAGATTACTCTTTCTCTCATAGCTCTAGTAACGCCTTGTGCCATCCACTTCTTAAATCCATCTAAAGATTTACCTTTAGGCCAACGGCTTTCTCGAATAACGTTACCTTGATCATCTATTTTAGGATTTAATTTTTTAGCTTGTCTAAGTACATAACCATCAGCTTCTTCTGACCAAAACTTTCTAGTACCTATTTTTTCAGATGGCACAACCTTTTTAGAAGGTTCTAATCCTACCATATTAGCGCCTTTTGCAGCTGATCTAACACCTTTTAGGTTTACCATCTATAGTAACTTCACCTATAAATCTTCTTAAATCGCTTACTTCTTTTGGTTTTAATTTACGACCTAATCTATTCTCTTCTACTTCTTTTTTAGCTCTTATTATTTTAGCTAATTCTGTTCTCAGGTCTTTTGTTTGGGAAGATGTTACATGGAAATTACCATCAGCATCCATATGTGCCACATTTTCTAAAAGTGGTCTATCTTCAGCCATATCAATTAATGTGTGATAGGATCATTTGCTCTTTCATTATATCTTTGCCAAATCTAGCTCGTGTCCATTCGAGCCAGTGATTACTTCCCTTATCCTGATTACATCGTCTACACGCGGGTACAAGATTTGATGTAAGATCTTCGCCGCCGTGACTTTTTGGTTTAACATGATCGAGTGTAAGTTTGTGTGGTTCATGATGTTCTCCGCAATAAACGCATGTGTGATTAAAGTGTTCCTTAATGGCATAACGCCACAGCCTTTTGGCTTGAGGACTTTGCATGGTTATTAAGTTTTGGATGTAATGTTCAGGACTAGGTAGAAGTGGGATCATTTACGAGGCTTTCTCCGTTCGTTTCCACGATTATAGCTTTCAGAAGTTAATCTAGTTCGATTAGTACCAGGAACATGGGCGTTATCTTTGCCATCTCCTTTTTTACCAGTACCATTCTTTTTAGATTTTCTATCAGCTTTATTAGCTCGTACTCTTATTTCAGTACCGTGTTCGGTTTTATTATAAGCCTTTTGTTGGGCTTTATTATTACCATTAGCGTACTTTGCTCCCATAAAGCCTCCTTTGAACAAGATCAGGGTTTACGTTTGGCATTACATTTGCTAGTTTTTGTAATGGACTGCCTTCATAGGCAATACCAGTGATATCGTTTGTTTTCAGCCAATCACAAGCTGCTTTCAGTTCTTGAGCTGAAGCCTCACCACTTTTGACCCGCTTAAGGAATTCAATAGTGACGAGGTTATGCAGTTCATTGAACTGTTCTTCAGTTGCCTTCTTAGACATTCTCTCCAGGGAATAAGTTCTTTCTTACTAGTGCTACTGCAGCATCATCGATGGTGTTGTCGGTAGACTTAGCATAAGCTTCTAAAAGGTCTACAACTAGTTTTTTAACTGATTTAGAACTCAAGAAGGTGAATAGTATCGGCTTAATTAGTAGAATCATTGTTTTAATTGGTGAATTAGCGTTTGTCTAGTGTACCACGAGTGGCTTTTTCAGATAGTTTGCCAGGAACTTTAGTAACTACTGGCTCAACTTTTTTAACTTCTTTAACTTCTTTAACTGCTTCTTTAGTTTCTGCCATCTTTTTCAGTTGGTTTAGGTTTAATTAATGATACGATAGGAACTACATCACTGCACATATGTTCAACACGTGAACCAGGTCTAAAGGTAAAACCTTTCTTCATCAGTTCAGCACATTTTAAAGAACGTACAAGTTCATAGTCAACTCGCATCTTTTCATTCTGTCTTCTAGCTAATGATTTACACATCTCAGTAATAGATGAATCCATAGGAACCATAAAGTTTAACTGAGCACCGTAGTTCCAGCCTCTAGAATAACTCTCAGGTTCATATGGTTTATTTTCACTAGCTAACCAGAAAGGAGAAAAGGTCATGGTAGGCCCATTACAGGCTATACCACGACCATTATATCCTCCCATTTGTTGTCTACTTGGAGCACCATTATTTTGAAATTGTACAGCTTGATTGGTTACATTACCAGTTGCAGTACTCTCTGGAGCCGCTGTATTGTAGGTTTCATTTCCTTCAGCATAGGCAGGACTCGCTATTGCGAGAAGACCGATAAGGAAGTAGTTGTAGCGTTTGTTGTAATTGTTCTGTCTATGTCGATTGTTTCTAATAGAACTAAACCAGTTGTTGCGTCTGCTGCTCTGGTTACTGTTTCTAGTTGAAAGTCTTCTCCAGCTGTAGTTATGCTGAAGATAGCGTCTGAAGCTGTTATGCCTCCACTTGAAGCTGACGTAGCTGTAACATTGGTTCCAGTCCAACTGTTTAATTCTCCGCCATAGACTTTTTGGTCGACCGTTTCTACTACAGTCTGAACCGTAGTGGTAGTCGCATTCATTGAGCCTTGGGTAAAGGCTGGTGTAACTTGATTTGCTCTCGCCACGGAGGGGGATAACAGTGCTAAGAGAATTAGCCATCGTTTCATTCTTCTTTCTTTTTAGCCATAGGACAGTTTACGGGTGTTTGGTTTTTACCTTTAGAATTAGATGTACTGAGCCCAAACGTCGCCAGCGCTCCGGTGAAAACGGATGCTACAAAAGTTATGTCGCCGCTTGAACCCTTCTTAATCATAGGGAGTTCCACGTAATTTAAAGTTATGATAAAGCCAGCCCAGACAACAACACCTAATCTTACAAAGGTGCCTAGGATCTGTATCTGAGCTTCATTATCTTCAGCTGCATCTTTTAATTTATGCAGAAGATTCTTCGGCTTTGGGGTTTCCATTCAGTTTCTTTTGGATACGTTTAGCTAGTTGCATAAATAAAGGTTTGAAAACCTTCACACAATGTTTAAATAAACTTGTAGCAGTTAATGTAGCAGCTACAGAAATAAATGCTGTAGTAGCAGCAGTAACCATTATCTCTTCTTGAGGAACTGGTATCGTAATATCAGTGAATGGTACATTAACTCTTTGTACTTCAGCAGGTGTTGGTTCATTATCTTCTTCTTCCTCTTCTCTACCTGTTGGGCCTCGTAAAGCACCAGAAGGTACTAACATAGGTGTAAAAGATGGTAGATCTGCCTTTGGTAAGTCTAAGTTAGGACGTGGTAAAGGTGGTACTTGTGGTAATACTTGAGGAGGAAGTTTTATAGAAGGTCCTAGGTTGGTTCCGTAGGCCACTCTTCTAATAAATCAGGGTTTGCTATATCATTATACTGTATTGGATCATAAGAAGATCCATCTTCTTGTTTCTTTTCTGTAGCACCATTAGAAGCAGTACCAGCTATTTTAGGGGCTAATGTATTACGCATAGTAGCACACAAAGCATCTACACTAGAGCAAGCGTTTATTGTAGCTTCTCTTAATGCACATTGTGTTCTAATAGCTGTACGATAATTTGCTTGTGTTGTCGGTATAGCTGTACCAGATTCTGCTTTCCTAACAACTAGCCAATCTGTTTTAGCTAATAAAGTATTAGCAGTTCTTTTTTGCTTTTGAATCCATCTAGTTTTTAAACCATATTCAGTGCCTGTAACTGGCCCTATACCGTTCCCTTCTGCATCATAATCACCATAAGCAGATACATCATTTAATCTTTTAGGTTTATCTATACCCCAATAGAACTCTTGGTCATACCAAGCAGGTTCTGTTTCCCAAGTTATACCTCCTGTCGGTACAGCTGCACGATCAGTAGCAGTACTAAGCCGTAACCAATTAGAAGGGTAATTTGTTCCTTCTGAGTCTGTAAAAGCCACATCTAAAGATAGAGGTGACCCATTTAATTTGTATCCCATAATAATTAATAATTAGTTACTGTGCTCTTGAGATTTTAAAAGGCGTATCGGCGAAAGCAGCATAAATGAATGAATTTCCATCACCGTTAACAGCAGCATGATCACCTCTTATTTTAAAACCATTAGAAAGTATATCTCTAGCCCAATTACTATTGTCAGCATCTTCACCACTGTTGACTTCAACTACTAGTAGTTCATTACCAGGATTATAAGGAGATCTAGCAGTATCTATTATCCCCCAGCTACTAGATTGATCAGTACCTTTCCATAGGATCCACTTGGGAGTGAACCCACAGTATACGAATGGGCCATCACCAGATCCATTACCTTCTGCCTTTCCAAACTTAGAATAACCTGGTATAGCAGTCCAACAGTAAGCAACAAGTGATTCACCAGCATCCCATCCATTCCAGTTTCCTAAAGTAAATTTTTCATTATCAGGTTCTGCATCATTCCATGCACCTGAATCATCTCCTTCAGCTGAATCAACATCAAATGAAATATACTTTTGAGCGCCTGTACTTGAATGTTGAATAAACCAGCTACTGGAACCAGTAGTATAACGTCTTACTACTATAAAATCTGGTTTAGTTGATAAACCATGACCTACTGTATAAGGATTAGTATCATTACCAGCAAATGTACTTATAGAGAAACCAGCTGTATTGTTGACCCATTGAGCGCTAGGAGTTACATCACCAGCTGTCGAAGCTGTTGCTGCAGCTGTTCCTGCATCCCAGTTCCACGATGCGTATGTAGCACCATCATGGTTAGCGTAAACACCAGAACTAGAACCTTTTCTAACTGTAAATCCATCAGAAGTTACTGCATCTAAGAAGCCATGTGCTGCTTCATGTACGTCTGCAACACTTCCCATGGCATAATTAGCATTAGGCAATATAGCTTTATTAACACCAAACCCTCTTGCAGCATCATATAACAGAGGACTTGATGCAGTATCTCTTCGTTTAATCCAAACCAAATCAGGTTGGAAATTTAAACCTTTTATTGTAAGACCAGCTCCACCATCACCATTACCTGTATATAATTTTATATCAAAATACGAAGATGGTTTGTTCAACTCATCTCCACTGAATGTATCGTCTAGATTATCGGAACATAAAGTTTTATAACCAGCAGGTGCGGCATGCTTAAAAGTCCTTTGTCCAAAATTAGCGATAACTACGGATGCAGCACCACTATGTCTACCAGAACTAGGGAAAAATGTACCTGATAAACCAGTAAAAGCAGTACCTTGAGAGACACCATTCTTATAAAATATTAATGTGCCAGCATCTAAATCTAAAGCTACACCTATATAATCCCCAGTAGTCCAGCTTGCTCCATAAGAAGTACCACTATTATTATTCCGCTTTTCAGCATTATACTTATATGTATACATCGTTGCAGTGGATCCATGCTCAGAATTCTCATCCCCAGCTTGAGATATACCTACACTATTGTACATTACAGTATGTATGTAAAGTTCCCAATACCATTTACCAGAGCTTACTCCAAAAGTACCTTGAGCACATCCGGAACCACCATTATTAACTTTTAAATTGCCTTGTGAGTATGTACCATCATCTGTACTTAATAATGTATTCCAGACACAATAGTTATTAGTGGGGCTATCTGATGAAACATCATTTTCATAACTTGGAGTTAAATTCGGATTATTTGGAACTGTAAAAGTACTAGTGTATTTTCCGTCCTGATATATCCTTACGTCTTGCATCCAACCTTCTAACGGATTCCTACCACTGGAATGGATCATCGCTCCAATAGTCATTGCAACAGGTGCATCCCATCCACTACCATTATGAGTAATAGTATCACTTTGTAATACTCCGTCTATAAACATTCGACCAGTATTATCATCAATAGAAACAGCTATATGATGCCATTCAGTATCTACAATAGTAGTATCACTAATTATATCTAACCAATTAGTGTCAGCTCTACGCATGTTAAATGCGATTTTACTTGAATTAGCATGATCACTATTTTGTCTATGTAATGACCAGGCTTCATTACCACTACCACTCCCATTCTGACAAATAAGGAATTCAGGATCACCTGAATGAGTGGCGTTTTTAAATTTAACCCATAATTCAACTGTCCAATCAGCGCCAATTACCCAATCACTACTATCTGCGTATTCTAAATAATCTCCGCTCCCATCAAAGTAACCAGAACTTCCATAAAACTTCGAGTCATCAGTAACAGTTTTAGTACCGCCTTGGACAGTTGGAGACCAGTTGTTTACTGAAACATCTGTAAATGTTGTCCCACTGTGCGATCCATCCATAGGAACCCACAATATCGGAGAAGAAGTACCATCTGTTCTATTCCCACTGCCTTTTACATGTCCATATGTATCAGTCGTATTGAAAATAGGCAGGCCACCTGTAGCACTAGCAACTGAGACATCTGAAGTATTAATTCGCGATGCGGTTAAATTTGTAATAGAAAAGTCATGGCGTTTAGGAACTACAAAATTTGAACTATAAATAGCTGTATCATATACTTTTAAATCAGATACATAACCGTGCCAGTTATTTACAGAAGGAGCTTGACCTATTTGCCATGCGGTTTCAGCACTTTGAGTGTCTGTAGTAGTATCACTTGCTACTACAATACCATCTATAAACAGCTTCTGACTGCTCCCATTTCTAACAAAAGCTAAATGAGTCCAGGTTTCAGGCGCTATTTTTTGAGCAGATATCATACCGAATCCGTTCCAATTACCATCAGATTCTGCAAATATCTGGCCTGGGTTTAGGCCACTTCTATACATACCTATATGAAAATCACCAGCACTGAATAGGCTTCGATAAGTGTTGTCTGTAAACATACCACTTTCCGCCCATATCCAAGCTTCAATTGTATAAGTTGTACCTCTATCTGAAATAGTAAAAGGTGGGCTAGCGCTTAAATAATCATTTGAACCATCAAATTTAATAGATTTTCCATAGAATCTACTTTCATCTGTACTGACAGCAATACCTCCATTTGCTGATACTGTAACAGCACTACCAGTGGCATTTGTTACATGATCATGTTCATCAGTGAGAACATCTCCTGGTATAGCAAGTTTTAATCCTGCTGCATTACTATCACTTCTATAGATATCAGAAGAAGCTTTTGTTAAGCCTTGATCATATCCATCACTTTCTGCTACTGTATTATAAAAAGGTTTACCACCATTAACAGAAGAATCTCCTATACCTCTATTAAATAAGTTTTTACCTAACCTAGCATTACTTGATGTATCTGCAAAATTAAGATGAAAGCTGTTATCGGCAGCATAATCAATTAATTTATGACCGTCTACTTCGATGGCTCTTAAATAAGATAGAGAACTAGCATTATCAGAATATAGTTGAATTGTAGATACATTAGTGCGATTACCTAAGTCAACCCATCTCATATTACTTTGAGTACTTGGTAGATTGATACCTGTATCTGAACCGTTTACATATACCGAAACAGTGTTGCTATCTCCATCTGCAGCATAAAGCCGTATTCTATGAGAGCCGCTTAGAGTAGTTGGAAATGTAAATGTTTGATGAGTTCCATTATACGCAGCTGGAGCAGAATGAGTAGCCAAGTAACCATCGAAAGCACTTGTTGCTGGATGGCTATTGTGAAAACTACCTGCTGATAAAGTTAAATGATCACTCCACTTCGTTCCATCATTTAAGTTATTTCTAGTTGCTGGGTCGGTTATACCGTCTCCAAGAATCACACCATCGACTTCTACAGCACCTAATGTTGATGAATCATTATCTTTTTGTAGTTCAATCTTAGATAATGTACCTCGTCCTTCAGCAACAGTAATCCAACCTGCAGCAGATGGTGGTGTTATAGCATTATCATTAAATTTAAGATCATTATGTGCTCTATCTGTATATATCCTTACTGATGTTGTATATGGTATACCACTTGATGGTTCAAATTTAAGCCAAATAGGTTTAATTCCTCCAGCATTACGGGCCCATGTTTCAGTTGAGCCATCAAATGCTTTTGTAGCTTCAAAGCCAGAATCAAAAACACCAGTAGAAGTACTTACACTACTACTCCAAGTAGGACTTTCTGCCGTAGTATTTGGGGTTGGAAGTGCAAAGGCTTTCGGATTCCATACACCGGTATTCGAGTCGAATGACCCGAATGCAGCCGGAGACAAGGCGAGTCCATCAATATGATATATCTCTGCAAATGTTATATCAGGGTGACCCCAGTTAGTTTGTCCTGATCTACCTATAGTATGTGCAACACCTACTTTATTCCATTCAGTGTTATCATGTTGATCGAAACGTGTTCCAGCTGTAAATCTATTCTCCCCGTTAATATATACTTTAAATCTATCAGCTTGGTCATTGCTAGCTGTGTCAACAACAACTACATAATGCATCCAAGCTGCTATATCAGCAAACATATAAGTACCAGTACCTACACTTAATTCGCTTGTACCAGATTGTTTACTATTATGGTTACCTTGGCCGCTATTCTCTAAACCAACTGTGAAATGATTGTCATCATCCGTTCTAGCTGAAAATGTAGCGGTATTACTATTATCTAATGTATTTTTAAAGTGTTTCTTTTGCCACCAGGATATAGTATATTTTCTAGTATCACCAGTTAATGAATACCGTCTAATCAGACTACTATCAGCAGAGTTAAACCTTATAGAATTAGCTATTGAAAAAGCTTCATCCTCTGATGAGGGCTGAGAAGCCCCCATCCGCATTGTATCACTAAGTACTCCCATATCACTTCACATCCAAAGAAGCCACCGCATGTATTTTATTAGCTGCAGCGACAATGTAATCAATTCTATCTACAGCACCAGCAGTTGTAGTTAAGGTAGGTGCTGTTCCACCAACCCATTTAAAGTCAGCATGATATGCAAGAGTTCTCGAACCAGTACCATCCTGAGTTATGAAGTATGACCCACTCTGACCAACTGCTTGGTTAGTAGGTTGACCTAATGTACGGTTACCAGCTAATGTAACACTAAAGTTATTACTTAATGCTAAATCAGTTGCTACTGTAGAAGCATCTGTTAGTGCTGTTACTTCAGCTACTGCTGCAGCATTAAAGGTTTTAACACCTGTAACAGTCTGAGCACCAGCTAAGGTCATATCACCTGCACCTTTAGCATTAAGTTGTGTCTGGATATTGGATGTTACACCATCAGTATAGTTAAGTTCTGCTGTAGTAGCAGTGACGCCATCTAAAAGGTTTAGCTCAGCGGCTGTAGACGTAACACCATCAAGGATGTTCAACTCGGCAGCTGTCGACGTAACACCATCTAATATATTTAATTCAGCAGCTGTAGATGTAACTCCATCTAATATATTTAGTTCAGCGGCTGTAGACGTAACACCATCTAATATATTTAATTCAGCAGTAGTTACTGTAGCTCCATCAAGTATCTCAACTTCTGTTTGAGTTAGATCAGCAAGAGCACCAGCTGTCCCACTAGCCATTGTAGCTAGTTCTGTTAGTTCAGCATCAGAAGCCTGTTTAGTAGCTACTTGTGTATCTACATAAGCTTTAACTGATTGTTGGCTTGGAGGACGTGTGGCACTATCAGTTGCCATGTTGTCTTCGTCAATCAGATTTAAAGTTGTATCAGCTACAGTATTAGTAAATGTAATCTTATCACCACTTCTAGCGATAGATAAACCAGTACCTGCTTCTAAAACAATATCATCTGTTCCACTACCATCTCCACCAGCTGTAAGTCTGATCTTTTCTTCATCTGTATTATCACCATCTACACAGGATACACTATAAGTAGTATTAGTATCAGTACCGCCTGCTGCAGCCCATGAGAGAGCTCCAGAGCCGTCTGTAGTAAGCTGTTGACCAGATGAACCATCTGTAGCGGGTAAAGTCCATGTAACATTACTGGAGACTGTCCCTGGTGCTTGTAGAGCTACCCAGTTAGAAGAGTCTGCATCAGCAAATCTTATATCATTCTGTGCATTAAGAGTGATATTACCAGTGAAAGCACCACCTGCAAGAGGCATCTTAGTACTATCAGCTGGTGCAGCAGCCCAACTTAAGTTAGCAGAACCATCTGTTTTTAAGATATAATCTGCAGAACCATCAGCTGTAGGCCAATTAAGGCCATCAAGTATGACCTTACCTGATCCATTAGGAGTAATAGGTATATTCCCATTACTAGCAGAAACAATAGAATTCCCATTTACATCTAATGACCCTCCTAGTTGTGGTGTAGTATCTTCTACAACATCGTTGATACCAGCCTGAGCACCTGTAGCAGGTCCCCAAGAACTACCATCCCATTTTAAAACCTGTCCACTACTAGGACTTGTTGACGATACATTAGATAGAGCAGAGATTGCTGAAGCAGCAACCCTAGCATCAGCTCTAGCATCAGTATAGTATTTATTACTTCCTTCAGCTATATCAGAGGTAGTCTGATCATCTACATACTTTTTAGTGGAAGCATGAAGATCAGCAGTAGGTGCACCAGACAAAGTCAGAGCACCTGTTAATGTACCTCCAGTAGTTTGTAAATTAGTTGTAGAACCTACAGGTATCCTTGAATAAAGAATACCCCAGAATGATTGACCACTAGTTGGTATATTACCACCAGTAAAGGTAATAGTACCATTAGTACTACTAACTGTATAATCAGTTGTAGGTTCTTTAATAACATCTGCAATACTAATAAGTATTGATTCAGGGTTATGGGGTTTAACAAGACTACCTCCTACATTTAGTGTGAAGGTAGCTGTTGAACCATTGAAACCACTAGCTATGCTATCTAGCTTCTCAGCTTTAAGCTCACCAGAGGTATAGGAACCTTGTCCTTTCCACTTGGTTCCATCATATTCATATTTAATACCGTTAGCGGCATTGTGTACATCACCTAAAGCAGGTGTGATTGGAAAATTAAGTACTGCCATGTTTAACCTACTTTAGCTTTTAATGTTTCAACTTCAGCAGATAGCTCTTGAACTGCTTTAATAAGTGGAGCTATGAACTCTTCATAACGTAGAGCTTGATTACTATTAGAGTCAGTCTTATCTTCTAGACACCAACCAGCAAAATCTACACCAGCTGAATCTATAGCTGTTTTAACTTCTTGTGCAATCAATCCCCAGTGAGTACGGGTACCAGCTATAACAGTTGTTTGTACTTCTGCAGGATTCGCAGAATCATCCATTGGATCTGCTAAATTACCATCTTTATCTCTATATACTTGTTTTACTATCTTTTTATCAGATACTTTAAGTTTATAAGATACTGGTCTTAACGACTTAATAAAAGGTAATCCAAGTGTAGAGTCTGTTATATTAGTTTTATTACGGGAGTCAGATGATACGTTTAAAGAATTAGCTGCATAAATATTATTCCATCTAAGACTTGAACCACCTAAATCTTGAGTACCATTGCCAACTGGGAATAAACGGCCATCCTCTCCAAGCCCTAATCTATCTGCTGCACCTGTTGATCCATTAGGTGTTACAGACCAAACAATCTTACCTGGAGTACTGCTTCCACTTTGATTCCCATCACATATAAATCGTTGAGCACCTATTCTACGGTAATCACCACCTTGCCATGTATCTGAAACAAAATACATGCCTATCTGATCATCTTTATTAAAATTCTCAGGAGCTTCAAGAGTACCTTTACTAGAACGACTTCTTATAACATATCTACCACTATTTGTATTAGCTACATGGTGCATCTGTCTTCCATTAATCCCGTCATAAGAGAAATGTTGTCCAGATATTTTACCATCATCTGAGTCACTACCTGTATGTACATCTCTAATGCTTTTATCACCGCTATGTCTGAAACGATTACTATGCAGAGTAGTCATTCTTCTTACAGCCTGAGCACCAGAAGATGAATCGTACTGCGGTCCAGAGTCACCGTATCTTACAGCACAGTGTCCAACATTACTAATATTATCACTGTCTTCATTATCAAAATCATTGTTAGTGATAAAAGCTCCTTTAGAGCTACTTCTTATCCAAACGCCAGGTGTACCTTCGGTATCTGCTATAGCTCTATTGCTTTTAAATAGATTATTAGTTACAATAGCTCGTCCTTTATTTAAATATATATGAGCTTTTAAATTATTATTAAAAGTACAACCATGTATAACATGGCTCATAGAATAAGTATCGTTACCACCTGATTTAGTTGTATCTATGTATATTCCATACTCATTAGCTGCTGCTTGACAAGCAATTAATCTAACATTATCTGTATTACGCCATTTATTGTAGACTCCATCTTGTACACCAGGGCTTAATTTAAATCCAATACTTTCAGGGCTATGAGCTTTAGGAGTCGTCGTCGGATTTCCGTTTGAATCTGTCGTAACATGTATAGCATTGTCAGCTCCACATCCTATTAATTGTACCCAACCTGCTCCTTCGATATTAAATCCTACATCATAACCATAAGAGAAACAGTTAGTTAATTTAGACCAATCACCACCTTGTTTAAAATGATAAGCTGTACCAGGTCTTGTATTATTAGTTCTACCGTCAACTTCAGCACCTTCAAAACCTGAACCAACACCAAAAGTAGTAAAGTTCCACATATGGCAGTTAGATACGTAAGATACGTCAAAAACTAAATCCATACGTATACCATTATGGTTATCACCACTTACATAATTAAGCCTCTGTCTACCTCTAAACCAAGAGAAGAAAGCCTGCTTAAATCCTAGTATTAATACATGCTCAACGTTTACATCTTCACCATGACTGAATAAAGCTATACCCTGATAAGAATTAATATGAGCAGCTACTTGGCTGGCACTAGAATTATCTATAGGTGAAGCCATACCCTTTCTAAAGAGTACACAGTTACTTATACTAGTACTATCATGTAATTCAATAGTACCAATATAACCTATATTAGTACCAGTTGGCCATATATTACATGCAGTTTGATTATCTGGCCATACAGAAGTGGTTGTAGGGTTTAATATAAGTACACTTCCTTTTGAATCATAATCTACCCTCTGAGAACCTCCACCTGGGAAAGGTGTAGAATCGGTTGTATTAGGAGTATCTTTAAGAGCACCAGGGTTTTTTAAATCACCTTTTAAATGTACATAATCTTTTACAAATAATCTATTATCAATTAAGTGTTTATCTGTAAATAGAACTGTACCACCACCTGCATCGTAACAATAGTCAATAGCTCTTTGGAAAGCTGCTGTATCATCCGTATTTCCATCACCTACAGCTCCAAAATCTTTAACATGTACAGTTTCTTCTAATTTTCTTTCAACAGTACTAGTATAATGTGTACCGCTTTGAGGACTTGTGCTACTAGCAGTTTGCTTTAAAACAAGTTTAGATGAATCGATTGCTGCACTATCATGTACTTTTGCATTGGTAACAGCTTCATCAGCAAGTTTAGCTGTAGTTACAGCACCATCAGCTATAGTTGTAGAGCCACCTTCAGCAGCCCATTCAGGAGCCGTAGCTCCACTATTAACTTTAAGTACTTGTCCTGCTGTACCTTTAGCTAGTCTAGTAGGTGCACCACTTGCAGCATAGTAAAGTATATCACCTTGAGTACCATCTTCTAACTTAGCTAAGGTAACTTGGTTATCAGCAATATGTGCTGTATCAATACTACCATCTACATAATGCTCAGAATCAATAGAATCATCAGCAATCTTAGCGTTAGTTACCGCATCAGCGTTAATCTTAGCTGTAGTAACAGCATTATCAGCTATGGTTGTACTACCATCAACCCATGTCATACCACCTGTATTACCAGACTGTTTCTGTAGGTATTGACCATTAGTACCAGCATTTGATATATGTAGGTTATCTTCGTCTACTGACTCAGAAGACATATGTGCTAAATCAATAGCACCATCTGCAATATGTTCAGAGTTAATAGCATCATCTGCTATCTTAGTTCCATCTACAGCATCTGCATTAATCTTAGCTGTAGTAATAGCATTGTTATCAATTGTCCATGTAGAACCACTACTGGTAACTGTGATGTCTCCTTTATCTCCATCACCTACACTAGCAGAAGAACCATTAGCAGCTGAAGTTACTCTACCTTGAGCATCTACAGTTACGTTAGCATTAGTATAACTACCTGCACTAACTGCTGTATTAGCTATCTTAGCTGCTGTAACTGCATCATCAGCAATCTTAGCTGTAGTTACATTAGCATCTAGTATTTTAGCAGTTGTAACAGCATTATTATCGATAGTCCAACTAGCACCACTACTAGCTACTGTTATATCTCCTTTATCTCCATCAGCAAGGCCAGAACCAGTAGAAGCAGCTGTTAAACGTCCTTGAGCGTCTACAGTAAGAGAAGCATTAGTATAACTACCAGCTGTTACAGAGGTATTAGCTAACTTATCTGCTGTTACATTGTCATCTAGAATAGAGTTTGTATCAACAGCACCATCTTTAAGTTCAGACGCACCTACTGAGTTAGCTGCTAACTGACTCTCAGTGATAGTATCATTAGCTATATTAGATGCTTCAACAACCTGACTATTAAGAGACCAGCTTTGTACACCACTAGCAGTAGCAACTGTTAAGTCACCTTTATTACCATCAGGTACACCAGTAGAAGCAGCTGTATCAACATAACCTTTAGTAGCAGCATGGTTGGTAGTAGTAGGAGTACCTGAGAGTGTCAAGAGTCCTGTCATAGTACCACCTGATAGAGGTACTGAACTGCCTGAATCTGAACCACCAGAAGCACTAGTTGGAGGTGAAGAGTCTATCCAAGCTGAAGAATCAGCATCTTGATAATAGACATATGTACGTCCACTTACTGTATCAAACCATCTGGTACCTGCAACAGGTGTTGTAGGAGCTGTATCACTAACTGTAACTAAGTCTAGTGTTTTTTCATCAGTATACTTTTTAGTAGCTACATCACTGTCTGCAGTAGGATCAGCAATATTAGTGATCCTTTTGCTATTCATATTAAGGTTAGAATAGACCTGAGCATTTAACTGGTCTACTGATTGACTTCTTAATTCTTGAAGAGCATTGAGATTTTGTGTTTGGTTGTTGTCTAAGTCTTGTGCTCTAATAGAGCTACCTGGAGCAAAATCTGTTTTAGGAGTTACTACATCAGTTACTCTAGTAATAACAATATTATTAGTACCAGTTTCAGGTGCTGTTGTAAATGTTACTGTAGAACCTGATATAGTATAATCTGTTGTAATAGTTTTCTTATCAAAAACTGAGGTGGTTGTATTCCATACATATACAAAGACATCATCTTCTTCGTATTTACCAAAAGAGAACGTAAATCCTGTACTGGACCCGTCCCCATTAAACCTTTGAAATGTATTGGGAGTTGTTTCTATAGCCATTTTTATTTAGGTATGTTGAGGACTTCTGGGAGGATTCCGCTTTTTGCTTTAGCACGGTTACGACGTACTTCAGCTTTACGATCTAATATTTCAGAATAATTAGATAATTTATGTTCATTTCTTCTTACTGCTCTATTTAAAGTTCTTTGTATCAGTTTCCTATAATTAAGAAAATCTTCAGTAGATAAAATATCAGAAGTAATGCCAGATCTTCTAGCATCTCTAAGTTTAGATATCATACCACTTCTATTAGCTCTTTTCATTATCGTGTTAATTTCCTTCCTTACCACACCTTCTTCACCTATAAGAGATTGAAGTTCAGCTCTTTCTTTTGGAGTATATTCCATACCTTGTCCATCAGTACGGAAACTAGGTTGTCCATTAAATTCTATATCAATCAGAAACTGTCTTTCTGGAGATAGTCCTTTTCCATGCATTTTAAAAGTTGGTGCATAAGCATTCCATGCACGTACGAAAAAGTTATCTGGATGTCCTATCAATTCACCGTCAATCCAATCATATGAATTAGGAAGTGTATCTTTAAGTAATAAGTTTCTATTAGCTAAAAGCTGATTAAATTCTTGATCTAATTCTTTCAATGCAGGTGACATTAAACGTCCTAGTTCATTACGTTGAGAACCTAACGGTAAAAGATTATTCGCAAAAGCAGCTCCCCATCTATTAAATGCAGCTGGATTACCCGCTAACATATCATTCATAGGCTCTAGTTGTCCTAAAACTGATTTATTTGTTATATTAGCTGCTAAAACGAACATCATTTTACTTAGCCATTCTTCTTGCATAGGCGATGTAATTAAATCGAAGTTATCCATTACATCAGCTGTTAAAGCTAACCAATCACTTAATGGACCCATGTTATCAAAGCTATACCATTTACCATCTAAACCTTTATAGGTTCTGGGTTTCCATCCTGCTGCATAACGTGTACGTTGTGTAGCTTTATTATAATGTCCGTTACCACGTAACCTATCAGATGTGAACATAGCCCAACCAGCAAATACCATGCTAGTTCCTATAGCTACTCTGCCTTTTACTTTAGCACGTAACTCACGGAATCTTAACCAAGAATTTTCATCTATAGGTATATTTTTAGATTCTAATATTTCTCTAACTAACTCAGGGTTATTCTCAAATGTGGCTAATTTAGGACGAGCAATTTTCGCATAATCTCCTGCAAAAACAGCAGAAGTTGGTGAGTATTTATGGAATGTACTTAATAAATTAGTAGCTGTTCTAGGGAACATTATACCAGGTTTTAATCCAGGTACTCTAGCTAATAACTGATTTATACTTTGTATTAAGGGGCCATCAAGGTTTAAGGCTATTTCACGTGAACCATAATCTACTGCTTCATCTACAATCATCCCCTTGGAATCAAACATATTATTATATAAATCATCCGCAGCTTCTTTTAAACTTTTAGTATTAATTTCTTTACCAGAAGTAGCTAGAGCATCTAAAGCTCTAAATCTAGCTTCAGCTGATGCTTTCATTGATCTAGTCCATCCATCTAAGGCTGTCATGCTATTTGCACCAAACCTTAACCAAGGATGTTTAGCTAAATCTTCATACATATTTAATAAATATGAAGCTCCATCATGACCTTTTGCCGAAGCAGCATCTGCATAAGAACGTACTATATCATAGGCTTCTTCGTTTTTAAGAACTAAATCATCACGCATTATATAACCGACATCATGAGGGTCAACAGAAGCTTTTCTGTAAACCATACCCATATGTTGATTCGCTTTTATTACATTATCTGTTACACTACCATAGGCTGCTAAACCACGTCTAACTGTAGTCCAGTCACCTTCTAGTAAAGCTCCAGAAAACATAGATATAGGATCTGATATTAT
>VTLG01006185.1_pt1 | contig 20679 bp, 9 predicted proteins | sample 4694571 | NCBI WGS metagenome assembly VTLG01 (sample SAMN12604809, study PRJNA352737) | marine metagenome | biome: ENVO:00000447; feature: ENVO:00000209|ENVO:00000569|ENVO:01000036; material: ENVO:00002151; isolation source: viral sequences binned using virsorter ... | reverse complement strand
TTGGTACTAAAGGTGAAGTAGGTCAAAAGGGTGAGGAAGGTCCTCAAGGTACTAAAGGTGAAATAGGAGACAAAGGTGAAGTAGGTGGACAGGGTAATAAAGGTGATAAAGGTAGTACTGGTCAGAAAGGAGATACGGGAGCAGGGGATAAAGGTCAAAAAGGTGAAATAGGTGTAGGACAAAAGGGTGAAATAGGTGTAGGACAAAAGGGAGAAGTAGGTCCTAAAGGTGAAGTAGGTCAGAAAGGAGAGCAGAATGATAAAGGAGATAAAGGAGATGAAGGTGATAAAGGTAATACAGGTGGTTCATCTATTCCTAGTAGTACTGTTATGTTATTTGTTCAAAGTAGTGCTCCTACTGGATGGACAAAATCAACAACACATGATAATAAAGCACTTAGAGTTGTAAGTGGATCTGCGTCATCTGGTGGTAGTAGTGCATTTACCAGTGCATTTGCTAGTAGAAGTATAAGTGTTAGTGGATCTGGAAGTTCTAGTGGAACTACTGGAAGCAGTGTTTCTGGAAGTACTGGTAGTGATGGTGGAGAAAGTGTAAGTATTAGTGGATCTGTTAGTGGTAATTGTAGTGGACAACAGATAATGTATGTTAACACTACTCAAGCAACATTATCAGTAGCACAGTTAGCATCTCACAATCACCAATATCATAATCCAATTGGTACTTCTGGTGGACAACATGGATTTGTAGATACTCAAAATGCAGGTTCTTCAGGACAACCTAGTGTTAATAGTACTGGTAGTGGAAGTAATCACTATCACGCAGTTATAATGTATTACATTAATGGTTCTAGTTTTAGTTTCAGTGATAGTTTTACTGCTTCTGGATCAACTAGTGATCATACTCACTCTATAGGTAATCACTCTCACAGTTTCAGTGATTCTAGTATTAGTGTTAGTAGTTCTGGATCTCTTAATATGGCAGTTCAGTATGTTGATGTTATAATATGCTCAAAGGATTAATATTATGAAACTTGAACAGGGAAACTTCTGTCCTTTAATTGGTAAGGATTGTATACAATTACAATGTGCTTGGTTTACTCAAGTTCGTGGAGTGAATCCTAATACAGGGGAAGAAGTTGATGATTGGAGTTGTGCAGTTACTTGGTTGCCGTCTTTAATGATTGAAAATTCACAACAACAGAGACAAACTGGTGCTGCTATTGAATCATTTAGAAATGAAACTGTGAAATCAACTATGAAAGCACAAGAAATATATCAAAGAGAATTGGAATTAAAAGCTCAAGAGAGATTATTAAAATCTAGACAAATACAAAATGTAACGGACATCGAACAATGAAAATTCAAGTCGTACCTTCAGATAAAACCATAGTTCTTGATAATGTTGCAGTACATCCTTGTACTCATGTTGATCTTTCGTGGATTCCATCAGATGTTCATGGAATGATTTTTGATACTGCTACAGGAAAAGGTTTTGTTGAATATAATGAGGATGCTGTAGATGGAAATGGAGATAAAAAATGGGGTGAGGAGATTACTGAAATTGGCATTTGGCAACAAGCAGTAACAGATCATGCGAATGAACAAACCCTTGCGGCTGCTGCATATGAAGCAGCAAGAGATCATTTAGCAGAAGTAAAAAATTATAGAAATGCTCAGTTATCTTGGTCTGATTGGACTCAAGGTAATGATTCTCCATTAAGTTCTAGTAAGAAAACTGAGTGGGCAACATATCGTCAGGCATTAAGAGATATTCCAGCAACCATAGCAGCAGATTCTAATTTAACTGCAAAGGCGATGGCAGATGACTTTATGCATTCTAGTTGGCCGACAAAACCCTCATAAGTGTGCTATAATAATTGAATCCAGAATAAATTGATATGAATATTATTGGAATACACGGTTCCTTAGATGCTGCTGGTGCAGGTGGATGGGCAAATACTGGTGGATATGAAGATACAGTACATGATGCTGGATGTACTTTATTTGTAGATGGAAAACATATTAGAAGTATTGATGAGGAACGTGTATCTAGATTAAAACATGATGGAAGATTACCATTAAAGGCAATAGATTATTGTCTTGGGGATCTTACTAGAGAAGATGTTGATATAGTATGTTTTGCACCCACAGGTGTACAAGATTGTAATTTTCAATTGATTAATAAAATTGCATCTGAAAAACTTAGGGGTCTTTTTCCCAATGCTGAATTATGGATTGTTGGTCATCATCTATGTCACGCTGCTTCTTCTGTTTTTACTTCTCCTTTTAATAGTGGTAGTTTTTTAACACTAGATGGAATGGGAAGTTCTATGTGGAACTTTAATTTAGGCAATACACCTCAAGGTGAACATAATAGTATTGGATATTTTGATAAGAAGAAAAGACAATTTAGATTCTTTAGGATGCCAGATTGGGGTGGATTTTCAGGAACTAATGTTTTTGGGCAATTTTATGGTGCAACAGCACTTCATATACAAGATGATATTTATAGTGAAGAATTATCAGAAATTTCTTTAGAAGGTGGTTTATTAAATAAAAAAGATAAGTATAAAAGATTTGAGGATTTCTTGAATTGTGAAGGTAAGATAATGGGATTATCTGCTTATGGTAAGGATAGGGGATATGATTGGCCTGAATTTTGTACAGATAATAGTAGACCTTATGCAGCATCTCCTAAAGATGCTTTAACTGCATTTGAAGTTGATAGGTATGAGATGGGTCTTCCTTATGTAAATTTTCATCCTACGGGTGGAATTGTTGAAAATTTATTAAAGGCTAAAATTTCTCCAGCAGATAAGGCTTATTTTGTACAAAAACATTATGAAGATGCTCTTTTGTATTTAATTAAAGAACTTAGAGATGATTATCTAGAAGATGATATATGTTTTGCTGGTGGGTGTTTTTTAAATATTAGTGCTAATGATAAACTAAGACCTTTATTTAATAATATACATATTCCACCTAATACTAATGATTCTGGTGTTCATTTCGGGGCAGCAGTTTGGGCATCATATAGATGTAAAGAAGAAATTCAAATACCACATAACATTGCTCTTTTGGGTAAATCGTATAATGATAAAGAGATTGAAAAGGCAATAGGATTTAATGATTTAAAAAATATAGGAGAACTTAAATATATTAAGTATAAAGATTTTGATGAACTATGTGAAGTAGTTGCCAAATATCTTGAGGATGATAAGATTATTGGATGGTTCCAAGGTAGATCTGAAGCTGGTCCTCGTGCTCTTGGATCTAGATCTCTTCTAATGAGTCCTCATAAAGAAGAAAATAAGGATATAATGAATGAAAGAGTTAAGCATAGAGAGTATTGGAGACCTTTTGCAGGTATAACTTTGGAAGGAAGTGGATATAAATCTTCTCCATATATGCTTTTTAATCATGAAGTATTAACTGATGATATCCTTGCTATAACTCATGTAGATGGCACTTGTAGAATGCAAACAGTTGACGATGAATTGAATCCTAAGATGTGTTCTTTACTTCGTAAATTAAAGAATCCAATACTATTAAATACATCTTTTAACGATAATAAACAACCTATAGTAGAAACTCCAGAAGATGCTATTGATGCATTTAAAAAGATGAATATAGATTATCTTGTTATTGGGAATTATGTAATATGCAAGAATTAATACAAACTATAAAAGTTCTTGATGAGGATCAACTTAAAGATGTAAATGATTATATTGATACTTTAGAATTTAATCCTGCTATGTTACCTAAGACTGATGGTTCATCAGGTATTGATATTTCTAATAGATCTGGTTTGCAATTATATCTGGAAGAAGGTATAGGAACTAAACTTTTACATTTTTGTATGAATAATGCTTTACTTGAATATAGGGAAAGAATTACAGAAGTTCATGAGATGTTTAATAACTATCCTTTAGGATTTCCATTGCAAAGAGAAATGTTATCAGTATTGGAATATGGTGAAGGTGATCAGTATAATTATCATCATGATCAAGCAATATTTCCAGATAAAAATGAGTATTATAGAAAAGTATCTCTTGTCTTATATTTAAAAAAAGCAGAGCAAGGTGGTGGTACTTCATTTCCACATAAAACATTTAGACCAGAGGCAGGATATGGTTTATTTTTTCCTTCTAACTGGTGCTACCCTCATTCTGGAGAAGAGGTTGTTAAAGGTAAGAAGAGAGTTGTAGTTACTTGGTATCATGTAAATATATGACTGAAATTGGTATAGAGGATGTCAGTAGTTCTGCAAGTATTTTTTATACTACTTTGAAAAATTATACTGAGATGAATGATTATTTGAAGGAGGTTGTTTTAAATCATAGAAAGGAATATCCAGAAACTAATGTTACTAATGTAAAGTCATCTTGGACAAGTTCTTATTATACACATCACGAAACTGATAAATTTAATTTGTTAATTGATGAAGTCTGTAGTGTTTGTCAATGTATATCTGGTTCGCATTATAATTTAGAGAGTTCTTATCAACCTATTAATATGTGGGCAATGATGTATGAAGAAGGTGATTTTGCTATTAAGCATCATCATTTTCCTACTAGCGTATTTTCTTGTTGTTATTATATTGATGTTGAGGATGATTGCTCGCCAATTATATTTGAAGATGAAATTAGTATTACACCAGAAAATGGACTGCTTTTAGTATGGCCATCATTTTTATTTCATGAGATTCCACCCACCAAAGGAAGAAGAATGTGCATCTCTATGAATATTGACAAAATACTTGATATGTAGTATCATATAAAAAAGGAGTATTTTATGGGTGATGAAGAATGCGTACAAGACATTATAGTTGATGTATGCAAAAAGAGAATTACTCTGATTAGTAGTGAGGGTGAAACTAGATTTGTTAATTGTGAAAACAGTAAACAATTCATAGGTGTCATGGAAGTAATCAAAGAACATGCTGATCCAGAGATCATTACTTATGTTGAACCAAAATTAACGACAGATCGGAAGGCTAAATAGAAACATAGAAATATTTTGGCCAATATTCTCCGATGCCTCTTAATAAATTAGAAAATTTCATAAAGAATAGTGAAGGACGCATTCTTTATGTAAATCCCAATGACCTTGATGCTACAGACGGTATTGAGAATCAGGGTAATTCATTAACAAAACCATTTAAAACGATTCAAAGAGCACTTCTTGAATCTGCTAGATTTTCCTACCTGCGAGGAAATGATAATGATATAGTAGAGAAAACAACTATATTATTATTTCCTGGTGAACATATTGTAGATAATAGACCAGGATTTGGTATTAGGGATGAGAATGGTGTAGCAAAAGCAATTAGTCCTTCTGGAACAGAAAGTGGAGCACTTAATACATTAACACTTACATTAAATTCTAATTTTGATTTAACGCAGACCGATAATATACTTTATAAGTTTAACAGTACAGAAGGTGGTGTCATAGTTCCTAGAGGAACATCTATTGTTGGACTAGATTTAAGAAAGACTAAGATAAGACCTAAGTATGTACCTAATCCTACTGATGATACTGTAAAGCGTTCTGCAATCTTTAGGGTTACTGGTTCTTGCTATTTCTGGCAATTTACTATTTTTGATGGGGATGAGAATACACTTGTATATACTGATCCAAATGATGATGGTCCAACTAACCAATCAAAACCAGTATTTTCTCACCATAAATTAACTGTATTTGAATATGCAGATGGTATAAACCCATTAGATAATTTTAGTGGACTAACTGATTTAGATGTTTACTATAGTAAATTATCTAATGCTTACAACAGAGCATCTGGTAGAGAAATAGATCAGAAGTTTCCAACAGAAACAGGTTCTTTTGCAAAGCAAAGACCTGAGTATGAAATTGTTGGTGCTTTTGAATCTGATCGTATTCAGATTACTAATATAATATCTGGAGATGGTGCAACACCAGGACAAGTTGTTACTGTAACAACTGCAGTTCCTCATAATTTAACTGGTGGAACTCCTATTAAGATAGAAAAGGTTAATTGGGAAGAATATAATATATCAACAAAGGTACAGAATGTACTAAATGAAACTCAGTTTACTTATCTACTTTCATTTGTTCCTGCAAACTTAGCTGCTGGTCCTGCTAGTGGATTAAGTGCTGGTGGTGCAGAAGTTAGTGTAGAAGTTGATACCGTTAGTGGTGCATCTCCTTATATCTTTAACTGTTCATTGAGATCAGTTTATGGTATGTGTGGTATGAGAGGTGATGGTGCAAAAGCAACTGGATTTAAATCTATGGTTGTTGCCCAGTTCACTGGTGTATCACTACAGAAGGATGATCGTGCATTTGTAAAATATTTACCAGAAAGTAGATCATATCAAGGTATTCAATATACTAAACAGTCTGGTGAATTATTATCATCTGAATCAAACTCACCTACTGAAGGACAAGTTTATCATTTAGATCCTGATGCAGTTTACAGAGAAGGATGGAAAACTGCTCATATTACACTAGAGAATGATGCTGTCTTCCAGATAGTTTCTGTGTTTGCTATTGGTTATCATATTCACTTCCATATGAAGTCTGGTGGTGATGCATCTATTACAAACTCTAACTCTAACTTCGGTCAGTTTGCTCTTGCTGCTGATGGATTTAAGAAAGAAGCATTTGCTAAAGATGACAAAGGATTTATTACTTCTATTATTGCACCAAAAGCAGTTGTTACTAATGAAGCACCTATTGAGTTAACTCAATTTGATAAGTCAGTAAACGAGACTGCTAATAACCAAGAAAGAATATATTTCTTATCTCAAACAACTGAAAGTATCAAACCTACTGATGTTGCACAGGGATTTAGAATTGGTTCTAGATTTAATGAAAAGATTACTGTTCCTATAGATGGTGGAACTGATTTACAAGCATATATTGTAATGCCATCTAGGGTGAGACCAAATGGTACTACAAATGAAAGTACTAGCTTCTCTTCGGAGAAAGCATATGAAGCAACTCATAATGATACAACAACTGGGTCTGCTACTTTAATTCATAAGTTAACAATGACAACAGCTCATCATTTGAATAATGGTGAGTCGATAAGAGTTATAGCTGAGAGTGGAGATTTACCTGAAGGATTAAATCCACACCAAGTCTATTATGCAATTACTGATGAAAAGAATGCAAGTAGACAAGATGGTTTAAGTTTAAATCAATATGAGATACAATTAGCAGCATCAAAAACTAATGCTGAAAGAACAACTCCTGTATATCTTAAAACTATATCTAACCCTGCTGCAGGATTGTTAAAAATTATTAGTAGAGTTTCTGATAAACAACCAGGTGATACAGGACATCCAATGCAGTGGGATTCTGTACAGAATAATTGGTATGTTCATGTAGATGCTGCTACAAACACTTATACTACAACTGCAGGATTTGCGTCATTATCTGATGATGATGAAGAAATTCCATATATTATGAGAAGAACTGATAATAGAAGTTTAGATGATAAATTATATAAGGTTAGATATGTAATTCCTAAAGAATTGCAAAATGCTAGAGATCCTGATGATAGTTTCATTATTCAAGATTCTAGTTCTACTAACTCTAGATTTAATGAAGACTTTACTAGAGTATCAATTGGGTCAACTGATTATGATTTCAATAGAAATCTAAGATTTATATCTTATCTAACCTATAATGCTACAACAAAGCTTGTTACTATTAGATCTGATAAGAAGCATAATCTAAATGTTGGTGATCAGATAACAGTTAAGAATATACTTAGTGATACTAATACTAATGCTGCTGCAGATCGTGGATATAATGGAGTATTCTTAGTAAATGATGTTATAAATGAGAAAACATTTACTTATAAGACAACTGATGTTCTAGGTATAGAGCATAATGTTGGAACTTGGTCAAATGATACTCATACTAGAAATACATCATTACCTAGATTTGAAAGAACTGATAACCAAGATAATCTATACATTTATAGATCAGAAACAATATCACCATATATTGAGGGTGCTCAAGATGGTGTTTATCATTTATATGTTCTGAATGGTAATAATAGTATAGAAGAAGAGTTTACAAGTCTAAAGTATAATCAGGCAGTTACAGATCTTTATCCACAATTAGATAGAGATAATGTAAATGAAAACCCACAGGAATCAAAAACTTATGCAAAACGATTCCCAATAGGTGATGTTGTTACTAATGACCTTAAGAAAAGTGTTACTAGAGAAACTACTAATAAGTTATTAAGTAACTTTGGTATTTCTAATACAATTACTGAAGTAAATGATAGTACAACAACTGCTATTTTAAATTTTGATACTGAGCATGAGTTTAATGGTTTAAGATATGCTACTACACTTGGGTCTGGTGGATCTAATTATGCTGATGGTACATATCATAATATAAAAATATTTGATGATGCATCTGCACCAGCAACAGCTTCTTGGAAAGGTGCTACTGCATCAGTTACAGTTTCTAGTGGAACAGTTAGCTCATTTGAAATAACTGAACCAGGATCTGGATATAAAATTAGTGGCACTGCATCTCAGAATAATCTATACTTTGATTCTTCACTTGTAAATCAAGGTGGAATTAGTAGTGGAGGAGGTCCTGGTGCATATATCACTATCGCTGGTGATAATGTTAGTTCATCTGTAGGACATTATGTTCAGGTAACAGGTATTACTACTGGTACAGACCATTATTTCAGAATTAATGATGTTCCATCTACAAAGTCTATTAATATTAATAAGACTGCAAATGAACTTATTCTTGATGGTCAACAAGTAATTGGATTAGGTGCTGTTGTTGATGTAACTTCAACAGTTCAATCTAGTACCACCACTACTTTTGTTTGTAGTGCTGCTCACGGATTACTAGAAGGAAATAGATTTAGAGTTTTAAATTCTTCTGATGCAAATTTAGGTGATTATATAGTTTCAAAAGTTATTAACTTCTCTCAATTTGAAGCAATAACTTCTGCTGCTGGATTAACAGATCCTAAGTATATTCTTAAGCATGGTCTATCTGCTAATGATGCACAATCTGGTAAGCAAGGTGAAAGTTTAGGTACTAGAGGAATACCATTCTTTGATAATGAAACTTTAAAATTAACTGCTAATATTAATTCTACAGAAGATGAGATTCCAATTGCTTTACCTGATGGATCAACAACATCTGCATCTATTCAAGCAAGATTCCCATTAGGATGTTATATCCAAATTGAAAATGAGATACTAAGAGTTGTTGATAAAACAATTCAAACTGGTGTTAAATTAAAAGTTATTCGTGGTGCATTAGGTACGATTGTTGATAATCATGTTATTGGGCAGTTAGTAACTAAGATTAAACCACTTTCTATTGAATTACGAAGACCATCTATTCTAAGGGCATCTGGTCATACATTTGAATATCTTGGTTATGGTCCAGGTAACTATTCAACTGGTTTACCACAGGTACAACTTAAGACTCTAACTGAAAGGGAAGAGTTCTTAGCACAATCACAAGAAACTTCTTGTGGTACTGTTGTTTATACTGGTATGAATGATCAAGGTGATTTCTATATTGGAAATACTAAGATTTCAGCAGATAGTGGTGAGCAAATAACATTTGATATTCCAGTTCCAACTGTAACGGGTGAAGATCCAAGTACACTTAGTGTTGTATTTGATGAAGTAATTATTAAACAAAGATTACTTGTTGAAGGTGGATCTAATAACTCTATATTATCTCAGTTCGATGGTCCTGTTACATTCAACGGACCTGTTAGATTTAATAAGAAACTAACAATAACTGAAGACTTTGATGTTTTTGGTAAGGTTAAGTTTACTAATCAAGATGATGTAGTTAACTTTACTGCTTGTCAGGGACCTTTAAATGCTGCATTCTCTGTAGTTGGTGGTGTTGCGATTGGTAAGAAATTACAAGTTCGTGACCAAGTTAAGATCTGTTCAACTGATACTGAGGCATTATCAGTTAATGGTGGTGTTGGTATTGGTGGAGTACTTGCTGTAACTGGTGCATCAACATTCACTGGTATTATTGGTGCTAATGGTGGTTTACATGTACCAGATGGTAAGAGTATCACATTAGGTGATTATGATACTACTGTTGATGGTGTTTATTATAAGGGTGATTTAGAACTTTATCATGATGGTTTCAATTCTGTCATAAGAGAGGTGGGTGCTGGTGATCTTTACCTACAAAGTGGAGGTAGAGTCATTATAGGTAATACGACAAATCTTCAACAAGGTCTTGTTTATGATGAAGGAGATAAGATTACATTATACCATAATGGGGAGCAAAGACTAGAGACTACTTCCGATGGTGTTAAGATTGGTTATCTTGGTGAAGTTGATGGTAATTTGGTATGTACTGGTGACATTACTGCCTTCGCATCTTCTGATGAAAGGTTAAAGGATAATATAGTACCTATTCCCAATGCTCTTGATAAGGTTCTTTCAATTAGTGGTAATACCTTTAAGTGGAATAATGGAACTGGTGCTACAGTACCTGCTAAAGCAGGACAAGAAGATACTGGTGTAATCGCCCAAGAAATTGAGAAACTTGGACTTCCTGGTGTAACCACAGTTAGAGAGACTGGAACTCACGCTGTAAATTATGAAAAACTTGTTCCTCTTCTAATAGAAGCAATTAAGGAACTTTCAACTAAGGTTGATGCTTTATCTAATAAATAACTAAAAAATTACTATATAAATGGCTAATATTACAAAGGCATTCAATTTCCGTAATGGTGTCCAGGTTGATGATGACAACCTGATTGTAAATCAAACTGGTCTGGTTGGTATAGGAACTACTATTCCCACTGAGGCTTTGGATGTCCGAGGTAAAGTTAGCGTACTTCAAGATCCAAGTGTTGCAGGATCTGGATTGATTAATGCAACAAGTGGTATAATTACATCTCTTACTGTAACTGATACCTTAATTGTTAATAATGCCAATGTAAGTACAGGACAAGTTGGTGAAGGTGTTGCTGTAGGATCTCCTGCTGGAGTTGTAACTGCTACCACTGGTATTGTTACATATTTTGGTGATGGGCAATATTTGGAAAATGTTCCTACATCACAGTGGGATAATATTAATGTTGGATTAGGATATACAAGCATATATGCAAAAGGAAATGTAGGTGTTAATACTGTAGATCCTAGATTCTCCTTCCAAGTTGGTGGTAATAATACAGATAATTTAGGTAGTTTTGCAGAAGGTGTAGGTATTAACTCTACTGGTGGCATTGTAGCAACTGGAGTTATAACTGCATCTAGTTTGAAAGGTGATGTTCTTGGTAATATTCATAGTGGAATATCAACTATTGGTCAAATAGAATCTGATAATACTAATGTTACTGGAATCGTAACTGCTGGCATAGGATTTACTGGAGATATAAGGGGTAATGTAGTAAGTGGTATATCAACCATTACAAATATAGTTGGTACTGATGTTAATGTATCTGGTATTGTAACTGCTGGTATAGGATTTACTGGTGCTTTAACTGGAAATGTTACTGGTAATGTTCAAGGAGATGTAACAGGTAATATTAATTCTGGAGTATCTACTGCTACTAAATTAGATGTAACTTATATAAATTCATCACCTTCTATTGGTGTTGTTACTACTGGAAGTATTAATTCTGCTAGTGCTAATATTGGTATTTCGACAGCATCTCATTTTAATATTTCAGATAAACTTGGAATTGGTATAAACAATCCAGCTCATGATCTACAAATATTGAAAGTTGGAATATCTACAGTATCTGTTATTGGAACCGATGTTGCTAGAATAAATGTTGGACAGAAATTGGTATCTAATACAGGTATTGGTGAGAGTATAGGTGGTATTAGATACGGTGCTACTTCAAAATCACTTGATATTTTTAATGGTGATACTGGAGATATTAATAACTATATTCATCTTGGTAGTTTTGTTGGTCTTAATACAGGATCATTTAGGTGGTTCCATAAGACAAATAATAATGTGATGACTCTTACCTATGATGGTAAGTTGGGTATTAATAAGGAAAATCCAGAAACAGCACTTGATGTTGTTGGTGTATCGACATTTACTGGTAATGTTAAAGTTGATGGTAATTTTGAAGTTACGGGTGGATTTACAGGAAGTGCTGCAATTCCAGACATTATTAATGGATCAAATCTTAATACAAATTCTGGTGTTTCAACCTTCAGTCATATTAGTGTAGGACATGTTGTAGGAGTATCCACTGTTGCTATTGGAACTGCTTTTGCGAATGTAGTTGCTGATATTGATGCTCAAGGAAGCACAGCGTTACTTAACAAAGTTGGTATTGGAACAACTGTAGTTAGTGGAATACTACAGGTAGAAGGAAATGCTTCTATTAAGAATCTAGGTATTGGAACTATAACTCCAAGATGTGCTGTTGACTTCCAAGATGCTGGTAATGGAGGAACGACAAGTTATATGAGACCACCAAAAGTTACAACTACGATAAGAGATACTTTACCTACTGTTGCAGGTGCATTCATTTATAATGAAACAACTAATAAATTCCAAGGATATAATGGTAGTTCTTGGGTTGACTTGCACTAGGGGAGTAATTATAAATGACACTTAATTTTTCTAATTCTGATTTACCGTCACTTAATACAGAATCTGATACAGTTGCGGAACTTAGATATAAACAAGAACATAATCTTCTTCCTACACCAGAACCTTCTACCGAGGTTAAGAACTATCAGATTAAAACAAAAGATGCTTCTTCTTGGACTGATATTCATAGTAAATTAATTACTTTTGGTACTAATGATTCTTCTATACCACAGCGTACTTGTTCATGTAGTAATTATAGAGGACATAGTGTAAAGACAGGAACTTATGAAATATCTGAAGTAGAAGCAATAGAATTAAGAAAAAATCCTAATGTTGAATATGTTGAGTTAGATCCTGAATTTCATGAAGAAGCTAGAATAGAAATTCAACCACTTGATACAATTAATAGGTTTGGTAAGAATGTAAAAAATTATAGAAACCTTGCTTCTTCATCTGCTGGTGTAACTGCTGGTGCAACAGAAGTTGTAAATTCTTTGGTTGCTACTGGTGCTGGTAGTGCTACTGGTACTAGTAATTGGGTTAAGGTATCTGATAGTCATACAAATAGTAATGGAATAACATATTGGAGTCAAATATCATCTTTATTGATGGATTATGCTGTATATCCATCTGTTCCTGCAAATGTATCTACACCAGATCCATTAAGAAATACATTACAAGAAGGTACTAATACTTTTACTTTATCTGGTGCTGGTTGGTATAAGATAGAAATTGTAGCTGATGGTTCAGAAGCATATGTTGAAGTCCTTGACAATACTAATAATTGGTACGATCATAAACCTGGAGTATTACTTCCTAAAGATCCAAGAGGTCGTGGGCATTTCTTTGAAATTATACAACTTGGGTATAAAGCAGCAGGTACATCAATTACTGTAAATTATAAGGTAAAAAACGGTAATTGGAATACTCCATCAGAAGAAAGTTGGAATAAAAATCCAGGTGGTATTGGATGGAGAATAATGAAGCAATCTCTTAGTGCTCCTGATACTGATCAATCTATGAGGTATGCTTTTCCAAACACTCCAACTAATGCAGAGGATAATCGTACTGGATGGCAATCTCTAAGAACTGGACCATCTGGAACTAATCCTTTTGGAAGTGACCCTCATACTGTAGTTAATAGTGATGTTACTTATCAAGATGATGGTACTGATGTTGATCTGATTGTTGTAGATAGTGGTACTTGGGCTGGGCATCCAGAATTTTGTACTAATGAAAAAGATCCACCAAATTTTATTCCAGGAAATGTTTTATCTAGATCTGGAAAATCTGGGGTTTTAGATTTAATATTAGATGCACCTTATTATCTTGATCCTGATTACTTTGATTCAAGTGCTTCATATTTAGAGACTCGTTGGGATGGAACTGTAGTTCCAACTGAATCTGCAGCAAGAGCTTGGTGGTCAAGTCCTTCCAATAGATCTGATACTTACAAAAATGCTTATCCAATTACAGGTCAGTTTTCTTTAAGTATCAGTACTTCTTATACAAGAGAAGCATATTCTGGAACTGATGAAACAATACCTTTCTACTTAGTAGAAAACCCTCCTGGATCAGGTCAGTACATAACGGTTTATGGATCTGATCATGGAACACTATGTGGTTCTTTAGCGTATGGTAAGAATTTTGGAAGAGCATTTAATTCTAATAAATGGTCATTATGTCTTTTTAGTTCTGTACCAGCAGCTACTTTATGGGAGATACAACAGGTATTTCATCAAACAAAACCAGATAACCCTAAATTTAGTGGCAGTTCTGCAAAGAATAAAACAGTTTCTACTAATAGTTGGGGACAAAGACAATCAACTGGTCCTTTTGTTGTTGGTAGTAGTCCTTATAAGGTAAATTATCAAGGAACAGAATACAATTATACTTGGCAACAGAAAGACATATATGGCAATACTGTTGGTCCTATGCCACCTCCAGGTAATGCAGGATTTGCTTATGCAGAAGATGCACTTGCATCAACTAATCCGTGGACAGGTACTGTACCAGCTTGTTTAAGAGCTTCTGATATTAATGGGGATGAAACAATAGGATATTATAGTTTGGGATATAGTTGGGAGCTTCATCCACAACAGTTAAAGGAGGATGGTTACGGTAGTAGTGCTGCAGAAATTAATGCTGCAATTGAAGCTATGAATTCTGGTATTCATTTTGTTTTTGCTGCTGGTAATGATTCTAATTATTGGGTTGACAAAGACGATGTCAACTATAATAACTGGGTTTCTAGACCTGATGGAACAGGAATTCCTGGAAATGGATCTGCAACTGGTAAGTATTATTTTAATCGTGCATCTTATCCTTCAGGAATAGGATATGAAGCTACTGGTTTAAATGATGTATTTACTATAGGTGCAATAGATGATGAATATATGAATAGACCAGATTTCTCAGACGATCCTTCATTTGTTGATTATGGACCAAATGCACAATCTGGTACTGTAGAGACTATGGCTCGCAGTGGTCCAGCAAATAATCTTAAATCAAATTGGAATTGGGGTTATGGTGGTCCAAGGACAGCACCAGGATTTACTTTTACAGAAACTGTACCAAACGTTGGAGTTGTAACTCTTCATCGTGATAGATATGCTGGATATGCACATCATCGTCGTTGGAATAGATCAATTGATTATTCCACTAGAGGAACTTATATAGATTATTGGGCTCCTGCAGATAGTACTTTAGCTGCTAGAGGATCTAGTATTACTATTAATAATGATGGTAGTGATGGTTCATTTTCTATAACAAGAAATGATCCTAAACCTGCATCGTTTGGTTCTACTAAGGCATATCTAGACGGTTTTATGAATGGAACTTCTGCTGCTTGTCCTGTAGCTGCTGGAGTAATTGCTTGTCATTTACAGCAAAATAGAACTACAGCACCCAAACATCTTAAAGGATATTTAAACAGTAATATTGCTGCTGATACTAATGTATATAAAGGAGTACAACCATCATCATCAGATCCTAATGATCCTTTATGGAATCAGCATTATGGTAATATGGGTAATGATATTAAAGTTATTAGAGAATTACCTGAAGGAACAAAGCATACTAATACACCTAATCCTTGTTATACTGCAAGTAGCGGAATTGATGCAACTAGAAATTTAAATGAAAGATATACTGTAACTTCAGCATCTGGTGTTACGATAATGATCAGAGGTATTAAAGAGTTTTCTTCATCTGATGTAAGTATTCCTGCCACTTTAAGAGTTAAGAATGGATATTATCCTGTTTATACTACTCACGATATGACTTCGACTCAGCGTGGTTTAGTTAAATTTAGGATTAAATCTGGATCGAATGATCAGATTCTTGAGGTTTCTGATGATGGTGGATCTAGTTATAATTACTTTACTGTGAGAGTTGTTAGTGGTAATTTTGTTATTTCTAGACAAGGTTTGATTTATTATTATTTAAATAAACCAAACGAATATGAAATTGAAGTTGGAGATGAGACCCCAACTTATATTATATCTACTAATTCACAATCATATAATGAGGGTCAACAAATTATTACCACAGTTCAGACTAGTTTTGTTGCTTCAGGAACAGTTCTTTATTGGAGTTTATCTGGAACTGGTATAACATCTGGTGATTTTTCAGCAGGTTCTCTAACTGGACAAGTAACTATTAATGCTCAAGGAACTGCTGTATTTAATCATACTCTTGCTAATGATTTAACAACAGAAGGAACTGAAACAGTTGCAATTAAGTTGTTTAGTGATTCTTCTAGAAATACACAGGTTGCTACAACCAGTGCTACTATTATTGATACATCTAAGGGTTCAACTTATGCAATAGTTCCTTCTAACACAAGCGTAAATGAAGGATCAACAATGGGATATGGTGTTGGAACATCGAATGTTGCTGATGGAACTACTTTATATTGGTCTATGAGTGGTACTAATATAACTGCTGATGATTTTTCTCCAAGTGGTTTAACTGGTAGTGGAACGATTAGTAATAATTCATTTGCTTTTACTAGAACTGTTGTAAATGATTTAAAGACAGAAGGAGTAGAAACAGTAGTCTTTAAATTGTTTACTGATTCTGCTAGAACAAATGAAGTGGCATCTAATAGTACTGTTAAGATTCAAGATACATCAACAACACCAGCAGGACCTGGTTATACTATAACTCCAAACAAGACTACTTTGGACGAAGGAGATCAAATTATATTTACAGTTGCTACAACTAATGTCGCTGAAAATACTACTTTACATTGGCAAGTACTCGCTGATACTGGAAATGTTGATGCAAATGATTTTGGTTCTGGTGAGTTTGCAGGTTCAGATCAAATATCATCTGGTGGATTTACTATTACTCAGAATGTTGCAAATGATGCAACAACAGAAGGAGCAGAAAAATATACTATCGTTTTATACCCAGATAACACATATGATTGGCCATCTAGATTAGCACAGTCAGCATTAGTCACAATTAATGATACTTCTGTATCTGCTTCAACTTATGTTATATCTCCTAGTCCAGCTCAATTAGATGAGGGTGGTACATTCACAACAACAGTTAATACAACATATGTTGATGAGGGAACAGTTCTTTATTGGAGACTGGAAGGTTCTGGTATTGATGCTAATGATTTCTCATCTGGATCATTGACTGGAAGTGGTACTGTCAATGCTTTAGGAACATTTAATTTTTCTCATACTGTTGCAAACGATACAACAACTGAGAGTGAAGAACAAATCAATATATGTTTATATGGTGATTCTGCAAGAACAATTAAGCTTGCTGAAACTGGTGTTATAGTTAATGATACATCACAGTCACCAACACCTACTTATGTTATTCAACCAGATAAGTTAGAATATGTTGAAGGAGACGCTGTAAGTGTTAAATTTATTACAAGCGGTGTTGCGGCTGGAACTACACTTCATTGGAAAATGGTTCCAACTGGTACTAATCCTATTGATGATGGTGGCGGTGGCGGTACTAATGGTACTGATAATAGTGCTGATTTTGATATAGGTCCAGGAATGTGGGGTTCTGCCAATGTTCAAACTCCTGCACCAGGTGTAACTAATGATGGTTTTGGTTATTCTTGGGTTTGCAATCAAGATCAATTAACTGAAGGTGATGAAACATTTAAGATAGAAATGTATACTGCTCATAGTGGTGGTACTGGCGGTACTTGGTCTGGTCTTTTAGCAACATCACCTGTTTGTACTATAAAAGATACTTCAACTGCACCTGGTACTTCTACCTATACCCTTACTGCAAATACAAATCCAATTAATGAAGGAGATTACCTTGGACTTACTGTTACAACAACTAATGTTGCTAATGGAACAGTTTTATATTGGGAATATAGTGGTGTAACTTCTGGTGATCTTGAAGATGGTGCTTTACAAGGATCTGTGACAATTCCTCCAGAGGCAACTAAGTCTTGGGGAACTACTATTAAAGCAGATACTCTTACAGAAGGAAGTGAAACACTTGCTGTTAAATTATATTCTGATTCTGCAAGAACAACTCAGGTTGGTAGTACTCTTAATATCACTATTAATGATACTTCTATAGGTTCAGAACCAACTTATGTTATTTCTACTACTGATACCAGATTTAATGAAGGAGATTCGTTCACAACAACAGTTACTACAACTAATGTTGCTGATAATACTGTGCTTTACTGGTCATTATCTGGTGCTGGAATATCTGAGGAAGATTTCAATTTAGCAAATACAGTTACAGGTTCTGGTACTATTACAAGTAATACTTTTACCTTTAGTCATACTATTAAAGAAGATGTAACTACTGAAGGTGACGAAGTGATTAGTATTAAATTGTATTCTGATTCTGGTAGAATAACTCAGGTAGGTAATACACTTTCTGTAACTATTAGAGATACTTCTCAACCAGGTTATAATATAAGAGTGACAGCACCTAATAATAATGAATATATAATAACAGGAACAGATAGAAACGGCTCAATTTAGAGAAATAAATGGCTAGCAATCCAACCCTAACATTTAAGGAAGGTGATAGAATTAATCTTAATGTAGATGAAGCCACTGGGCATCCATTCTATATTAAAACAACAGATACAACAGGATCAGGAGATCAAGTTTCTGGTGTAACTAATAATGGCACTACTGATGGTATGGTTATATGGCAGACCCAAGGTGGTGATGCTGGTACATATTATTATAAGTGTGGTAATCATGCTGCAATGGGTGGAACCATTGTTATTCAAAGTGCTGCACCATTACCTGGATATAGTATAGATGTAACTGCTGCTAGTGCTGCAGATTATAATCTTTCGGGTAAGGATAGTACTGGTAATATATCTGGTGATGATATTGATGTTACAATATATGAGGGTAATAGAGTTAATTTTCTTGTTGATGCTGCTGGACATCCATTTTATCTTAAAACGCAAGCATCTTTAGGAACTGGAGATCAGATTTCTGGTGTAACTGGTCAAGGATTAGTGTCTGGTGTTACTCATTGGACTCCTCCTGCTGGTAGTGCTGGCACATATTATTATCAATGTGCTTATCACGCTGGAATGGGTGGTAAGTTAATAGTATTAGGATCTAATACTCCTGGTAATCCTTCATATGGCGGTAAGACATCAAATGGAGGACCATTAACAAAGCATACTTCGGCTTATCTAGATATTGAGAAAGCAGGACCATATTTTACTGGAAGTGTTCCTATTAAGTTCAGCCAGATGAGGAGTTATTTTAAAGAAAAAACTACTGGATCAGTATCAGCAAAAGAACTTAAGAGAAATACTAATGATCTTGAAAGAGATCCTATTGTTCCTGATTCTACAGAAAATAGTGCTGTAGCCGATACTGTTTCTTTTAATTGGAAGGCAAGTCAATTTAGAGGATCAGTAAAAAGATATTATGCAACCACAAATGATACGGGTGGAGGTGCTGGAGGTGCTATTGCTAATTTAAGTATGGGTAGATTTAGTGGTGATAATGGAGCAGATTGGAGTAATGGTGGCACACAAGGAGTAGATAGTATTAATCAAATTGATGGTAATATTGCAAGGAATGTTCAAAAGCACATTTATATTGATAAAGTATTATATTCTGGTGATATGGGTACTGGTGGATTTTATGGTAGTGGTCAAAATGGTAAAGATAAAAAACCTGCTGCTAGATTAATACCAAGTGAACCAAATAATGCAGCAGTTCCAGCACATAATGTAAGAATGTATGTAGAGAATACTGGAGCGATTTATGGATCTGCTGGTTTAGGTGGATATCATTCTAATGGTGGATATACAAATGGTGTTCCTAAGAAATCTGATCCAGGTAAAGATGGTGGTGTTGCATTAAAAATATTGCATACTGGTAGTCAAACTGATATTTTCCTTAAAGAAAATGCTAAAGTCTGGGGTGGCGGTGGCGGTGGTGAACAAGGATCTATGGGAGAACTTATTGGTTCTTCTATGGAAGATATGAAGCATGATTGTATTAAAAGTTATAATCAAGAGGGTGCTGGTTGTGGAGTATTACCAGTATGTGAGCCTGGAGATGAAATAGAAGATGGAACTCTTCAGGAGACTGGACCTTGTGGACCTGATGGATCACAACAGACATACAGAGCTGTTTGTAAAAATATTACTAAATCTACTGCACCAGTTCAAGGTATAGGTGGTAAAGGTGGAAATGGTGCTGGATGGGCTTATACACAATGGGTTGGAGGTGGTCCAACAGAAGAGGAGGATGGTGCATCTGGTACAGTTAATGAGTGTGGAGTTTGTCCTCCAGGAACTCAATTAACTGGTGGAAATTGTTCTAGTGTAGGTGGAGATGGTGGTAAAGGTGGAGATTGGGGTAAGGGTGGTCAAGCAACACGACCAATAGAAACTGGAGAACCATATGATGCAGGTAAAGGTGGTGCTGCTATTTGTGGATTGAATCCTGATAATAATCAAAAGAATTGGGTAATAGGTGGAACAATATCTGATAGCACATTAAAAGGAAGTTATACTGGTGGTTGTGATGGAAGTTCTGGAGGACAACCACCAATAGATGAAGCACCTAATGTTACTGTTACTAAAAATAATTATGTAAGATTTGGAGATGATGCTGGAACTGGTTCTGGTGGATATGGTTCAACTGGAGCA
>VTLG01000169.1_pt1 | contig 20688 bp, 8 predicted proteins | sample 4694571 | NCBI WGS metagenome assembly VTLG01 (sample SAMN12604809, study PRJNA352737) | marine metagenome | biome: ENVO:00000447; feature: ENVO:00000209|ENVO:00000569|ENVO:01000036; material: ENVO:00002151; isolation source: viral sequences binned using virsorter ... | reverse complement strand
TACATAATATACTTATCATCATCGTTATTAACATTAGTTGCGTTGTTACCAGTATCATCTAGTGTAACTGTAACATTACTATCTAAATCTTTTATCTCACCATAACTAGAGTCACCTTCAGCATAATCAAGGTTAAGGGTTAATATTTTACCTGCAGTTAGGTCAGAATGTTTGACTTGCCATGATCCACCATTTAAATCTCTATTTTTGATAATAACAAAATTAGGTACAGCATTCAAACCATGAGGAACTGTTTGGTCATCTGACCCATTACCTGTATAACCAGTTATTGAGAATCCTGCTGTAGCATTAATCCATTGTCCAGTTGGAGTTATATTATATGAAGATGACGGTGTTACTTCTGTTCCTGCATCCCAGAACCATCCTACATAATCTTTAGTATCTTGGTTTACACCAACACTATTACCTAGTGTTATACCAGTGCTACTCCAAGAATCGATCCTATCGGTAGCACTACTATTTTCAGCATCATTATCATTAGAATAGATTGCGCTGTCTTTACCTCTAACAGCATCAATATTTTGGTGATACCAAGTAGTATCTCTACCTTTTATCCATACGAAGTCAGGTTGGAAATTGAGTGGTACTTTATTAGTACCTGTTGCACCGTTACCAGTCCAAGTTTTTGCATTAAAATACTTAGATGGATTGTTTATAATTTCAGCTGCTGCATCTTTGAATGTATTGTCGAGGTTAGCGGTACATAAGGCTTTGAAACCTGAAGGTACACTTGATGAATACTTCCAAGCACGTTGACCGAAATTAACTGATAAACTACTTGCATTATATAACTGAACAAAAGGAACATAAGTATCACCAATAGTTAAATCAGTGAAAGCTGCATTTGTATTAGTACCAGCTTCTATCTCAGACTTAGTAGCTGAATTCTGCCATTCACCATTAATTGCAAACCAAATGTCTCCACCATCTAAATCATAAGCTACAGAAACAACATCTCCTACGGTATTCCAAGAGTTACCATAAGCTGCATTTTGATTGTTCCAGCGTTTAGTACCACCTTCATCAAATCCTCTACATGTTGCTGTACCTTTCTGATCTCCTGTATAATCGTGTGGCTGAACAATACCAACACATTCCGATCCGTTTGTTATTAATTCAACTTCAAAATACCATTTTCCACTTGTTGCTCCAATAGTACCATGATGACAATACCAACCTCCTGAAGAGGAAGTTGCTACTAAATTACCTTGACTAAGAGTAGCTGGACTAGTATTCAGAGCGTTAAGTACACAATAATTACCTCGTACTTCTCCACCAGCACCAGTGTCTTCTCCATAATTCGTTGGAGTATCGACGAGGGAGTCTAATTCAAATGGTGGTCCTTTTCTAATCTGTCCTGATACGTCATCATAAGTGTTACCTGGTGAGGCAAAAACTAAATAAGGAGTTACATCAGTGCTTGTACCTGGAATAACATCTGCTCTGAATCCACTTGATGCTGTGTCTCCATCTGTCCCTGAGGTATTTCTAATTGGAAGTCCACCTGTTGCACTTGCAACTGACGTTGAACTATTTGGAACTGTAAAGGCCCCTGTGTACTTGCCTATTCCGTTATAAATCCTTATATCAGAAATCTCCCCGTCAAATTCTAAGCCCCATCCTTTAGGATCCATTCCTATTATCATTTCACTCGTACTTGTCATGTTATCAGTATCAGATTGGGAATCTATTTCTGTTCCGTCTAAATATAACTTAGACGTTCCAGATATCCTTACCACTGCTACGTGATACCAAGTATTTGTAGACCAAGCATAAGCCTTTTCATGCTTAGCATTATATCCAGCTCTTATTGATCCGTTTGAACCATTTGATGCCCAAAAATTAATTCCCCACCATGAACCACCAACTGAATTAGAAACTGCATATGCATCATGGTGAGAATGCATTCTTACCCATGCTTCAGCCGTGTAATCTCCTGTTCCAAACTTCCAGTCGCTACTAGTTTGAGTACTGGCATAATCATTAGAGCCATCAAATTGTTTTGATGTTCCATAGAATTTAGTATTACTTGTAGTGGTAGTTGCTCCATTTACAGCCGTAACAGTTTTAGACCCTCCCCAACTAGCGCTAGTCTCAGAAGTTAAATTATTAACCGTGAAGTCGTTGCGGTTTGGAGTTGTAAATTCTGCCGTATATTTCGCTTTTGAATATACCCTAAGATCACTTAAATAACCTTGAGTAGGATAACTACCGTCTCCAGCATAACCACCAATTTCTATTTGACCGACACTAGCATCACCATCTGAAGCAAGATTATAAGCAGTAGTAGTTTTAGTTCCTCTTAATTTTCCATCTATATACATTTTCCAGGTAGTACCTGAACCACTTCTTACAAGTGCGTAATGATTCCATGAACCAACTGGACAATTTTCTGCAATTATATAATCGCTTTCACTAGAAGAACTCCATATTCTAAGTGCATCTCCACTAGTTCTATAGATCAATAAAGGGTAAGGTGAACCGAAACCATCTTTCTGCATAGCGAATATATAACTATTAGTGCTAGGTGTGTCAGCCCATTTTCCCCACCACTCTATAGTGAAGTCTCCTGTACCAACATTGAAGTCAGAAGCATTTGTTGTACTTTCAGAAGCTTTATCAGCTCCTACATCAAAATTAGCTGCATTACCATAAAACTGAGCATCAGTAGTAACTGCATAAGCAGTAGCTGAATCGGTAAACGTTCTGTTAGTACCAGATCCATCTCCATATCTAATAGTTGCATGTACATCAACAGCTGGACCTGCAGCATTTAAAGGACATGCCAATAAAAGATCAGCTTTATCAGGATCATCTCTATTACCAGATCCTATAATTGTACCGTCTACATCATCTGTATTTAGTATAGGAATTCCACCTGTAGCAGTTTCAACTGTTGTATCAAATGAGTTCCTACCTAACCTTGCATTATTTGTTATGTCGTTGAACTTGAGGTGGAAGCTGTTATCAACGGTATCATCAATTAAGATGTGTCCATCAATTTCAATTGCCGATATTTTAAATTCATCAGTTCCTGATCCACCACGTGTCCAATGAAGACCATGTGTACCATCGAGAGTTGTTATTGAACTAGGTGCCCGCCACCAACCAGTACCATTAGCTATTGCATTACTAGTGTAATCAACATTATTAATTTTAAATGCAGCAGAACTATGGTTAGTTGGTATTTCGGTAAAATATACCCTTATAGAGTTAAGACCTGTCCAGTTAGGTTTTAAAGTAACCGTATCAGCATTTGCTCCCCATACCTGTGTAGTACTTAGATTGCCATCAAAAGCTTCGTTTAAATTATCAATACTTATAGATCCAGTTCTAGTAACATAGTTAGTCCAATTTCTTCCATCATTCTGGTTATTTCTTTCCGTTGGATCGGTTTGGCCATCTACAAGAATGACACCATCGACTTCAATAGCACTTATTCTAGGGCTAGTACCTGTTTTACCATATGTAAGTGTTGTTAATGGACTATTAATTCTAGATATAGTTGCCAGGTCTATAGTCCATGTTCCATCATTGGTAACATTAGGAACATAGCTGCTTATATCAATCCCATTAACAGCAAAATAACTACCGTCTAATTTACCTTTAAGACGTAAATTAGTGAAAGGAATAGGTGTTGTTGGGGTGAAAACACACTGATTTCCAGATGCATTACCTGCAACAGTATTAGTAGTTAAACTGGTATCAAATATATTAACCGCTCCAGCGCCTCCATCAAAAGTACCTGTCCACATTCCAGACCAGGTTTTATTAGTATTAGGAGCTGGAAGTGCAAAGGCTTTTGGATTCCATACACCCGTTGAATCGAATGATCCGAATGCAGCTGGGGATAAGGCTAGGCCGTCAATGAAGTGTACGTCGGCTAAATAACCATCACCGTATTGACCTGCATCATGAGCTTTGCCTATCCAGAGATTTTCACCAGCTTTTAGCCAATCTGCTGCATCATTTTGGTCTGGATATGTTGCTGTTGAAAAACTTGTTTCTCGTTTTCCATTGATATAGATACGTAATCTTTCTGAATCTGTAGCATTTACAGTATCAGAAACTATAACTAAATGAAGCCAACCAGCTGGACAACGTAATGCACGATTAGTTTGTAATTTGTGAGTATTTCCGTCCCAGTGAATAATTAACGTACCATCACTTAATATCTGCATCTGAGACGTGTCAGAAGCAGTAAGCCATTTAACATTTACTGCATCACCTGATGGTTTTGCATGATGTTTAATCCAAAGAGCATAAGTCCAAGTTCTTCTATTACCATCAGTGCTGATGCTTTTATGTAAATAAGCCGTGTCATCATCATTAAACCTAAGTGAACGTTCTATTTGATAGGCATCATCACTGCCGGTAGTTTGACCAGAGGCACCAGCAAGGGCGTTGTTATGAAAGAAGCTCATTAGGAAACGTCGTAGTTAGTGGTTCCGACAACTAAAATGTGAGTGCTATCGAGCACCCGATAATCCAAAACATCAGCTTTTCCACTGGTTGCTGTATAAGTTGGACCTGTATCTCCAGGGAATTTCCAATAACTTCCGTACCCACTAAACCCAGCTCCAGTAACAAATATCGTTCCTGTTTGTCCAGCTACGCAGTTAGTTGGATTACCTAATGTACGTGCTGTTGATGCATCAGTAGTGATATTAAAGTTTGTACTTGTTGCCAGGTCTAAAGTAATAGTTGATGCATCTGAAATTGCATCTATTTCTGCTATTGCTGCTTTCTGAGCAGTAACAACTCCACTGAAAGAAGCACCTGCGAGTGGTGCATAACCAGGGACTGTTGGTGTTCCAGTGAGTGTTGGACTGGCTAATGTTGCGTAATCACCCAGTTCTGTTTGAACGTAAGCAGTAGTTGCCACCTGTGTTGTGTTGGTGTCAGCCGCTGCGGTAGGTGCTGCAGGTGTTCCTGTAAACGTCGGAGATGCTAGTGGCGCATAATCAGCAATGCTTGCACCTGTAGGAATGGTGACTGTTCCTGTAAAAGTGGGGCTAGCAATGTTTGCTTTACCAGTAATGTCTGGCAACGCAGCTGTTACGAATGCAGTGGTAGCAATTTGAGTGGTATTCGTTCCACTACCTGCTGTTGGTGCTGTTGGTGTTCCAGTTAACGCAGGGCTGTTTGCTCCAAGAGAAGGATGTCCTCCTTGAGTAGTGCCATCATGAACAACCAATCCATTGGTGGTTGTGTCAACTGTGACTTCACCAGCTGCACCAGTGAAGGAGTTGTGCTCCGTGGTTGTGCCACGGCGTAGTTTGAGAAGTTTGGCCATGGTTTAAGTGAGAGAGCCGAAATCCATTTGCAAGTTGTCTCCGCTAATAGTACCGACCTCCGTCAGGTTTTTGTCATTGCAGTCAAGATGACCGCCAAGTTCAGGTGTTGTGTCATCTAAAAGGGATTGTAATCCCCCTTGAATATTCACAAAACCACTGCCGTTATGGTACTTAAGAACATTGTTATTAACGTCATACCAAAGTCTGCCAGCACTTGGGCTGCTTGGCGAGCTAGTACTAATAACGTATTCCACTGCATAGCGATTCACATCACCAATACTTGCTGCAACTGTATTGACGTTTGTTGTGTTATTACCGACAGCAGTGATATTGCCGCTAATACCAGCCAGTGTACTTAAAGCATTTGTTGCAACCGTTCCATCTTGAACATCAGCCAAGGTTCCAATGTTAGTGATGTTGTTTGCAATTGTTTCTAAATCATTTCCAGAGCTGGTGTTGATTGATTCTGTGATTGCACCTAAGTCTTCTTGAGCAACAATTTCACCAGCGACAACAGCAATTTGATTTAACTGTGTCTGGTTAGGACTAAACGGTTCCCAGCTATCACCGTCATATGCTTTTAATCCATCTTGAGTGGTGTCATACCAAAGGTCACCTTCTTGTAGTGAAGAACTATCTGCTCTAGTTGTTGGTGCAGAATCTGATATCAGATATAAATCTGCGAAGTTATTGATCTTGGCAATGTTCGTTGCACAAGTAGCAACAGAACTTGCGTTGGTGGCAACTGTTGTGACTTCACCTGCTTTAGGTACTAAGCGGTGAAAGGCATAAGTATGAAGAGTGGAAGTGGTTTCAAGGATGACTCCAAATCCAGCTGTTAAGACAGTTGATCCACATCCTGTGATTGAAACGGTATTACCTGAACCTGCACCATCTGTAATCGTGACGGTTCCTCCTGATGGAGTCCGTGTAGAAGCAATAGCTTTAATACTGACTAATGTTCCACCACTGTTATTGATATCTGGGTTAGCAGCAGGGAAGGATGTCTCATTACCAACAGGAACAAAACCACCAGTCTCTTCTAAAAGATCAATGATTCTGTTATCAATTGCTTGAGTTGTGGCAACGTATGAGTTGCTAGCACTCCAAGCTGTTCCACTATCAATTGTTTCTGTACTGTCTTGTCTGAAGTAACGAGAGTCTGCAGCTTGTGTTGTAAATAGACTTGTGTCGTTAACTGTTGCAGCGGCTTGTTCTGAATTAGTTACGACTGCTGCTGCTGCAAGTTTTGCCAGTGTCAGGATATTGTCTGGGATTTTATTGATCGTTACAGCACCGTCGTTGATCTTTGCTTCTGTTACTCCTGAATCAGTAATACTGACTGCAATTTGACCAGTACTTGGGCTGTTGTCTGTAACGGTAATTCCTGCTCCGCCACTGACATCACCTGTTAAAGCCGTATCAATTTTGCTATCAATTCGAGCGTCAGTTGCTGATGTTGTTGGAGTCTTTGTATCAACAGCACTCCAGCTATCAGTACTTAAAATCTTGGGAAAGATATTGTCATCAACGTATTTTTTAGTTGCAGCACCCTGGTCAGTTGTGGGGTCAACGACGTTAACGATTGGCTGGCTATTGGCATCAATACCAGTTGAAGTCCAGACGAGAGTCTGTGAAAGGTTGTCGTCTAGTTCTTGTGCTTTATATAGATGTTGATAATTGCTTGTATCGAAATCAGAAGCGACAGGGGTTGATCCATCAGAGAAATCAACCAGTAAAGAAGTTAGTGGTGTTGTTCTTCTTACTTCAACCCTTTGTCCATTAGGAGGTGTAGTGGTGATTTGAATTCTGCTGTCATTTACCCAAGTAAAAGGAGCATCAACGTAATTCACCGCCGCAGTAACGTGTTCCTTACGGATGTAAGAAAAAGGAAGGTCGTACTGATTGGTTGAACCGTTGCCAGTGGCGACGACGTAGGAATTTGGCATGGGCTTTAGCGGGGAACGAGGTCCGTGTTAATTGGATTGGAGGGAGGGAGCCCTGGAGCATGACCATATTTAAGCCTATAATTTGTGGCTTTGTTTATTTGACCAGTCTCTTTCAAGTTATCTACAATTCTTGCTGCAGCAGGTGTAATGGCTTCTCCTGTCCTTGGGTCAACTCCAATGAAGATTTCTCTAGCAAATCCTCTGTATTGATTGATAATTGTATTTAAAGCAGCCGCCCTTGCTTGTATGTATTTTTCACTAGGGGATGTAATTGGAATATCTTGATAATTTTGGCTATTGATTTTTGCTAGCAATGCTTCACGAAGAGTTAGTCCTGTTGTTGGGTGTTTAATTGTTGCGTTTAAAGTAACCCATGTATCCATTTCGTAAACATCTAAACGATTACGACGATCTCCTGTTTGAGAGAAATCATTCTCACTTGGACCCATGAAGTTGGCTCCTCTTCCATGTAATCTTGCCATTTCATTTAGTACTGGATCTTGTTCTGAAGCTTTTCTTGCAAAACCAGATGACGGTGATAATTGGAATAGATAACCCATCCATGGGGCTTCGAAAGGAATCCATTGATCTCCTGGTATTCCAGTTAAAATCTGGGGTTCTCCTGTTACCCAATTTAATCTTGGTGGTAAATCTTCATTCCATCCGGCTATTGAATTTTTAATTTCATTATAAGTTTCATAGAAGAAATCCATTCCAACATTTCCTGTCGCACCTGCTGGCTTGCTTCTTACATAAGGATCGGCAAGTCTTCTTCCCCCACGAAGGAATGCACTGCCTGGAACTAAAGAAGCACTGAAGCTTGATAGATATCTTACGAGTGGATTTCGTCTATTAGGACCATAATCAACATCATTAAATGTTCCAAGTAAAGCATCATGAAACTCTTGGAATCCTTGGTAATATGTTTTTCCAAGTTGTCCTTGCGCTACGTTAGTTATTAAACTTAGGACGAGAGAACTTCCTAATCTTTCTTTTGCTTCCGTAGGTAATTTATTTGCAAGTTCTGAATAGTCGCCTAGTGCTCCAACAATAGTTGATATAGGTTCAAAGGAAGAATATGTTACCCAGTCCCCCCAAATAGGATTTCCATTTTCATCTTCACCTTGTTTACGACGAGCTGCATAAGGAATCTTTCCTTCGATTTCATACCATTTCTTTCTTGCTCTTGGATTAGATGGACCACCTCCTGTGAATTCCCATTCACCAGAATTCATTGCTGTTAGAGCAAGGATGATTGAAGTTGCACCAACTGCTACGTCTCCTTTGGCTCTTTGTCGTGTCATCTTGTCTGGACTGTTTATATCTCTCCACCATGTATCAACAAAGAAGTTTGCTCCTGGTGTCATGCGAGCAGCTGACTTAATAATGTCTCCTGGTGTTCTGTTAAAGGGTTGAATAAAACTAAATACTGGACTTGCGTTAATCCAGTTCTGCCATACACGTGGAATAAGGCTAAATGTTCTTGCTATTGGAAGCATTTCTTGTTCAGTCTTAGCCCAGTTCTCAGCAAATGTTTGAAGCGCATCTCCTTCTAATCCTTCTAACTTCCCTCTCTCCAATCCTCTTTGAACAGTTTGTGTATCCATTCTTGCCCATATGTCATCAGTAAAAGTTGCCCATCTCATTGCCTTTTGGGCATGAGGACTATCCATTACGGCATCAAGAATTGTTTGTCCGTTAACAGTCGCATCGCGTAAAGAAGCTTTTACTGCTGCGTCGGCATACTTCCTTGCGTGAGCAATACCTTCAGGACTCTTGGGATCTATTCCTCTTGAGGCTGCATCATCTAATCCTGGTCGTAAATTATTTGTAAATTCAAAAGCTTGACCAACCATTGCTTTAAACATCGTATCTTCAGATACTTGTAATCGAGTAGCAAGATTGAGTGCTTGCCAAATCCTTTTCTGGGCTATAGCACCAATACTTTTATCCTGAATATCTATCCAAGGAACTGTGTTTAATGTCCATTCACCTTGAGGAGTATCAAGTGAGGGGGCTTTCTCACCAGCTGCAATGGCTTTGTCGAAAATATCTAAATGAGTTCTGTCGATGTCATATAAGCCACGACCAACTTTGAACGATTCAATTCCTAGTCGTAGTGAATTCTGGATGTTGTAAATGTATTGACCATACATTTCAAATCCTTCACTAATTCCTCTTGCGTCTAGATCAACAGCAGCTCCCATCGCTTGAGTGATTGGGAGAGTTACTGCTCGATAGGTATTACCTATTAATGTTCTCCAGAAGGTTGCACCAGAGGACAGGAGTTGACCTGCTCGGTACATGGCTAGGCCACGTAAGCCAAGATTGGTTTGATCTCCTACTTTGTCCCACCAACCTCTTGCTTGACTTCTTGTTGCTTTGTTCTGGGAAAGTTCTCTTGCAAGTCCATCTAAATCTGCTCTGACTTGTATGTCGCCAAAGTCACCTGAAAGAGCAGCTTCTCTTACTTGGTCACTAACCATGAGACCAACGCTATCGGCAACAGACGTGGGAGTGTTTTCTGAATATCCTTTTGCTATTTCGTCGTCAATATCTATTCTCTTTAATTTAAGGTTAGAATCAAAACTTCCTGGTTCAACCCTTGGTATTTGTGCGCTAGCAAGGTATTGGCCAAGGAGTCTGTATATACGTGATACAGAGTTGTTTGATCTTTTAGCATTCTCTGCTGCAGAAAGCATTTCAGCTGCTAATTTATTTGGATCAATTGAAGGATCTGCTGCTCTATTGAGCCATTTGTTTGCTGCAATACCAGCAGCAAAGTTATCGTTATCTGATAAAGCCATTGCATCTAGCAATGAATCTAAATTCTTTTCGTAATCAGAAAGATTGCCGCTTAATTCTTCTAAATTCTTATCAATCTTTTTCGCGTCAATTCCTTCTTCATGCCATCTCTTCAAAGCTTGATTTCTTCTTTCTTTAAAACTTAGATAAGGAACACCAGTTGCGTCAGGTCTGCTTAAAAGATCACTTTGGGCTCTTCTTGCTTCATCTGCAGGAAGAACAGAAGGAACGTATTTCTTTTTACCTGATGGGCTTTGAACTTTAAGGACATTATTTTCCATCAGATCACGTAAATCCATATCACCAGATTCAATTCGATCACGATTAGCTGCAATCTGATCTGCTAATTGATAGCCCCAATCATCATCAGGAGGTGTCGGTTGAACACCTGTTGGAGGTTCAGGAGGAGGAGGAGGAGAACCTTGACTGGCTTCCCATTTATCCATATCAATGTTGTATTGCCTCAATTCTGCGAGGTATCTTTCTCTAACTTCTAGTGGTAGATCTTCGCCGACAGGGGGAGCTTTTGGAGCTTCAGGTAGTTGTGGTTCTTCTAGTATTTGTTGACGAATTGTTTCTAAATTTGTGAGGTTTAATTGTTCATTAGGATCCCAATAGATTTTTACTTGATGAAGGCGTTTACCTTTGCCAATTAATTTTCCTCCTTGATGAGTAAAACCACCAAAGCCTTTACCTCTTAAAAACTCTTCAATATCAGTAATCATATTTATATCTAATTCGGCCGCAGATATATTTTCATTAGCTTTATTGTTTAGTCTCATTTCATCAATTATTTCAGCTAAAGAAGGGTTTTTACCTGTTGATTTATTCCATGAGCCAATGTTAAATGTATCAAAGGTTCTTCCAATTACTTCGGAATGGCCTTCAGAAATAGCTTGGATTTCTTCTAGTTTTTCAATTATATCTTGTGGTACAGGTTGATCTAAATCAAAGAATTTTACTGGTTGTTTCTCTGTGATTTTATAAACAGTTCGCTTTGCATTTTCTTCAACCCTCTTTTTGTTTTTCTTTTGATATTTCTTTGCTGTTATTAAATCATCAGTTGTGTAGAATCCTGCACCGTATAGATTTTGAGCCCTGTAATGACTAGAACTATCTAGTTCAAATTCACCAGCAGCCCCATGATAGAACTCACCTTTACCTCTGGTATCTTCTAAAGTTTCTTCCGCAACAATTCTTGGAGGAAATTCTTCATTCGCCTTAGCAATATTTTTTTGTTCCTTTTGAAGTTTTACTAATTTGCGACGTAAGCTCCGATAACGTTTTGCCTCTTTACTTCTATCTCCTACTACAGGTTTTTTAAGTCCTTCTAGTTCTGTCTCGATTGCTTTGATCTCATCAACTGGTTGAAGTGATGCTGCTTCTTTTGGCTTGGGAGATTCAACATCATCCATTGCTTGGCTGAATCCTTTCAGCTCTGCATCAATTGCTCTTAATTGACGTGCATCAGATTGAGCTAGTGCTCTTAAATTTTCTCTAAGGACTTCAGATATCTTCTTTGGTTTTGTTGGTCCAGTTTCAGTTGGTGGTAATACTTCTGGGTCGATAGCTTTTTCTATCCCTTCACTTTTTGTGATGGCAGTTTCTATTTCAGTAGCCATATCCGCTTTGTCTGCATCTATTGCACCTGCTTCTGCGAGATCTTCTTCTGCTCTAAGAACTTCTCCTTCTAATAATTGTCGTGTTTTAATTTGTTGTTTGTTTAATTTTTTACCAGGAGAAAGAGTATCAAGATAATTAAGAAGTCTTCGTGATTTTGCTGCAAGTCTAATTGTTGCGAATGTAGTTCCTAAAGCTCCACCAGCTAAGACTCCTTCTAATGCATTCTTTAATCTTCCGTCTGCTCCTGAATCATTAGGATCAGCTTGCAAGTATTCCAGAACAGGACCAGCTAGCGGTGTGTTCTCTGAGTTTTGCCATACCTGATCTATTAAGTCAGCAAGACGACCATCATGTGGTTCAAATACAAATACATCAGTCAACGCTCCAGTGACAGCACCTGCTCCTACTGTTTGATCTAAAACAACTCTTCCAGCTACACCACCAAGACCTTTTGCTCTTCTAACTTTTTCAACAGTACCAGCAATTTTTACTGCTCCTGGTAATGAAGAAACGATAGGAGCTGCTGCTTTCATCAATGCAAGAACTGGCCCTCTTAGTGATAAATAACCAATACCTGCTTGGACAAAACCAGTTAATAGATCTTCTGCTGCGCCTGTAGTAGGAATTTGTTTAAGAGGTGCTCCACCTAATCCCCAAAACAAGGGAGCATCAGGATTTTCAGCTGTTGTTCCTTCTCCTAATCCAAACTTAGCTGGAATATCTTTTGTTATTGCGTCACTTGTTTCTTGAACTATTCCACGTAAGGCGTTTTCACCTACACGTAAAACAGAAGGAATAACACCTGGCCCTGATAAGGCTTTGTCATAACCCTCATTTAAATTATTAATTGACTCTTGGATGTTTTCCAATAGAGACGGTGAATCTTCTTCTGTCTCAGGAGTAATGCTTCCACCATCGATTACATCATTATCTTCTGGTTTAGTTGGTTCAGAAGGACGATCTTGTATTAGTGGGGTGTAGTCATAGCTTTTCTTCCCAGTTTTTTCATCAACGTTGATTGTGATTGGCATGGCTTACTGACCTATTTGTTGATAGTACTGGGCTTTTGCTTTAACTTCCAAAGCTTTAGTAGCTCTGGATCAGTTGTGACGGAGGTCCATTTGCTTGGACCATACTTGTTGAGCAAGGCAATTGCCATTGCGTCTTGGGTCTCAGGAGTAAAGAGAGCATCATCACTAAAGCCAGCCAGTTGAGCGGCTTCAGGCAAAGTATTGCCTACAAATTGATAGGCGCCTACAGCGTGTAGTCCACCATCGTCGTACCACCTTTGCCATTCTTTCTTGGTATGCCCATAGCCATCATCATTTTGTAGTTTTTTAATTTCTCCAATCGTCATTGAAGTAAGTTCTTTGCCTGTGTGTTTTGGATGACCTCCAATCGGGCCTGAATATCCCAGTACTTTACGACCACCTTCTGCTCCTCCTTGGTTAACAGCGTTATAACCTCCTGTTGCATCTGACTCACCAGCTCTAATTATTGATAGTGCTCTTAGGTCATTCTTATCTGTAATCGCGACAGGAGGTGGTCCTACTTTTAATCCATCAAGATTAGTTGATGCAATCAATACTTCATTTTGCTTCCTTTCAAAATAACGACTCCAAGCATCACCGAGTTTTGCAACTTGAATTCTTTCTTGTGGAACACTTGGTGGTAAATCAGGGATGTTCATTCCTGAATGAGACTGAAGTTGTTCTGGTAATCCTTCCGTAGGGTATTGGTAGTCGGGTCGATACATTCTGAATTGTCTGGTGAAGAAATCACGAGCACTTAGTCCTGATGCTTCTAGTACAAGTTTAAGTTGTTTCTCTCGTGTTGGATTACTACCTGGGCTTTCATGAGCATTGAATAGTTCTACTAATACTTCATCAGTAAAGAGAGGTCTTGTACTTTCTATGGCTTGTTTTTTCAACCTATCTTTAAAGCGCATTTGATTTCCTCTGCTTGTCTTATCTCTGCGTTCCATTATTGATGGATCTGGGTACAAGGCACTGTCGTCATTAGTGGCAGGTGCTTCTGTAGATGGTCCGTAAACTTCCTTGCCTAATTCCTCCAGAGCTTGACCGATTGGTTTTCCTTCTTTTGTAACTTGTTGTCCTGAATTCTCATTAATTAAAGCTAACGCTCTTCTTGTATAGTCAGCATCTAATCCACGAATAAACATTTGTTTATCTATTGGATTGCCGTCGTTATCCTTTGCTTCAAAGTTTGGATTAGCATCAATCTTTTTATTGTAATCTCTTTTTATATTGTTCATTAATTGTCTAGATTGTTTATTTTCTTCTCTGCTAATTGATGACCATTCTCTTAATATTTGGCGACCAGTACTGAATTGTAGTTTTCCATCTTCCATATCTTGCCATACATTTTCTACATCTATATTTTGTCCACTTCCCATTCGGCGATAATAATAATTAGCCCTTTCTTCTTGTACTGGTTCAGTCCAAACACGAGTAGCAGAGGTTGTTAATTTGTTTAATCGTTCTTTATAAGCAAGTTGTTTATAAGGATCGTTAGGAAATAATTCAACAGCCTTTTTCTCTAAATCCTCTATTTTCTGTTGAAGCTTAGCGGGATCAGTAAGGATAGTATTTCCCTGCTCGTCAGTTTTAGTTGCTTGGAGGAATTTCTTTTCTGCAATATTCGCAGCTAATTGTTTATCTCGTTGGTCTCTTGTTTTTTCTAGGTCGTACCATTCTTTCTGGAACGCCTCTGTCATCGCTTCGCTTGAACCAGGAGGAAGTTGATCGACAAGTCTTTCTCCGTTAGGTCCAGCGACAACTCCATTTAAAATATTAGGTAATGTTTCCATTACTATTTTATATTTAGCAGGATCACCAGCTGCCCATTTAGCAGCAACCTTTGCCATCTCAGTGGGAAGGCTGGTTTTTAATTTTTGATAGATTCTGTTTCTTTGACCGCTATTGTTATAAACATCATTTAAATGTAAGGATAATTGTTGTGCTGCTACCTCTGGAGTCGTAACACCTCCGCCCTCTAAAACTCCTAGAACAATTGTCTGAGTTTGGGCTGACATTCCTCGCTGTGCTTTTTCAGCTTTCCAGTTAATATGACGTGTTAATTGTGCAGAGTCAGCAGTGCCAAACTGTGCTGCAATAAGAGCTTGGTTCCCTTGATGAACTTCAGGTAATAGTCCTTGAATTCCTTGAGGGAAAGCCAATATCATTTTTTGTTTTTGCCAACGAGGATCCATCGGATGGACCTGTTCAATAGGTGTTCCGTCTTCTAATACTGGTGTTTCTTTAAGTCGTTGTTGTAAGGTATAAAGATTATTTTTTAATGTTGCATCTTGAAGATTAACGGTTGCATATCTAAGTTGTAGAGGAGAAGAACCTTCTACTCTTTGAAGCATTTGTTCTGCACCAGGCACACCCTCTTCTATCTGTTTTTCTAAATGCTTTTGCAGTTCTGCAATACTATTAAATCCTTGTTGTTGAGCTTGTAAAGCAAGACTTTGACCAGAAGATTTTGCTCTTACATGTTTACTTTCTTCCATCGCAATAGCGCCTTGACTGAGCTTATCCAGTCCACGACTAAAGGCACCAAGTGAATCAACTAACGCTCCCCATCCGTCGTAATATTTACCAAACTTTGGTGGATTAACTATTGTTTGCCCAGTAACAGGGACAGGGATATTGAAAGCTTGAGGAAGTGTTGGTGTTGGTGTTCTTTGTGGAAGTTGTAATTGAGGTGCCGCAGGTATTTCTGTTGGTCCTCCTAAGTTGGTACGACCAGGTGATTGGAAAGTACTAACGATTTGTTGTAACGCTTGCAGTGCAGGTGCTTGTAGCCCACCTTCTGCGATAGGTCCAGAACTACTGCTTTGTGGAACACCACCTTGCAACCTTGAACGCTGAGGTCCGGTCTGACTATTTGATGGTCCGAGAAAAGGTCGTGGCATTAGTTCTTAGCGAATCATGGAGGGCTTCCAAGCTCCTGGATTTTGAGCGTATGTTTGGTAGTTACCTATAGATCGTCCGAGTCCTCCAAGTCCTCCAACGACAGCACTAGCTGCATTCAACGCAAAGTTATTTGGTACGTATGATTTCATCACTGGAGATCTCACAGCAATACCTCTTGTTACTCTTCCTTTAATTGGATCAGGTCCACGCATTGGAGCTGGACCAGCACCTTCTAAGTAGTTCAATTGTTTCTGTGGTTCAACAAAACCACGTTTGATGTATGGAGTCTCAGATGCTAATCGTGCTCCATAGGTTGCAGCGGCTCCACGTTTAGCTTCTTGTGCTCCCATACCAGAGAAGGCTAGGTTTTGACCAACAGCAAAGTCATAGAAGTTTTGTTGTCGTTCATAATCTGACAGTAAATTAAGCACAGTATTCCCTTGTCTTCCTGTTGCAGTGGCTGCGGCCTTGAGCTTGGCTGTCTCTCTTGCTCCTTCTAATTTCTTAGCAATAGCCGAAGCTTCTTCTTGCATTAATTGTAAATCTATTTGTCGAATATCATTCATATAAGCAATACCAGATAGTTCCCTATTGGCATCCATCACCCATTGTTGACTATCTGCTTTTAATTGTTCATAGGCTTGTTGTTCTTTCAACTGCGCCATTTGTTGGTCATAGTTCAACTGATTCTGTGCTTCTCTAAATTCAAACATTCTCTGATTTTCTTTCTGTCTTGCGTCGTAAGCAAGTTGTTGATTTAAGTAATTAAATTCCTGAGCATTTTGCTGATTCATAAAACTAGTTTCAGCTTGCAGTACAGCATTGTCATACTGAAACTGCATATTTAATTCTTGCTGACTCCATTGAGCAGTAGACATTGCCTGCTGCTGTTCGTACTGAACTGAAGCTGCTGCTTCTGCTTGTTGTTGCTGAGCGTGTGCGCTGTAAATTCCTAGTCCTATCGAACCGACAGAACTAATAATTGGCAGGACTACAGCAGCGGGACCGCACATGGGCTTGTCTTACAGAACTCTAGGAATGGCAAGGAATGCTTACCATAGTTTGGGTGTTTTGCGATAAACGTAAACCCCATCCATTGAAGCCAACGGATGTGGATTTGGTTTCGCGCATCAACACAGTTCCAAAGGACAGCATAGGACTCGAACAAAGTTTCAAGATGGAGCTTTGCTTCTCGAAGGAATCGTAACCGTAAAGCTCTGTCATTTACTAATTCATCTGATCCTAATAACCAAACTCTTCCAATCTTATTCATTTCAGGTGTTACGCCCCACATTGCTACAGGAGTTTCATCACCTTTGCAAATAGTCATTGATGGTTTTCCATAGAGATAACAAGATAACAATGCTTCTTGTGGTGTTGAACCATCTCCATCAATTAATTCAAGAACATCCGCTTCTCTTAAGCGAGTAGACAGATAGAAAATATCTTTCTGTCTTGAAGGACGGGTGTAACCAACCAAAGTCATAGACGTTCAGTACGGGTGAAGTAGAAGCCTTCCCACTCTGCTGATTGAACACGACAGGGGAGAGGACTATTGCTATAAAGCTCTACCTTTGTATCAATGTTTTGTGCTTGGACTGGCACTCTGAACTTGCCAACTTCTTGTGCAACTTGTCCAAGTTTAGTTGTGCCGTCACCCATTATTAATCCGTTGAATGGATGCTTCTTAGTTGTACGACCACGTGGTGTAACCCATATTTCAAAGTGACCTGTCTTGTCATGAATCACTGTCCACATCCTCATCTGTAAACGAGGCCCACCAATGATTGCAATACCACCACCCTGTGGTTGCTCTTTAAGGTACGGCGTAGAGAACTCGTAGGTCATTGGATATAACTCTCCAACGAAGTACTTACAAGCTGATGCTGTGAGGTCTCCACGGACTGTGATAGTGCTAGTCCCTGTCGCAATTGGATGGATAACTTGACCAGGTTGAACGGTGTTGTTGGCTGCCTCTCTTCCTACGACAACAATGGTTGCTCCTGTATTCCTTGGGTATGGAAGAGTGATGGTTGTTTGTTTGTCTAGACCAGCGGCGTTTGTTAAAGCTGCTGTGCAGTCGGACTCTTTTGCTTTTCTATCTAGTAGTAATTCATAGTCTGCATTTTCATCTACTGTTTCAGGACGGCAAGATATCTTCTCTAAGTAAACACCACCAACGTCATCTGAATATTCAACCAAAGCGTAAAGATCACTGTTTAAGAATTGAATAGCAATGATACTTTTATTTCCTTGTACTTCCCAATAAGACCATGCACTTTGAAGTTTAGTATCTCCTTGAAAGAAATATTTATAGAAGTAAATCCTTTTAGAATTTGCTTTAGTTAATATGGCAACCATCTCTTCCGAGACAGACGGTGCTATTTGAACAACATCTCCTGGTATAAACCTTGGGATTGCTGCTGTTACTTCTTCTGAAGCAGGTACTGGGTTTGATGTATCAGCTAGGAAGTATTCTCTTAAGCCACTAAAGTCTCCTCTAGGTATAGGGAAGAAAACAGTACGACCAGCAGCTACAGGATCAACACCATCTAATGTTTCATAGGTGGTCATTGCTGTGATTGTTGCTGACTTAGGTGTTAATGGTTGCTTGGTTAATGATGAACCACTATCCATTCGGAACTGACCATGCTTACTGAATAGAAGTAAGGTGCTAGCAAATGGTACGGCTGAATGAAGAATGTTAATCTGGTTACCACCTGCTGTTAAATCAATAGGATCATTATCTAATACTGTTTGAACTGTTTGTGGAAAGAATTGTGCATAACTATCAGCAGCAGATAGCACAACATTCTCATCAGTTAGTAAGGCAAGTCTGTTTCTAAATATAGTTATGTTGTTTATTTTATGTCCAATGAAACTAGGGTTAGGAGCTGTGTTCGCATCACCTGCTAGTCGAGCGTCCCAAGTGTGCTGTTGAAAAGTAAATGTACCATCAGCATTTTTAATTAAAACATGAGGCATATTGGCTGGATCTATTTTGTAATCTATTCCAGGTGCAACGGTTTCTTTCCATGTTCCAGGACCAAAGTCATTAGTTCCTCCTGTTGTTGTTTCAAATACTAAATACCAATCATCAAATTCAGAGGAGCTAACACCTTGGATCTTTACTAAGAATCCTTCACGTCCAATTGTTGGTAGTCTTGATAGATCTGAAACACTATCTTTAATAGCATTAATTGATCCACCGTCGTATGTATCTATTGCTTTAAGTGAATAATCACCACCATCATTCTTAGATATTTCAATAATATAATCAGTAGCAGTAATGGTATAACCACTGAGTGCTCCATTCCCACTAAGAGAAGAAGCTAATTGACTAGCAATGTTTGTAGTAGTTGGCTGTCCACTACCAACGACTGGTGTCGTATAACTAGCTGCTGTACCAGCGACGGTTACTGTATAAGTTGTATTGTATTGAGCACCTTTAACAAACACCATACTTTTGGTGCCATAAGTAGGACTCTTATTTGATGAGTCAGTTAATATTGCTGTTGTCTTTTCTCTATTTACTATGTATGTATAGTCAGCAATACTTGCTACACGAAACTGTTGAGAAGGTTCACCTGTTACATCTAAATAACTAGTTCCATTTGGCGCGCTAACTGTTTTAATTGTGCCATCTAAATCAAAGACTTTAATATCAGTATCACCTAGCATTACGCCCCATTGATTATCACCATCACGATCAACAATGGTAAAGAAGGGTCTGTTACTACCAGCTGTTCCTGAGAATAATTGTTTAATCCAATTACTTGATGGTCGTTTCTTTAATCCTTCAGCAGGACTAGGCATGCAGTTAACTACTGCCTCTGCCTGTGATGCCAGCCGTAGGGCAGCTGGTTGTTGTGATACCCCGTTGATGAGGTTTGGGATAGTGCTGCTGACTAGTGGCATTACTTACGACGCAAAGCGTTGGCAGGAACGTAGCTGAAATAGTTACCCATCACACTAGGGTTCCCTTGAAGAAGGCTGTGATTAGAGAGTGTTGTTTCTAAATCAAGGAAGGCAGCTCTTGCTTCTATTTCTATTCCGTAGTTAACCTCATTTAAATCTTTTGATCCAATCACTTGCATTTGTAAATCACGACCAGCTCTAGCTGTGATGTAATGCCTTGCATGTTCTGGAAGATCTTCCCAAGGAAGACCATGTGTTACATCAGCTATTAAGTTCTGAGTAAAGACATAGGTGTTACTTCTCTTTTCATATAACTGATTGCCTCTTTGTACGATTTCAAAGTCGGGATAGTCAAATGGGTTGACCTCTACCCTTAAAGCAGTGGAAGGAATATAGATATAACCATCGGAATCAAAAGTCAAAGTAAGAGAGTAGTCAGTATTAAATGACCAGTTCTCCATTTGTATCTTGCGACTTGCATCTAGCAGTGCAGCTTCTGCTTGTTCTGCTAAACCAAATCCACTCTCAAGGCTATTAACAGGAGCCTCACCCATCATTCTCAGGATTGTATTAACAGCCTCCAGTTGAGTTGTACGAGTTAATGCGGCCATGAGTAATACCAAAAAAGAAGAAGGGGGACCGTAGTCCCCCAATAAACCGTTAGCTAGTAGCGGTGTAAATCTCTACAGCACAGTCAGGACGAAGGATGCCTGAACCTAAAGCCATAGAACTAATCATGAAGGTGCCTTGCCAGAGTGCATGGATATCAGATCCAGTCATTTCTGTCTTAAGGTCCATTAGCTTTACAGTACCAACTGCTTGTGGATTCCATACCAAAGCTACGGAATCTGTGAAGTCAGCGTTGTAAGCGTTGTTCTCTCCACTTACCGCAGAGCGGTTTGTAGTTGGAAGATGGTTCGACTTAACAATGTCGATACCAGCAACCCGTAGAACTTCACCTTCTGAGTAAGCACCTTTACCACCCCAGTCGCGGTTGATAACGTCTGTGGTTTGTACCAACTTGTAGTACTCAGCTGGTGCTAAGGCGCAATACCTATCACCTTCTGGAATGTTGTCAGTATCAAGTTGTTCTGCAGCAGAGAACAAAGCTGTTGCTAGTTGAGCACCAGTAAT